>QMCE01008402.1_pt1 | contig 10550 bp, 7 predicted proteins | sample 1821851 | NCBI WGS metagenome assembly QMCE01 (sample SAMN09453174, study PRJNA476694) | Termite gut metagenome, whole genome shotgun sequencing project. | isolation source: worker | host: Odontotermes sp. | place: South Africa:Pretoria | collected 2016-01-28
CTGTTCCAGCATGCCGATCGGGTTGTTTTGCGCCAACGATCTCGCCGCCCTGGGCGCGATGCAGGAGGCGCACAGGCTGAAGCTGGCCATTCCCGGCCAGATATCCATCGTCGGGGTGGACGACATACCCGCCTGCAGGCTGACCACCCCGACGCTGACCTCGATCGCGCAGCCCATGGCGCGGATCGCGGGCGAAGGCGTCAAGCTCCTCATCGACATGATCCACGACCGCGACTGCCGCCCCGGAAACGTTGTTCTGCAACCCGAATTAATTATCCGGGAGTCAACCGGCCGGGCGACGCACATATCCAGAAAAATCCGCCTCTGACGCGCGGAAGGGCTGTTCGCGCGAACAGGGGAGCCCGGAAGCGCGGCACAGGACGTATGCAGCCGCTGATAACGTTACCAAGGCGTCATCCTTCCACTACGGAGAGGTCATGAAACCGCTCTTGGAAATGCGATCCATCGAGAAGTCCTTTTTCGGCGTCCGCGTGCTGCGCGGCGTGAATCTGGATTTGCTGCCGGGGGAGGCGCACGCCTTTCTCGGCGCGAACGGCGCGGGAAAGTCCACCCTCATCAAAATCCTGAGCGGCGCGTACAGCCTCGACTCGGGCGAGATACTGCTTGGCGGCGAGCGGATGGACATGTCGCGCCATACCCCGCAGGCCGCGCTGGAGCTGGGCATCGCCACCATCTACCAGAACTTCCACCTCATCCCCCACCTCACCGTCGCGGAGAACATCTGCCTCGCAGACATGACGACCGGCGGCGGCAGGCTTGTCGACTGGGCCGGGATGCGGCGGAAGGCGGGCGAAGCCCTCGCCGCAATCGGCCTGGACATCAGCCCCGGCCAGAGGACGAAAGACCTCACCGTCAGCCAGCGGCAGATGCTGGAAATCGCCGTCGCGCTCTCGCGGAAGGCGCGGGTCATCATCATGGACGAACCCACAGCCGCCCTCAGCCACAGGGAGACAGGGATTCTCTTCGACCTTGTCCGCGAGATCAAAAAAACAGGCGTGGGCATCATCTACATCTCCCACCGTCTGGAGGAAATACAGCGGATCGCCGACCGCGTCTCCGTCCTCCGCGACGGAATGAACACCGGAACCCTGCCCGTGGGCGACAACCTCGACATCGCGAAGGTGATCGAAATGATCGCCGGCCGGGAGGTGAAATCCGTCCGCCGCAACCCCGCTGTCCGGCCGGGCGGAGAATCCGCGCCCGCAGTCATGACGGTGGACAGGGTGCGCGCCCCCGGTTTCGGCAGGGAGGTGTCTTTCGCGCTCCGCGCGGGCGAGGTGCTGGGCCTCACGGGACTGGTGGGGGCGGGGAAGACCGAACTCGGCCGGGCTCTCTTCGGCGTCGACAAAACGCTGGGAGGCCGCCTCTCCGTGGAAGGACGGGAGATTCGGCCCGGCCAGCCCGCAGACGCCATCCGGGCCGGACTCGGATACCTTCCCGAGGATCGCGACAATGCCGGATTGTGCCTCTCGATGTCGGTGAAGGACAACATCACCCTCACCTCCCTCGCCAAAGCGGAACGCGCCGTCTTTTCCGTCCGGAAGGAGGCGCTCGTCTCGGAACGGTACCGCCGCGACCTGGCGATCAAGTCGACAGGCGTGGAGCAGAAGGTGCGCTACCTCTCCGGCGGCAACAAGCAGAAGGTGATCTTCGCCAAATGGTTCGAGGCCGGCTGCCGCGTTCTCATCCTGGACGAGCCGACGATCGGCATCGACGTCGGCGCGCGCGAGGACATCTACCGGTTCATCGACGACTTCGCCGCCTCGGGGCGGGCCGTCCTTCTCATCTCCTCCGATCTGGACGAGGCGATTTCCCGGAGCGATCGCGTCATGGTCATGGCGCACGGCGCGATCCGGGCGACCCTGGACGCGGCGAAAACCGGCAGGCAGGAAGTCATGGCCCACTGTCTCGAAGCGATGGAAGCGACATAACGGAATGTTCGACTTTTTTCAGAGGAGCCGGCATGGGTGAAGATTCCGCGAAAACGCCGGGGATGCGGGGACGTCTGCCGGACGCGCTCCGCCACCCCGTCGCCTCGATCTCGCTGGTGCTTCTGGCGCTGTGGGTCGTCCTCGCCCTCATATCGCCGTACTTTCTCACCGTCAACAACATCCTTGAAATCACCCTTCAGGCGTCGGTGACGGCGATCCTCGCGGCCGGGGTCTCCCTCGTCATTTTCGCGGGAGCGATAGACCTCTCCGTCGGCTCCATCTTCGCATTCGCCGCCGTCGCGGGGGGCGTTCTCTTCCACGCCACGGGGAGCGTGGCGGTCTCTCTCGCCGCCAGCGTCGCGGTCGGCTGCGCAGCAGGGCTCCTGAACGGCCTCGCCGTCGTCTTCTTCCGCATCCCCTCCTTCGTCGTGACGCTCGGGATGATGGGGATCGCGCGCGGGTTCGCCTACATCATCTGCGACGGCATTCCCATTTACGGCATCCCCGAAACATACACATGGATAGGACAGGAGAAGCTGTTCGGCTCCATTCCCGTGCCGACAGTCATCACCATCGTCCTCTTCATCGTCTTCCATCTTGCGCTCAGGCATGTCCGCTTCGGCCGCTTCACCTACGCCATCGGCTCCAACGCCGAGGCGGCGCGGCTCTCCGGCATCAAGGTGGAGCGGATGATCCCCCTCATCTTCATGATCTGCGGCGGCTGCGCCGCGCTCGCAAGCATCATCGAATCCGCGCGCCTCGGCACCATGCAGCCCAACGGCGGGCAGGGCTACGAACTCTTCGCCATCGGCGCGGTGTTTATCGGCGGCGCGTCCATCTCCGGTGGGGAGGGGCACATTTTCGCCACGCTCATCGGCGCGCTTCTCGTGACCACCATCAGAAACGGCCTCAACATCATCGGCGTCAACGCCTTCTACCAGTACGTCGCCAACGGGGTCATCATCATCGCCGCCGTCGCCCTCGATCAGGCGCGGAAGAAACAGAACTGAAGTTTTGCAAAATGAGCATTCACACCGCCGAATGCCCATTTTGTAAAAATCAAAATCCTTGCGGCACAGGCAAAACTTCAGACAGAATTGATCTCTGTCCGGAAAGACCGTCTTTCCGGAATGCGCATCAAGGCGTTTCACGGCATTGCACGGGAGAGAATCATGAAAAAACTGCTGTCGATCATGGCATTGCTGGCATTCGCGGCATGGCCGGCCGGCCCCGCCGCTTCGGGCGAATCGAAAACAATCGTCTTCATTCCCAAGTCCACCAACACCACCTTCTTCCTCTTCCTGAGGAAGGGCGCCGCAGACAAGGCGCGGGAACTGGGCTACAGCGTCGACTATCAGGGCGTCGCCAGCGAGTCCGAGGTCATGGGCCAGGTGAACCTCTTCAACAACATCGCAGCCACGCGCCCGGCCGGAATCCTCTGCGCCGCCATCGACGCCAGGGCGATGCAGCCCGCGGTCAAGGCCGCCGTCGACGCGGGCATCCCCGTCGTCATGGTCGACGCCACTATCGAAGACAAGACCATCCCCATCGCCAACATCACGGCGGACAACTATCAGGGCGGACAGCTCGGCGCGGAGCTGCTCGCGAAACTTCTCAAGGGGAAGGGCAAAGTCGCCAACCTCGGCATCAGCGCCGGCTCCCACACAGGCCTCGAACGCTCCCAGGGCTTTATCGACGGCATCGCCAAGCATCCCGAAATGACCGTCCTCCCCGTCCAGTGGACAGAGGCCGATCCCGCCCGCAGCCTCAACGTCACCACCGATCTCCTGAACGGCAATCCCGATCTCGCGGGCGTCTACGGCGCGGCGGCGGCGATGGGCGTGGGTGCGGCGCAGGCGGTCAGGGCCAGGGGGCTGAACAAGAAAATCAAGATCGTTCACTTCGATCCCAGCCCGGAAGTCCTGCCCCTGTTCGAGCAGGGTTCGATCCAGGCCATCGTCTCGCAGGATCCCTACCAGATGGGCTACCGGGGCGTGGACGTCATCCACCGCTTCCTCAAGGGCGAGACCATTCCCGAATCCGAAAAGAACATGCAGATTCCGACTGTCGCCATCACGCCGGAAAATTACAAAAACCCCGAGATTCAGGCTCTTTTGCAGACGCCTGACAAATTCTAACGGTTTGACGGCAATCGCGGCGGCTCCCCCCTCTTTCGCGGGAAACGGAGAGCCGCCGCCCTTCCCCTCCCCTGGACGATCACGATGACGACAAGCGATCCCATCCTCGTTTTCGACAACACGACCAAGCGCTTTCCCGGCGTCGCGGCCCTGTCGAACGTCTCCTTCGCCGTGCGGCCGGGAACCGTGCACGCCCTGGTCGGGGAAAACGGCGCGGGAAAATCCACCCTGATCAAGATACTCACCGGCATCCACCGCCCCAGCTCCGGCTCCGTGACGTATCAGGGCCGCGAACTGCGGTTCCAGAACCCGAACGAGGCGCTTCTGGCCGGGATCGCCGCCATTTATCAGGAGCTGAACCTCGTCCCCACCCTCACCGTGGCGGAAAACATCTTTCTCGGCCGTCCGCCGAAAACGGCGTCGGGAACAGTCGACTGGCAGGCCATGCGCGCGCGGGCGAGGGAGCTCCTCGATTTCCTTGAAATGGACATCGACCCCGACGCCCTGGTCAAGTCCCTGGGCATCGCCAGGAAGCAGGTCGTCGAAATCGCCAAGGCCCTCGCGACAGACGCCCGCGTCATCATCATGGACGAGCCGACTGCGGCCATCCCGAAGAAGGAGATAGACACGGTTCTCCGCATCATCGGCGTCCTGCGGGAGAGGGGCGTGACCGTCATCTTCATCTCGCACCATCTGGAGGAGGTCTTCGCCATCGCCGACCGCATCACCGTCCTCCGGGACGGCAGGGTGGTCGACACGGCGGACGCGCGCGATCTCGACGAGGCCAAGCTCATCCGCCTCATGGTCGGCCGCGATTTGACTGAGCAATACCCCTACCGCCCGAGACCGCCGGGAAAGGAAATCCTCTCCGCCTCGAACCTCACGGTGAAGGGCAAGATCGCGGACGTCTCCCTGACGATCCGCGAGGGGGAGGTGGTGGGCGTGTCCGGCATGGTGGGCTCGGGCAGAACAGAGCTGCTCCGCGCCCTCTACGGGCTGGACAGAAAGGATTCCGGGGAAATCCGCGTCGGGGGCGTCCCGGTCGACATACGCGCCCCGCGCGACGCCATCGAGGCGGGAATGGCGCTCCTGCCCGAGGAGCGGAAGACGTCCGGGCTGGTGCTGCTTCTTTCCGTCGCGGACAACATCGGCCTCGCGAACCTGAAGCGCATGTCCACGCGGGGCGTCATGCGGGACGGGGAACTCGCAAGCACGTCGGAACGCATGCGGCGGATCATGAACAGAAGCAGCGGGTGATGAACCTGTCGGGAGGCAACCAGCAGAAGGTCGTTCTGGGCAAATGGTTCGCCCGCAATCCGAAAATCTACCTGTTCGACGAGCCCACGCGCGGTATCGACGTCGGCGCGAAGGTGGAAATCTACAATCTGATGAACCAGCTCAAATCCGAGGGCGCGGCCATCCTCATGGTCTCGTCCGAGCTTCCGGAAATACTCGGCATGTCGGACCGGGTTCTCGTCATGCGGGAGGGACGCATCGCGGGCGAGCTCGATCGCGGGGCGCTGAGCCAGGAAGCTGTTTTGAAAATCGCCATCGGCGGACGGAACTGACCGGAGAGAAAGGGAGGCGCATCCATGAGCGCGCACGCAACCGATACGGAAGAACGGAGCGCATTGAAAACATTCATCGCCTTCTGGAACAAGGCGGGCATCCTCCTCGTGTTCCTGCTGGTCTGCCTCATTCTGGCCGTGGCGACGGGCGGCACCTTCGTGCTGCCGATGAACATCATCAACGTCATCAGGCAGGTCTCCATCATCGGCGTCGCCGCCGTGGGCATGACCATGGTCATCCTCCTCGGCCTCATCGATCTCTCCGTCGGCTCGGTCATCGCCTTCACCGGCATCGTCGCCGCCGGCATCCAGGCCCGCTGGTTCGGGGGCTGGAACGACGGGGCGAAGCTGATCGTCACCATCGTCGTCCCCGTCCTCGCCGGCGGCGCGGTCGGCTTCTTCAACGGCTTCATCTCCACAAAAGGCAAAATCCATCCCTTCATCGTGACGCTGGGAACCCTGTCCATCTTCCGCGGCATCACCATGTTCATCGGCGACGGACGGCCCATATCCGGCATGACCCCGGCCTTCCGCTTCATCGGCGCGGGCGTCATCGGCCAGGGCATCCTGCCCTTTCCCATCCCCTTCCCCGTCGTGATATTCCTCGTCTGCGTCCTGGCCGCCCACTTCGTTCTCCGGAAAACAACCTTCGGACGCTCCATCTACGCCATCGGCGGCAACCAGGAGGCGGCGTACGTCTCCGGCATCATGGTGGACAGGGTGAAAATAATCACCTTCACCATTCTGGGCGCGCTGTGCGGCGTGTCTGCGCTCATCCTCACCGCGCGCCTGAATTCGGGGGAGATGGTGGCGGGACAGGGCTATGAGCTCGACGTCATCACAGCCGTCATCATCGGCGGCACCAGCATGCTGGGGGGCGAGGGATCGGTTCTGGGCACGCTGGTCGGCGTGCTTCTCATCGGCGTCATCTCAAACGGCCTGAACCTTCTCGAAGTGCAGCCGTACTGGCAGCTCGTGGTCAAGGGGGGCATCATCATCCTGGCTGTTCTCATCGACCGTCTCAAGAGGGCTTTCGAGACGTCCTGACGAAAACGCTTCGTTTTTTGTGCGGTTCTTTTTTGGCATAGGGAGGAAACACAATGAGGAAAATGATTGTTTCGATCGTGATGGCGGCGATGCTGGCGGGCTCGTCCGCCAGGGCGGCGGAAAAGGAATACGGCCTCTCCTTCCCCACCCTGTCCATGCTGTTCTTCACCAACATCGACGCCGCGGCCAAGGCGAAGGCGGCGGAGCTGGGCGTCAGGGTCTCCTCGCTCGAAGCCAACAACGAGGTCGCGCGGCAGATTTCCATCGTCGAGGACATGATCACCCAGGCCAAGGTCGGCCTGCTGCTCGTGCCGATTGAAACCGAGGCAGTCGTTCCCGCCGTCGAAAAGCTCAACGCCGCCAACATCCCCGTCGTCACTGTCGACCGCCGCATCTCCCCGAACGCGCCGGTGAAGGTGCTGGCCCACGTCGGCGCGGACAATGTCCGGGGCGGCGAAAAAGCGGCGGAGTTCATCGTCGAAGGGCTTAAAAGGAAATACGGCTCCCCCAAGGGCAGCGTCATCGAGCTCTACGGCACGGTCGGCTCGGGCCCCGCCATCGACAGGAACGCCGGATTCAAGAAGGTCATGGACAGGTATCCCGACATCGCGGTCAAGACCCAGACCGCCGGGTTCATGCGCGCCGAGGGCATGAAGGTGATGGAAGATTTCATCATGACCACGCCCGTGATCGACGCCGTCTTCGGCGCGAACGACGAAATGGTCATGGGCGCGATCGAGGCGATGCAGGGCTCGGGGCTGTTCGGCGACGCCTCCGGCGTCATCACCGTCGGCTTCGACGCCATCGACGACGCCAAGCAGTCGATCAGGGACGGCATCCTGAACGCGACGATCGAGCAGTTCCCGGCGCGGCAGGTTCAGGCCGGATTCCAGATTCTGTACGACTTTGTCGAAAAGGGCGCTCAGCCGAAGGAAGAGCTTGTGCTTATCGAGCCTGTCGTCGTCACCAAGGCCAATATCGATTCCGTCTACAAGTGAATGGAGCCCCGTCATGGACGCTGACAAAATCAGGAAAATGTTTGCGGAGCGGAAGGGCATTCTCCGGATGGTTCCCAACTGGATGCCCCGCCCCTTCAACCGGCCCGGACGGCGCATCCGCCTCCACCCGGACGATTATTTCTACCTCGGCACAAAGCGCGGCGGCATAACCGAGCGCTGGTTCTCCTCGGTCACCCCGGCCATGAACGGCCCGCTGGCGCCGCCGGACGAGGGGCTGAGCCGGGTCGCGCTCTCGGGCGACTATGCGGACACGGCCTATTTCCGGGACGTCATCGCCGTTCTCGGAGCAGACCTCATCGGCGGCGAGCTTCAGGAGAAATACGGCACCTGGCCCATGTATTCCAAGTTCTTCGACAACGAAATGCCGCTGTTCCACCATCTGCACCTCACCGAATCCGACGCGGCGCGCGTGGGCAGGCTCGGGAAGCCCGAGGCGTATTATTTCCCGCCCCAGCTCAACAACCACCCCGGCGTCTTCCCCGTCACCTACTTCGGCTACGATCCGGACGTCACGAAGGAGGAGGTGAAGAAACGCCTCGCGATGTACGAGTCGGGCGACAACCGCATCACCGAACTGTCCCGCGCCTACCGTCTCGAACTGGGGACGGGCTGGTACACGCCGCCGGGCGTGGTGCACGCTCCCGGCTCCTACCTCACCTACGAGCCGCAGTGGAATTCGGACGTCAACTCCATGCAGGAGAACATCGTCTGGGGCGAGGTGTATCCTAAGGAGTTCCTCGTCGGCAACCTGCCCAAGGACAAGCAGGACGATCTCGACGCCGCCATGGCGCTGATGGACTGGGAGGCGAACGTTGATCCGCATTACAGGAAGAAATATTTCCTGCCGCCCCTCCCCATCGACACGGGGACGAAGGACTATTCGGAAAAATGGATCACCTACCGCAACCCCTACTTCGCGGCCAAGGAGACGACGATTGAACCGGGCAGGAGCGCCGTGCTGAAGGACAGGGCCGCCTACGGCTGCATCATTGTCCAGGGGAACGGCTCCTTCGGCGCGTACGGGGACGCCGAGTGCGCCGTCATGCTCAGGCACAACCAACTTTCGGCCGACGAGTATTTCGTGAGCGAACAAGCCGCCCGCGAAGGCGTCGCCGTCACGAACAGAAGCAGTTTCGAACCCATGGTCATTCTGCGGCACTTCGGCCCCAACACCGACGCGCCGCGCTGAACAGCAATGCGCGGAAGGGTGACAGCCCCTGCCACCCTTCCGCGTCTCTTCGCGGATGGCTTCTGTGCATTGCATACTCTTCTGTTGTCAAGGAGCGTCGCGCCGCATGGGTGGAGGGGGTTCCAGAGGCTGCGCTGACGGAGAGCGCCCGGCCTTTGGCCTCCGCCGGCATAGGTGAGGATCGTCTCCCGGATGCGTCTCTTGCGACAACTCCCGGAAGCCTCTGCCGGCCGGTTCGTGGCCGGCGGATCGGGGGCGCGCGGGCGCACTCCGCCTGACAGGAACGACGGGCGGCGCGGGGGCGGGAGTGTGTCGCTTGCTTTGGATTTTTGCCTGAACAGTTTGATCGTCCGGCGGCGTTTCTGTTGTTTTTTCCACAACGCTTCTCTGCGCAGTCGGCGCATCAGCCAGAGGTGATCCAGCTCCATCCGCTCTGTCAGCAACTGCCTCGCTTTGTCCCTGTACGCCAATGCCGTCCGAAGGTGTCTTGCGAAGGTCTTTCTTGTCATTTTCAAGCGCTCGCCGGGCGTCCACCTGATCAGGCGCATGCAATTCCTGTTCACATTCCCATCGTCGATGGCGAGGACTTTGGCGAATTCGACTACTTCATCCCACGTCGGAAACGGGGCGGGAGGGTATCTGCTTTTCTTTCTCTTTTTTCCCCGTTTCCTTTGTTGCCCCTGTTGCGCCTGTTTCGCCGCGATCCCCTGTTTCGCCCCGAAAGAGCCGGGGGGGCTGTCGTAGAGGATTTCCAGCTCTCCCGGAGCCATCCTTTCCTCAAGGGCGATCCTCGCCTTTTCCTTGTATTTCGCCGCCCATCCGTATGGCTGCGCTGCCCCGTCCGGCGCGGGCGCGTTCTCCGACCAGCGCAGGGAGGCGAGCTTCGCCTCGTCCTCCACTCCTTCGTCGATGGCGAGGACGAGAGCGAAGTCGCAGACCTCTTTATCCGTGGGCTGGGCGGCTCGTCGGGCCGCCGGTTCGTTCGTTTCCATGATGGGGATCGTAGCGGCGTTCACGCGTCGGGGATCGCTGGATTTGGGTAGGGAAATTTTTTTTTGCGGATATGTTGAACGCAGGGTGAAAGAGCGGCAATACCGTGTAGATCGTGGTGCAACAGAGGCTTTACAACCTGGTCCCGGCCCGGCTCGACCACACACCGGGATGACGGGATCACAATCGGGGCGCTGCGCATACTTCACCGCCGGGATGACGTGTGTTGGATTGTTTCCCTGATTTCCGGGTCTTCTCCGAAGTGTTTTCGGCGAGGAGCCGGAATTCGGGGACATGACCCAATTATTCGGCGGTTTGAATAATTGGGTCATGTCCCCGAATTCCTCGCGTTTTGTACTGGCTGCAATGAAATGACGCGCAGTATTCGGTGTATACCTTGGCGTATGTGCACATAGTCCTTCGAACCGCGTGCAGATCGACAGTCTACGCCGCGAAAATCATAATCTATTGTAGTTTCAAATAGTTACAGCGAATCGCAAGAGGCATTGTCACGCCAGTTGGCAGTTTTGCCGCATGAACCATCGATACATTCACCCAAAGACCACACAACGGAGTTCCCCCCCGACCTCGCCGAAGTGTCGGCGGCATGGTCATTGCTCCATGCTGAAATCCGGGCGGCGATCCTC
>QMCE01002298.1_pt1 | contig 10549 bp, 5 predicted proteins | sample 1821851 | NCBI WGS metagenome assembly QMCE01 (sample SAMN09453174, study PRJNA476694) | Termite gut metagenome, whole genome shotgun sequencing project. | isolation source: worker | host: Odontotermes sp. | place: South Africa:Pretoria | collected 2016-01-28
GTTTTTGTCAAAGAGAGCCTGCTCAACTAAATAGAAAATCATTTACCTAATGTTAAACAATTAAAATTATTTTGCTCATGAAAGAAAAACTTAAAGAGAAAACCGCAAGCAGCAGAAGGCTATGTAGCGTATACGCTATAAGCCTCTTTTATAATTTTAATCCTAACACTAAATTTTAAAAATCACTAATCTATGCTTATGAAAACAAGAATTTTACTTTTGCTGGCGTTTGTCGCTTTTTGCTGTACTACAGCAATAGCACAAATCCAAGTTAAGGGTACTGTTGTCTCAGACAATGATTCTGAGCCAATGGTTAGTGTTGCTATTCTCGAAAGTGGAACCGGCAATGGTAGCGTAACCGACCTCGATGGTAATTTCACGATACAAGTAAAGAACAGCGATGCTACTCTTACGGTTTCTTTTATAGGCTATCAGACGCAGACTATCAAGGTCAATGGCCGTAGTGTAATCAATATCCGTCTGGTAGAAGACACGGAACTTCTCGACGAAGTTGTAGTAGTGGGTTATGGTGTTCAGCGTAAAAGTGACCTCACGGGCGCTGTTTCCTCTATCAATTCGGACGACATCAAGAACCTCGCAACAAGTGATGCTGCCGCTGCCCTCCAGGGTAAGGCAGCCGGTATTCAGATTTTGAATACATCCGGCGCACCCGGTACAGGCGCATCCATCCGTATTCGCGGTTATTCATCCAATTCAAGCCAACTCGGTCCTCTCTTGATTGTCGATGGTTTGAAGGTTGACAACATCCAGTATCTTGATCCTTCCATGATTGAGTCGATGGAGATACTCAAGGATGCCGCTTCGGCTGCAATCTATGGCGCCCAGGCCGGTAATGGTGTGGTATTGATTACCACAAAGACCGGTAGCGGTGATAGTGGTAGTCCAAAAATAACTTATTCTTTCAAGGCTATCAACCAGAGCCTTGGCAAGACGCCTGAGATTTTCGGTGCGAAAGACTGGATTAGGTATAAGGAAATGGCCGGGAACGACATGCAGACTCTCTGCGGGGCCTATGGTGTTGACTACAACAATCCGCAAGGGACAGACTGGATAAAAGAAGTATTCGGCAGCAGTTGGGCCACTCAGCACTCCATCACTTTCCAAGACGGGAATGACAAAGGTCATTTCTTCACTTCTATCAATTACCTTGACAACGATGGTATCGTGCGTGGCAATAAGGATACTTACACCCGTCTTACCGGCCAGCTCAATGCAGACTATCAGCTCTATAAATGGATTAAGGTCGGCACAAACACTTCTATAGAAAAGTGGGCAACGCGTGACATCCTCCAACAGAGCGCTTATGGTTCTATGCTTGCACCTGCCCTCTTGCTCGACCCGCTGACTCCGGTATATTGGGATAGCGTTGACGACTTCCCAACAGGCTTGAGAGACGAATATAACAGGAATCCCGCTCGAATCCTCATCGCTCCGAATGGTAAGTACTACGCTACTTCCAAGTTCCAATTAGACGAAAACGGCAACCCTCTTCTCCAGCGCGACCGCCGCAATGCAAGCAACTCAGGTTTCACCATTCGCGGAACAGCTTTCGCTGACCTTACTCCTTTCGAGGGCCTGGTAATGACATCCCGTTTCTCTTACCGGATTTCGCAGCGAAACAGCCATAACTATTCCGAACCCTATTACCTCAGCAGTATGGCTTACGCTAATGACTATAGTATCTCAGCCAATGCTTACAACAATAATTATTATCAATGGGAAAACTTTATAAACTACAATAAAACATTTGCCGAAAAGCATAATGTGGGCGCCATGGTTGGTATGTCATATACCGAATACAACAATGACGACGTCGAAGCTTCCGCTGCCGGCGCAAATGGCAGTAAGATTCTCACCGGCGATGCCGAAAACTTCAGGTATCTCAGTTATGTAAGGTCGGACGCGGCTAAGACCATCCGCAACGCTCCGGGGCGTGCTACAAGCCTCTCTTACTTTGGTCGTTTGCTCTATACTTACGACAACCGCTATAGCTTGCAGTTCAATTTCCGTGCCGACGCATTCGATACCTCCAAACTTCCTGCTGAGAGCCGTTGGGGTTATTTCCCTTCACTTTCCGCAGGTTGGAACATCAGTAATGAGCAATTTTTCAAAAACAACATCAACAGTGACATTTTTTCATTCATGAAGTTCCGCGCTTCCTGGGGTCGCAACGGTAATGTAAACGTGCTCAACGGTTACCCGTATATCTCCCCAATCGCCTACAATTCTACTTGGATTCAGTATGGCAACGATCCTGCTCAGTACTATGGCTCTCGTCCTACCGGCCTTGCCAATCCAAACCTCAAGTGGGAGACATCCGAACAATTGGATTTCGGCCTCGACATGCGTTTCCTTAGCAACCGCCTGACAGTTGGTCTCGACTATTACGACAAAACCACTAAGGATCTTCTCGTAGAAATCAACCCGGTTCCTGAGGTTTATTCAGGTTCTACTATAGTCAACGCCGGTGAAATAAGCAACAAGGGCTTTGAGCTTGAACTCGGTTGGAAAGATCGTATCGGCGACCTCGGATATAGCATCTCCGGTAACTTCTCGACATTGAGTAACAAGGTTACTTATCTCTATGACGACATCACTCGCATCGAAGAAAGTACAGGTGGAGTGGATGGTACAAACAACCAGGTTCGTTCCGCTTTTGAGGAAGGCCACTCAATATGGTATTTCCGCGCATACGACTATGCAGGTGTTGACGATGCAGGTGCACCTCAGTTCCGCAACAGTGCGGGCAAACTTGTTTCTTCCTCAGAGTTAATCCCCGAAGATATGACAGATATCGGTAGCGCGATTCCAAAAGTCACTTACGGCCTCACTATTAACCTTGACTATAAGGGCTTCGACTTCTCTTTATTCGGTACCGGTGTTGCAGGCAACAAGATATTCAACGTCCTGTATCGTTATGACACTCCCATGCGTAACTCGTTGAAGTACTACATGGACAATGCCTGGACTGCCGACAACAAGGGCGCTTCTATGCCGTCACCTGCAAGCGTGGCTACCGACCCGAACTTCTGGGCTTCGAGCGCTTCCATGTTCAATGGTTCTTACTTCAAGATCAAGCAGATCCAGCTCGGTTACACATTGCCTAAAAAGCTCACTGAGAAAGCGCTTATCAAGAATCTACGCTTCTTCGTTTCCTTAGATGACTTCTTTACATTCTCCAGCTATCCCGGTATGGATCCGGAGACTGCAACGACATCCAGAATAGTGGGTGGCGCCGGCTATGATATCGGTTCTTACCCAACAATGAAAAAGTGTACATTCGGTGCAAGCATTTCATTCTAATTGAGACAAGTTATCTTGAAAAACAAAATAAAGTATATTCATTATGAAAAAAATTATATTTTCCCTTTTAGGTGTTGCATTCCTCTTCGGCGCTTGCGAGGATCGTCTCAACATCGGACAGAAAGGTGTAATCTCGGTTGAAGATTTTTATAAGACCGATGATGATGCACAGAATGCACTCAACAACCTCTACCAGTCGTTTGTCGTGAATATTGCCGGTAATGAAGGTATCTATGTGGCTCTTCCGGTGCTCTTCAACGAGCCGGGTGACGATATGTTGGCAGCAGGTAACTGGTATGGTGACAACGACTTCGGCGCGGAACTCAACGAATTCCGTTATGACTCGAATAACGAAGTGATCAGGAACGCATACTGGGGACTTTATGCTGTGATTTACGATGCCAATCTTGTTCTCGACAATACAGTACCTGATACGGATGTTAAGAAACGGGTATACGCTGAGGCTCGCACTCTCCGCGCCTGGGCACATTTAATGCTTGCTATCGGTTGGAATAGTCCTCCATTGGTTGATCATGTCCTTGCCGCTGACGAGAAACCCGGCAACCATGAAGGCGGACATGACGGACTCCTTGAATGGTGCGCAACGGAAGCTGAGGCTGCAGTTGCCGACCTTGATGAACGTACAAGTCCGGCAGACCAGGTAGGAGCTTCAAAGGCTACTAAAGGATTCGCTCTCGCCGTTGCCGGTAAGGCACGCCTCTTCAAGGGCGACTATGCAGGTGCAAAGACTAATCTCAAACAGATTATCAATTCACAGAAGTACGAACTCGTTCCTGCCGAACGTTGGGCAGACTTGTTCCACGTAGCGGGTGACCTTAACGAAGAGATGATTTTCCAGGCTAACTTTGTCGAAAATACAGCTATTACTGATGTATGGATCACGGGATACAACGCACATTCAACCTGGATGTATATTAATTTCTGGAACTGGCGTACCGACGCGTTGGCTTCCAAGCCTTCTCTGCAAGGTCCTGATGGTTGGGGAGGTCACGCTATCCGCAAAGACTTCGCCGAACGCATGTTGGCTAACGATGGTGATTCTCCTCGTCGTAAAGCTACATTCCTCACTGTTGACGAATTCCTCTACGAGATGCCGTGGAACGGTACAGCAGGTCAGAACTTGACGCGCGAACAACTTGAGACATCTGACAAGATTGGTATCGCCAGGATAAAAACTACAGATACGGTGACCGGTAAGGTCTCCGGTGGTCTCTATGGCATTGACGGTTATTTCGCTACCAAGTTCATACCTCGTGCTGATGACCTGGGGAATCAGGGGTACTCTTACAAGAACCTCACTATCTTCCGTTATGCCGAAGTTCTCTTGATGTATGCCGAGGCTTGTGCACAAACCAACGATCCGGATGGCCTCCAGTATCTCCAGGCGATCCAACAGCGTGCAGGTTCTGCTCATATCTCTACTGCACTCACACTCGATGAAGTAAAGAACGAGAAGAGCTACGAAATGTGGCTTGAAGGAGTTCGCTTCCCTGATATGGTACGTTGGGGTGATACGGACGGCGTGGTAAACAATGGCAAGAATATCCCTACGAGTTATGATGCATTCTTCACAAACGGTGAGGCTAAGCATCGTATCTATGTTGAGTATTCTGATCCGAATGCAGGCGCCACAGGTTTCGTAAAGGGTAAGCATGAATATTTCGCATTCCCATACGCTGCTACTTCAATCAATCCTAACTTGAGGCAAAACCCAAGTGGCTTGAGTCAGAACTCGGGTGGTGAATAAAACACAAAAAAATCGTACTCCCCCAAAAGGGTTAAGCAACAATCCGAATTTAAAGAGTAACGCTATGAATTAGTTGATTGAATAAGTAAATATAGATTACGATCAAGAGTGTGTTCTACGAATGGTATTCCTTTCGAGAGCATACTCTTTTTTATATATGTTACAGATACTTTCGTCTCTGTAACATAAACCACCTGGCTTTCTGAGAAAAGAAACAAGTAATGATATTTTCGTTATCTTTGCGCTACTCTTTGCTTTACAGCCTTATGAAATATAAACCTATACTATACATTACATACTTATGGATATCCATCTTATGTCATGCCCAATCCGGTAAATTATATACTGCAGACAGAGAATTATCCAGTAGCCTGATCAATAAAATATACCAAGACCGGAACGGGATGATCTGGATAGCTACCGAAGACGGACTGAACCGATACGACGGAGCCAAATTTACCACCTACAAGCACGAGGAGGGAAACATAAACTCTCTATCTCACAGCTACGTACGAGCCTTATTCGAAGACAACCAGGGACATTTATTTGTAGGTACCGTAAACGGCGTGCAGATATACGATGCTGCGACCGACGGCTTCTCTCCGCGGGCGGAATGGGAAAACGGAGAGATCTATGATACAAGCATCAACTCCATTATGCAACGAAGATCGGGCGAAGTATTACTTTCCGGCAACGAGCCCTGCATTATAAGCATAACGCCGGAAGGAAAACTGATCGTTAAAAAACTATCATTGCCAATGCCCTGGGCTATGATCGAAAACTTTTTTGAAGACAAACAAGGTAACTTATGGATCATTGCAGGTGAAGAAGGAGTCTATCGTCAATCAGCCGCCGATAACCGTTGCGAACATTACCTGAAACAAGAAGGAGGAACACCCATTATTGACATGTGCCAGGATAACCAAGGCAATATTTATGCCGCCAGCATCGGGCACGGGCTCTTTAAATACGACGAAAAAACGGATTCCTTCACTCCTATCCCATACAAAGGCCAACACAACCTGCTTTTGCGAAGCCTATACCTCGACAAAGGGGGAAAAATATTTATGGGAGTCGATGGCTAAGGCCTGAAGGGATATAATACGCTGACCAATGAGATAACGGATGGAAAATTTGAGAATAGTTACTTCGACCTGTCAAAATCTAAAATACATTCCATTCTGAAAGATCATTCCGGCAACTTTTGGCTGGCCATATACCAAAAGGGAGTCATGATGATTCCGGAGTTGCCTAATAACTTTAAATATATAGGCCCTAAATCTTTCGATAAAGACATAATCGGTTCTTATGCCATTACGGCACTTTGCCGCAACCACGAAGGAACATTGTGGGTAGGTACCGACAACGACGGTGTATATGGAATAACGAACGATGGTAAACAGAAGGCGCACTACGCTCACACCCAAAATCCGGCGTCGGTTTCCCCCATCATCGTAAAACTTTACGAAGATTCCGAACATAACCTGTGGTTCGGTTCCTACATGAACGGAATGGGAAAATTAGACCGGAACACGGGTCATTGTACCTATCTCACCGACTTACGCGACAGTGGCGGGAAGCGCGTGCAACGCGTGTATTGCTTTGCCGAAGACGCCAACAAAAGGCTATGGATAGCTACCATGGGAGCCGGATTATTTTATTACGACCTGAAAACAGATAAGATACATGCTTGCAGGCTGAAAGACGATGTGAGGGTTAGTGATTGGATTAGCTGTTTATTATACTCCGACAAAGACAATAAACTCTATATCGGAACCTATGACGGTCTATTCTGCCTGGATTTGAACTCCACAACCTTTAAAGCGGAATCTATTCTACCTTATGGTATTATTCACTCCATTTTTGAAGACAGCCGGGGCGCTGTCTGGCTGGCTACTTCCGAAGGATTATCCGGCTGGAATAAAAAAGCACGGAAAATAACCACCTATAACGCCAAAGACGGACTGCCAACCAATGTTATCTTTGCCGTTCAGGCCGGCAAACAGGATCACCTGTGGATTAGTACAGACATGGGGATATCGCAGTTTAACCTCGAAACGCAGGAATTCATCAACTATTATGTAGGCGACGGACTGCAAGGGAATGAATTCTGCAAAAACGCCTCTTTCAATGACGAAAACGGCATGCTTTGGTTTGGAGGAGTAAACGGCATTACCTATTTTAATCCGGAAGATATCATCAAACCCGCGAAGAAATGGAATGTACGTATTACCGATTTCTATCTCTACAACAAACCGGTAAGGAAAGGGATGAAATCGGGACGTCATGAAATTATCGACCGGCCGGTATTCGATGCCGAAACCTTCCGGTTATCGCATAAAGACAATGCTTTCAGTATTGAGTTTGCAACGAAAGAACTGAATAGTCCCGAACGGATATTGTACATGTATTCCATGGACGGAGCTGATTGGGTATTACTGCGTAACGGGATTAACCATATATCGTTCACCGACCTGGCATCCGGGACGCATCGCTTCAGGATAAGGGCGAAAGACTATACCCTGCTCTCGGATATCAAAGAAATTACCATTGTCATATCTCCGGCCTGGTACGCTTCAATATGGGCCAGACTGTGTTATGTCATCCTGTTTGCGCTGGCCCTTTACCTGATCATATCGCAGATCAGGCACCGGTACCGCGTGCATCAGGAAAGACTGGAACACAAGCACGCCGAAGAGATTAATGAAGCAAAACTCCAGTTCTTCATGAACATATCGCACGAAATACGCACCCCGATCTCGCTCATCATCAATCCGTTGCACAAGCTAATGGCATCCGACGGCGATCCGGAGGAACGGCAGCGGTCGTACCGTACCATTTCGCGCAATTCCGAACGGATATTGCAACTGGTAAATCAGTTAATGGACGTCCGGAAGATCGACAAAGGGCAAATGCGATTAAAATTCAGCAAAACAGACCTGGTTGATTTTATAAAAGATATCTATCAAACCTATCAGCACCAGACAAAAACGAAGCGTATAGAACTCATATTTACTACCGAATGTGATGCGTTAGACACATGGATTGATCCGAAGAACTTCGACAAGATCATCCTGAACCTGCTTTCCAATGCCCTTAAGTTTACGCCCGAAGGAGGGAAAATTGAGATCCGGCTTCGTACGGGCAGCGATACGACAGCGCCGGAAGCGCTGCGAAATTATGTCGAAATCATCGTATCGGATAACGGCATCGGCATTAATGCAAGCGAAAAAGAGCATATATTCGACCGGTTCTATCAGATTCGCAACAGTCAGAACCATTCAAATACAGGTGCCGGCATCGGACTGCATTTAACACGCTCACTGGTAGAACTGCATTATGGCACCATACGGGTAGAAAATAATCCGGAGGAAGCCGGAAGCCGCTTCATTGTCCGTCTGCCTTTAGGCAACGAACACCTCAAACCGGAAGAAATAGAAACCGAATTGGAATACGTAACCGCACCTGTAGTTGATGAGCCTGTATTGGCAGCATCCGCGTCGGAAGAAGATAATACCAAACTGAAATCGAAAAGCAAATACAGGGTGCTGGTGGTGGAAGACGACGAAGAGATACGCAAATACATCTGCCGCGAGCTGTCGGGTGATTTCCACATGCTGGAAAGCGCCAACGGTAAAGAAGCGCTGGCCATCATACTGAAAAAAACGCCTAATCTGGTAATCAGCGATGTAAGGATGCCCGAAATGGACGGATTGACCCTATGCCGCAAAATCAAGCAGAACGTAAATATCAACCATGTACCTGTTATATTATTGACATCCAAAGCACATGAGGATGATAACCAGGAAGGGTTGAGTATCGGAGCGGATGCCTATATGACCAAACCTTTCAACATTGATATTCTGAAAAAGACTGCCGAAAATATCATCAAAAGCCGGGAACTGTTACGCAATTGCTTCACCGGAAGCCAGGAACAGGAAGCAAAAAAAACGATATTTGAGTTACAATCGACCGATAATAAGTTATTGGACCGCATTATGAACGTCATTAACCGCAACCTGAGCAATCCGGAACTCAATGTAAAAATAATATCTTCCGAGGTTGGAATAAGCCGCGTACATTTATACCGGAAACTAAAGGAGCTGACTAACCAAAGCACACGCGACCTGATACGCAATATCCGGCTGAAACACGCCGCAAATCTGCTTGCGTATAAGCATTATAATGTTACGGAAGTAGCTTCGCTTACCGGATTTACAAGCACATCGCTATTTTCGAGGGCATTTAAGGATTTGTATGGCGTTTCTCCAAAAGATTATAAAGCCCAACATTCGTCAACGGAAAGCATACAACAGGAGCCGGCTGATGACTGAATTCATGCTAAATAAACGAGTTGATTCCCAGATAAGTTGAATGGGTATCGTCCGACAGGATAAATTCACAGTCTGCCGGGTCAATCTTGAATTCCTTTACAACATTCAAATTAACAGAGAAAAACAATGTACATAATTCTTCCAGTATACGATAACCGGGGGCCGTTTCAAGAAAGTCCCGCATCCGGTCGGCCGATATGGGGCCAACGATCAGTTTCAGGTCATATTCGCCGTCATCGAAGGTATTGTCCAATACAAAATCAACACCAAGATGAGCTTCATCCAACTGTGATTCGTAATGACGCGCCACCTTTTTATCTGCCACCTTAACCTGTTCTATTCTGACCGGAGCCGCCAGAATATACGACAACGCTTCTTCGACCGCCTTTAAATCGACCCGTATCTGATGCAGTATCGGGATAATATGCAGAAAGAATACCGCCTGTTTATGCTCAAGCTCTTTTAAAAGCGGCCAGTAATGAACAAACAGGTCTACAAATTCTTCATGACTGACCTTGCGGTCGTAGCGGGCCTCGTAGAAGTAAGCGTCAATCAGTATCCGGTCGGAGGGCACTTCAAAGACATGAAAAAACTTACGGGCAAAGAACTCTTGTTCGCGATGAATTTTAATTTCATCCAATGCTTTTTCCGTATCGGTATCCATATCTTTGTAACTGCGTTTGTAGGTCGACGTATGAAACAAACCTTCGGGCAGCATATCATATAAACCTTCCCGGTTTACTTTGATACACAAACAGTCCGTCAAGTTCTCCGGGGAATGCTGCCGGTATACACTTTCCACATCTTTCGATACCCCCCTGCGACCTATTCCTTCACGTATCACCCGTATTTGTTCAGGCGTATATCCGCGCTCTATCAACGCAGCCGCTATCACTTCGAAACGAAAGTCCGTATCAAGATCGTTTGGATATTGCTGAGAGAAATTTAGCTCTCGTTTTTGCTTACTCATATTTGTAATTCTTTAAATTGACTAAAAAATCAGGTAAATAAATATATAATTTCACTCTTTACCAAAAATATTTTCTTCTTTTTTTTCAATCGTTCCCGTTAACAAGCCATTAGGATAAAATTTCTTTTGAATAATTTGAAACATTGGAGCCGG
>QMCE01002299.1_pt1 | contig 10548 bp, 6 predicted proteins | sample 1821851 | NCBI WGS metagenome assembly QMCE01 (sample SAMN09453174, study PRJNA476694) | Termite gut metagenome, whole genome shotgun sequencing project. | isolation source: worker | host: Odontotermes sp. | place: South Africa:Pretoria | collected 2016-01-28
GTATTTCTGCACAAGACACATAGAATGCAATGAGAAAGTTCACACTCTTCTTTTTACTTATTTTTACCTGTACGCTCCATGCGCAGGTAAAAACCATACGGGGACAACTCGCCACAAAAGACGGCAAACCGTTGTCCAAAACTTCTTTTCACGTGAAAAACAGGAATATAACCGGCAAAACCGACCGGAAAGGTTTTTTTATATTAAAAAACGTGACGGATGATGATGTGATTATAACCGAAGATCATAAGATGTTCAAGGTGCCGGACGTAACAAAATCGGTACTCTCTGTGATTGAAGCACCTGCCGTCTCGCCTTTATTGATAAGCTCAACCGATACGGTGGGTGTAAAATTCTTGACAGGCGATGAAAAAACAGTTGACTACCGCGGTACTCTGGACGGGATAACCGCTATCCGGAAAAATAAATCGGGATACACCGTTGAGCAAGGACAAAAATTTCTATCATTTTCAGGATGTGAAATTAATCTTATTTCTTTTGTGGAAGCTGCCAGTATTGGTCGCTTGCCGGAATTACAATCGCAATATGCACAAAATCAAGCCGGCGATTTTTTCAGAACGGGCATTTCGTTTGGAAACAGGCTGGGTTTGAAATTCCGGACATTCAACAAAAGTACAACTTCTGTCAGCCTCGGACAACGAAAAAATAACAGCCCCATTCCCGGCGCATACAATGAAAATTACAATGCTTCGCTCGGCATAGAGGAGGTTAAAATAGGGAAGCGCTTTACCTCATCGGGCGCAATCTCATACAACAGTTCGTATGAGCGGATGATGCAGCAAGGCGGCAACCTTTCTTCGCTGCTTGCTTCGGTACTTACTGCGCCGGAAACAGCTGACCGGACTTCGCTTCCCGACAGAAATAAAAACGACAATCTGACCGTATACGCCAACACTAAATATGCCCACCAGGGAGCGAAAGCCTCTCTTTCGCTTGGTTTCGACAGGCAGTGGAACGAAATGCACAATAAAGCGTTTTATCCTTCCTTCCATTCGACCAGCCGGAAGGAAGAAATTACCAATATGATTGCCGAAGCCTATTTTTCATATTTCATACGGTGTAATAGCGAAACAAATATCACGATTGTCCCTCTTTCGTATGGATTTAAAAGAACCGTTGACAACATAAACCGGTATGACAGTAATTTATTTCAAAGCAATATATTGACCGATAACAGTCTGTCGCGTAATGCCCACGACTTGAAATACTCGGTGCTAATGGAATATGCCAACACTTGGATACTTAAATTAGAAAATACGCACTATTTTTCCAATACGCTTTCTTCTTCGTCTTATGCGAATCTGTTTCCGGGTGTAGGAGTAAAATTGCGAATAGACCAACTGTTTTTGCGGCATTGGTACGATGATTTCTTTGACGACTGGAGTATCAGACAGCTTGCTTTACGGGGTACTATTAAAAAATCAATCGGCGAATCGTCTTTGGTATACCGCAATTTTGCCGCATTGTCCACTTCGATAAATGCCGCTGATTTCCGCTCTTACTACGAATACACCGATTTATTTTCCAACGACAATTTGGTTGCCGAAACATACCTCAAAAGGGGAATCGGTCTTGATTGCGGTTTTTTCAATAACCGCATTTTTATTGTAGTCGATTATTTTAACAATACAACTAAAAATTTCATTGCACCGGTATTGAGCGCCGGAGAGGGCAACTTCCTTCAAAATATCGGTGCGATTAGAAATTCGGGATATGATGCCAGTGTAAATTGCGTTTTTCATTCCAACAGAAATTCTTCTGTCGACGTCGCTTTTACTTTTAGCCGGGTAAAGAGCAGAGTAACCGATGTGTACAACGATCATTCCGTTGTCCCGTTAGCCGGATTTTCGGATATTGCAACTGTTTTTGCTGAAAATGAGCCGCTCGGAGCCATCTATGGAACGACTTACCGGCGCGATGAGCAGGGCGAGATCGCAACCGGCGCCGACGGTCTTCCGCTTGTCAACGAACAGCTAACAAAGATAGGCGACCCTACGCCTGATTTCAGGATGTCGCTTGTACCGGAATTCGCTTGGCGCAACTATGGCTTATCCTGTACAATGGAATACAGCCACGGCGGTCAGCGCTGGAACGGAACAAGGGCTTATCTTGATTATTTGGAAACGACCGGAATTGACGGACTGGGAGCAAGCGCCGGCGAAGATTATATCGAAAATGCGACCTGTTTCCGTTTATCGGATGTTACATTGTCTTACCGTTTGCCGCAAAAGTATTGTAAGTTTTTCCGCGCATTGCATCTTAATCTTCACGCTCGCAACCTTTTAGTGATAAGTCCTTACAAAGGCGTTGACCCTTCGTCATTGCTTTTTGGGTATTTGGCGGGCAACGGGCTTGATTTATTTAACCTGCCGTCATCACGGAGCTATTCGTTTACTGCAACGATTAATTTTTAACAATATGAGATACACATATATTATTTTGCTTTTACTCTTGCCGGCAGCATTAACCGGCGCAGGAGACGCAGGTTTTCCGGCTACCTTGCAAACCCGGCTGAACAGCTACAATCAACTATGTCCGCAAGAAAAAATCTACGTCCAAACCGACAAAACATATTATACCCCTTCGGAAAAGATATGGTATAATGTATTTCTGGTTGACGCAAACAGCAATAAGCCTTCGCAGATAAGCAGCATTTTTTACGTTGAACTGATAGACCCCTGGGGAAATGTGATAGAAAAACACGAACACCTCCACAACAGTGCAGACAACGGCAGTTTCCTGATAAAATCCGATTATGCCGGAGGAATTTACAAGTTGAAAGCCTATACCAGCTGGCAGACAAACTGGGGAGAAGAGGCTTTTTTTACAAAGGAAATAACTGTCCAGAAAGTCATTACCCCTCGCCTGCTGTTAAAACTTGATTTTGAGAAAAAAGCATACGGAGCCGGCGATACCGTAAGCGCAAAACTCAAAGTAACGGACCTCAATGACCGGAAAACCACCGGAAGCATCGCCAAGTCGACCGTGCGCATTGGGGGAATTGCCGTTCAAACGCTCGAAAACGAGACTGCCGCCGGAGAAGCCACCGTTCAATTCCGTTTGCCGCACGACCTGAATACTTCGGATGGAATCCTGCAAGTCGTGGTAACGGACAAAGGCACGGAAGAAAGCATCACGCGCTCTATTCCCATTGTGCTGCACCGGATAAGCATCTCATTCTATCCCGAAGGCGGCGATATGGTAGAAAACGTTCCTGCGAAAGTTGCCTTTGAAGCCCTCAATGAGTTTGGTAAAGGGGCGGACGTAAGCGGAAATATTGTCGATGAGAAAGGTGAAACCGTTGCCTCGTTCGAGAGCTTTCATTTCGGGATGGGAGCTGTATCTTTTACCCCGCAACCCGGTGCACGCTATTTTGCAAAAATCACCAAGCCGCAAGGCGACAGCACATTGCATCCGTTGCCGCAAGCGTTGAAAAGCGGCTATACGCTGCATTTGCAATCGAAAACTACCGGCCGGCTGAAATGGAATATCTGTATGCCCGAAAACGGAACGGTAGTATTAGCCGGACAATCGAACGGGCAATTGCATTACAACCAACAGCTAACACTGACGAAAGGCATCAATACCGTCGAAGTCGATACGAAAAATTTCTCCGCCGGAACAGCTGTATTTACCCTGTTTGATGGAAAAAACCGGGAAGTATGCGAGCGGCTGGTATTCCTGAATGCAGACAAGGGATTGAACATTAAGATAGAACCTGATAAGGAAGTTTATGACCCCGGCGAATACGCCAAAGTCAATATCGTTACCACCGATAAGGATGGTAACCCGGTTTCTGCCAATATTGGTCTTGCTGTGGTTGATGAACAGCTGTTGACCCTTGCCGACGACAAACAGGATAATCTCATCAGCTACCTGCTCTTTTCTTCGGAATTGAAAGGACGCATACACGAACCCTACTTTTATGTTGACCCTGCCGAACCGAAAGCTGCCGAAGCGCTGGATTACCTGATGTTGACCCACGGTTGGCGGCGTTTTTCATGGACGGAGGTATTGAAGTCAACTACGCAAATCACGGAATTGCCAGAAAATACCACTCGAAGCGTTTACGGTTATGTATTAGATGAAGAAGGAGAACCTGCATCAGCGGAAGTATTCCTGATTGAACCGTATTCGTCAAACGGAAAGACGGAAATAAGCGGTCTTCAGACAACGATTAAAGGCCATTTTGTTTTTCATAATGTAGATGTCAGTCAAAACGTTTTCATTACAACAAAACTGCCTAATCAAATCTACCTGTTCAAGGGAAGACCCGCTATTGATCAAACGATAGACAAGGAAAGCGCCGGCATTGCGCCTTCCGTTTTGAACGGCGAGGAATACGCCGCAATTGCCGTTGAACAAAAACCGGCACCCCAAAATGAACCGGCAAAACAGGAAGAAAAGATTGAAGCCGATTTTCCGGAGTTTCCCGGAGAAGTCTCTATGATTAGCGGTAACACGGAATTGGACGAAGTTGTAGTTGTAGGATACGGTGTAGCAAAAAAAAGTGATTTGACCGGCTCCATAAACTCATTAAGAAACGAAGAATTGCGGAGAGCAGTCTCTATTGATCAGGCTTTGCAAGGGCGCGTGTCCGGTGTTGAAGTAACCACCAGCTCTGCACAACCCGGCGCGGCAACTTCCGTACGCATCCGGGGTACGAGTTCGTTGACAGGAGCAAATGAACCGTTGTATGTAGTCGACGGTATACCAATCGGACAAAATTCCCAAGGAAGGACAAACCCGTTAGCATTGATTAATCCTGCCGACATCACTTCGATGGAAATTTTGAAAGATGCTTCGGCAACAGCTATTTACGGCAGCCGCGCCGCCAATGGCGTGGTTCTTATCCGCACAAAAAAAGCGTTGGATTGGTATAATGGCGATTGGGCAAGAAAGCCTCGTTACGGAGGTATATATGTATTTGAAAAAAATAAGAGAGAGTTTTACCGTTCCAAAGCGTTCTTCGAATATGCCGACAACCGGGACGGCGTCCAGACCACCGTTTACTGGAATGCCGGCGTGAGAACAAACGACCAGGGAAAGGCAACAGTCGGTTTCAGAAACAACCGAAACTCGTCCGCTTTCCGCATTACGACCGAGGGATTGTCGGCTGCAACCGGATTAATCGGCAGCACAACCAAGCGCATTGTTACCCGCAAGAGCTTTTCGCTGGATGCCAAAACGCCTCTTTTTGCAGCCGTTGGCGATGAGATAACAATTCCTGTAACGGCGAAAAATAATACGAATGATACCTTGTCTGCCGTTATCCGGAATAATAGCTATTCTGTTAAAACGTTGCCCGTTACAAAAATACCGCCGCACGAAGCCGTTACTGTCTATTTTACGCAAACAGTAACCGGTAATTTCAATTTGAATTTGGCGTTTTTGGGAGATGCCGGTAAATATTCCGATAGAATCAGCCGTTCCGTAACCGTTCGCCAAGTCTATTTTCCAATGCAGTTTGGTTTTTCGGGCAGAGATACCGGACAAGTGCAAACGCTTAAATTGCCCGAATACGTTGCCGGAACATTACAGGCAGAAGCAGTCTGCTACACAAGCCCTCTCGATGAGTTGATGGATGGCGTAGAAAGTATTTTCCGCGAACCTTACGGATGTTTTGAACAAGTGTCGTCAAGTACTTTCCCCAATATATTTGCCTTGCAGCTGCTCAAAGCAATGGGGCAAAGTCCGTCGTCTTTGCCGCAAGCGATGCAATATTTGGAACGCGGCTACAAAAAGCTGGCGGCTTATGAAGTAAAAGGAGGCGGTTTTGAATGGTATGGCGGTTCGCCTGCCCACGAAGTATTATCGGCTTACGGGCTTGTCGAATTTTACGAAATGAACAAGGTTTACGACAACGTAAACAAGGATATGATGGAGCGGACGCGGAAATTCATTCTCAGCCGGAGAGATGGAAAAGGCGGTTTTGAACAGAACAACGGAAAATACGGATTTTCGGGTGCGCCACGCCAGGTAAACAACGCCTATATCGTATATGCTTTTGCCGAAACGCAAAATGGGGAAGAAGTAGAAAAAGAGTACCGCGCAGTGTTGGAAGAGGCACTCAGAAGCAAAGATATGTACCGTATGGCGTTGATAGCCAATGCCGCTTACAGTATGGGCGACCTTGAAAGTTACCACACGTTTCTTTCTCAATTCAAAGCACATAACTTGAAAGATGACCTCTCGAAAATGAACGTGGAGGCAACTATCGTGCGCAGCTACGGTGAAAACGCCAAACGCGAAGCAACGGCTTTTTGGATGCTTGCCCTGCTGAAAGCAAATAAAAGCGAAGTAGATATAATGTTAGTCGATAAATGCCTTTCGTTTATCAACAAAGGAAGGCAGTATGGCAGTTTTGGAAGTACGCAAACCACAAGTATATGCTTGCAGGCGCTGACAAAATATGCCGAGTTCTTGAGCAATCAAAAAATAGAAGGCTCCCTCTGCGTAAATATCAACGACAGCACCGGTTGCATTGAACTTACGAAAAACAAAGCAAGAATCGACCTTTTACACGCAATTAAAAAAGGGACGAACAAAATAGAGTTAAGATTTACCGGTGCCGACCTGGCATATCCATACGCGGTAAACGTAAGCTGGCAATCCAAAACATCGCTGGCAAGCCCGTTGTGTCCGCTCAAATTAATAACTAAATTAGCCGCCTCAACCGTAAAAGTCAATGAAACGGTGCGGTTAAACGTTTCCCTGCAAAATACGCAGAACGAGGGCAAGCCGATGAGCGTGGCAATTATCGGCATTCCGGGCGGATTGAGCCTGCAACCTTGGCAACTGAAAGAATTACAGGAAAAAGAAGTGTTCGACTTTTACGAAATAATAGACGATAATTTGGTGGTTTACTACCGCGAATTCGGACCCGGCGAAACCAGAACCATCCACCTCGACCTCAAAGCCGAAGTGCCGGGCGAATATACAGGTATTGCCTCATCTGCCTATTTGTATTATATGAATGAGCATAAATACTGGATAAACGGGCTGTCGGTGAAGGTGACGCCGTGAGTCAAAGGATATTTATCCACGAATTACACGAATTAGCACGAAGTTAATATTTTATGCGTATCAGGAGTTAAAGAGTGCGCCGTTCGGGGTGAAGGCGGTCTCTACACGCCCAATCAACCCCGTAGCGGGTTGAACTCCGGACTTTGGCGCACACTTTAACTCTTGATTCGCATAAAATATTAAATTTCGTGTTAATTCGTGTAATTCGTGGACTTTTAAGACAGCCTCACTACAACTCCCGCTGCAAGTTCTCCAGCACCGAATACGCTACCGGACAAGTATAGGCATTTTTGACGGTTAACTGGTAAATCTGATAAAACCGTCTCCGGTCGGTGTGAGGATATTCACGACAGGCTTTCGGACGATTTTCGTAGATAGAGCAATAATTATCATCCATCAAAAAAGGGCAGGGCATGGATTGAAACACATAATCACCGTCCTCGTCTATTCTCAAATAAACTTCAATTACTTTCGATGGTTTTATGCGCAGGTTTTTTGCCATTTGGTCGATGTCTTTGTCGGTAATGCGCGGGCCAAGCGTGCGGCAGCAATTGGCGCATTGCAGGCAATCGGTCTTACGGAAGGCTTGCTTATGCAATTCCAGCACTAATTCATCTGCATTTTCTATCTTTTTCCTGTTTTTCTTGAAAAATTGCCTGAATGCAGGTTCCGATTTTTGAGCCAATATGGGGAGGTTTGTTAGAGATAAATCTTTGCCAGCCATTTTTTTAGTTTTTCGGGGTCACATTTTTTTCTTTGAGCGTAATCGTTCATCTGGTCTTCGCCTATTCGTCCAATCATAAAATAGAAAGCCGCCGGGTGCGAAAAGTAAAGCCCGCAGATGGACGAGTTGGGCAGCATCACCCCGCTTTCGGTCAGCGTAACGCCGATTTCTTCGAGATGCAGCAGCCTGTTCAGGTCAAAAATAACAGACTGGTCGGGCAAACAGGGGTAACCCACTGCCGGGCGAATACCTTGATAAGGCACTTTCCGCAATTCTTCTACCGTGAAATTTTCCTGCGGAGCATATCCCCAATAATGTTTCCGGACTTGCTCGTGGAGCCATTCGGAAGTCGCCTCTGCCAGACGGTCGGCAAGGCTTTTGACCAAAAGCACGTTGTAATCGTCGCCCTGCGATTGAAACTGTGCAGAAATTTCTTCCGCTCCCTGCACGGTAACGGCAAACATGCCTATAAAACCGGACAAATTGGGTATAAAATCGGACAAAGAATAGCAAAAACCGGACATTTCATTCGACTTCTGTTGTCTCAGCATCGGAAGATAAAGCGGCGTTTCCTGCATTTTGTCCGGTAGAAATACGATTCCTTCATTTTCGGATTTCGCTTCCGAGAAGTAGAGAATCGCTTTTGCCTGCAATTTCTTGCCTGCAATCAGTTCTTTGAGCATTGTCTGGGCATCTCTGAAAAGGCTGAATGCTTCCTGTGCTTTTTCGCGTTCTTTTTCCGGAAACTGCATTAACCATGCGGTCTGGCAGGAGACGCAGTCGCAAAGTGCTTCTATGCCCGGATATTTTCCTGCAATTTTCCACGTATGGAAAAAGAAAGTCCAGTCAATGTACTTTACTATCGAATTCAGCTCTATGGAATCCAGTATTTTGCGACCTAAAAAAGAGGGAGTAACGGATTGGTAATTCATATTTCTTATACAGTCGTTTGAACGATTTTTTTGAATTCAGGTGTTGGTATAAATTTGATTTCTATAATTGTTGCGCGCATCGTATTCTAATGTAAGAGTTGCCATAACAATAAAGTTTTATGTTTTTTTGTTTGCAAAGATAGAACTTTTATTCAATTCTATGGCTGTTTTACCCCTTACTGCATTGATTTTAGGGCTTTCATTATGTGGGATACGATTTGGGACGGATTTGTTCTTTTGTTGCTTATGCGAATCAGAAATTGATTCCGCAGAGTTTACCTTTTTATTAGGTTGTTTAAAATAGAGATTTTCTCTAAAATGGATGACGGATGCTCCTCCCGTAGAGATTGTCTCAAAAGATATTTATCCACGAATTACACGAATTAGCACGAAATTAATGTTTGATTATCTGTTATTTACGTTTTTTATTATAAAGCAATTTGTGTTAATTCGTGTAATTCGTGGATAAATATCTTCTGAACCAATCTCTTTTTCCATGCTATCGAAGGGTTACGGAAAGGTTTATTTATCTGTATGTTCTTTGAATTTTGGTAGTGGATTGCAAACTGCCTTCCAAATAAAAATCAAACCAGAGAGTAACGGTACGTCCATTGTATTGATAATCTCGATATTGATGAATCAATACTCCATTCGCATAATACTTCATTCCTGTTTCTCTGCCGTCGGCATCATAAGTAATTTCTTGACGGCTTGCTTCGGTCATACCCTCGGCAGTATAGGTAATATTTTGTGTTGCTTGTATCCAGTTTTTTTCACTGTATGTTCTTTGATTTTTGATACTTGTCTGCACATTCCCATTTGAATAAACATCATTCCAGAAAGTAATGGTACGTCCATTGTGTTGATAATCGCGATATTGGAACATCAATACTCCATTCGCATAAGACTTCATTCCTGTTTCTCTGCCGTCGGCATCATAAGTAATTTCTTGATGGACTGCTTCGGTAACACCATCGGCAGCATAGGTAATATATTGTGTTATTTGTATCCAGTTTTTTTCACTGTATGTTCTTTGATTTTTGATACTTGTCTGCACATTTCCGTTTGAATAAACATCATTCCAGAAAGTAACGGTACGTCCATTGTATTGATAATCTCGATATTGATGAGTCAATACTCCATTCGCATAATACTTCATTCCTGTTTCTCTGCCGTCGGCATCATAAGTAATTTCTTGACGGCTTGCTTCGCTGACACCATCGGCAGCATAGGTAATCTGTTGTGTCGTTTGTATCCAATCATATTGATTTGTTACAGTTGGATTATCCGGGTTGTCAGGGTCATCGGGGGTATTTGGGTCGGCAGGATTTTCCGCATCAGGCGGAAGGGGGTCATTATCTTTATCATCACACGAGGTAAACACTGTGCCTGCCAATCCAAAAGCAAGCAACATCCAAAAACTTACGATTATTTTTTTCATTTTTTTTACCCTAAGTGAGTGTCGGGTGCAACCTCTAAATTTATTTACTTATTTTAAAAAGCTGTTTTGAGTTAATTGTGCGAATCAAGGTGCATCATTCATTCCCTGTATGGGATTTTTTCAGACAATCACTCCTTTTTGTAAAAAATAAATGCAGATAAGCAATAATTTTTCTTTTGAGCATCATTAACAGTACAGACGGCACTTTTTGTGTCACCGCAAAAATAGAGTGTTTTTTTCTAAAAGCAAAATTTTTTATACTTAAGTACCTCTGCAAAATTAGTTAATACTATTGATTTCTGAATTTCCCACAAAGACACAAAGAACACTAAGTTTTTTGTGGACTTTGTGTCTTTGTGGGAAACATCTATCTTTTTTCTAAATATAAACTAATTAAGAAGACA
>QMCE01002300.1_pt1 | contig 10546 bp, 9 predicted proteins | sample 1821851 | NCBI WGS metagenome assembly QMCE01 (sample SAMN09453174, study PRJNA476694) | Termite gut metagenome, whole genome shotgun sequencing project. | isolation source: worker | host: Odontotermes sp. | place: South Africa:Pretoria | collected 2016-01-28
TACATGCCTGCACAACTGCCGCAGCCGGGGCAGCTGTTTTCCTCAATGTCGCGCAGGGCGTCGTCGTCAATAAGCCCAGCTTTGTAGGCGCCCACGGCCTCAAAGGTCTGGTTCAGCGTAGCACTTTTGCCGCCGGCACGCCCGGCCAGCATGGGGCCGCCGCTTACCAAAACGGCTGGAATGTCCAGCCGCGCCGCACCCATCAGCATACCCGGCACAATTTTGTCGCAGTTGGGCACCAGCACCAGCGCGTCAAAGCCGTGGCTTTTGGCCATGGTTTCCACACTGTCCGCCACCAGTTCCCGGCTGGGCAGGGAATACTTCATGCCCTCGTGGCCCATCGCAATACCGTCACACACGCCAATGGATGGCACCAAAATGGGCGTGCCACCCGCGGCGTACACGCCGCTTTTGGCGGCCTGCGCAATTTTGTCCAAATGGATATGGCCCGGCACCACCTCGCTAAAGGCACTGATGACGCCCACCAGCGGGCGCTGCAGTTCCTCGCGGGTGTAGCCCATGGCAAAAAACAAGCTGCGGTTGGGCGCGCGCTCGGGGCCGTTCAGAACCTGTTTGCTCGGTGCTTCCATATAGGCTCTCCTTTGTCAGGTTTACAGGGGGGCAGAAAGGACAGGACAAGCATATATTGTGTAATTCTCTTATCCAAATGCTTTAAAACCCTATTCCGTTCCTTTCAGCCAGCTCATCATGCTGCGCAGTTCCTTGCCGGTGCGGGTAAGCTGCTGGTCGGCCTCGCGGCGGCGGGTGGCCAAAAAGCGCGCCTTGCCGCCCGCGCCCATCTCTTGTATAAACTCGCTGGCGAAAACGCCGCTTTGAATTTCGCCCAGCACCTTTTTCATTGCCTTGCGGGTGTCCTCGGTAATAATGCGCGTACCGGTGCGGTAATCGCCATATTCCGCCGTGTTGGAAACAGAGAAGCGCATCATCTCGAAGCCGCCCTTGTTGATTAAATCAACAATCAGCTTCATCTCGTGTATGCACTCAAAGTAGGCCATTTCCGGCTCGTACCCGGCCTCCACCAGCGTCTCGAACCCGGCCTTCATCAGCTCGGTTACGCCGCCGCACAAAACAGCCTGCTCGCCAAAAAGGTCGGTCTCAGTTTCCTCGGTAAAGGTGGTTTCCAAAATGCCCGCGCGCCCCGCGCCAATGCCCGCGGCATAGGCCAGCGCGTAATCGCGCGCCTTGCCGGAAAAATCCTGATGCACGGCAATAAGGCTGGGCACGCCCGCGCCCTCTTGGTACTGGCTGCGCACCGTGTGGCCCGGCCCCTTGGGCGCCACCATAATCACGTCAACGTCGGCGGGCGGGGCAATTTGCTGGAAGTGGATGTTGAAACCGTGGGCAAACATCAGCACGTCGCCCTCTTTCAGGTTCGGCCGCACAACATTCGTGTAAATTTCCGGCGCCAGTTCGTCCGGCACCAGCATCATCACCAAATCGCCGGCCTTGGCGGCGTCGGCAGGTTCCATCACAGTAAGGCCGTTTTTCTCGGCCTCGGCCCAGCTGGCGCTGCTTCTGCGCAGGCCCACCACCACCTTCACGCCGCTCTCCTTCAGGTTAAGCGCGTGGGCGTGGCCCTGGCTGCCATAGCCAATTATGGCCACCGTTTTTGTGTCCAGCATGCCCAAATTGCAGTCTTTGTCGTAGTATTTGTTTACCATGATTCCAACTCCTTTTACCGTTGATTATACTATTGTTTTATTTAAATTGTATTGAAAAACCAGCACTTTTTTGCCGGGCTCCTCGGTGTAGGCGTCCGCCTTGTGATAGCCGCCACCCAAAAGCGTGGCAATGGAAGCCATGTTGTCATCATAGCAACACGCAACGGCCCGGTCAAGCCCGGCTTCGCGCAGGGTGGCGGTGGCAAAGGCCAGCAGCTGCGCGGCAATGCCCCGCCGCCGGTGCGCGGGCGCCACGGAATAACCCACGTGCCCAAAGTGCATCTTTTCCGATGGCATTTCGGGCCGCACATCCACAATGCCCACCACCACGCCCGCCCCGTTTTTGGCAAGGTAGGCCCGGTTCGGTAAAAAAACACTGGTGTCGCCTTGCTCCACGCGGGCAAGGTAAGCCAGCCAAGCCGGGTAGTCGCGGTTCATGTCCAGCCCGGCGCTGCCGGGCACCCACTCTTCACCCACCGCATAAAAGCTTTCAATGAAGGCAAGGGTGGCAGCCTCGTCCGCCGGGGTGGGTTTTGTTATATTGATTGTTTCCACTGGCGTTCTCCTGATTTTTGTACTTTTTTGTTTTGCCTTGGATTTTTCTTTTCAGAATAACTCTAGTTTTCGGTCAAAGGCAAAGGACAGGTCACGGTCAAAAACAACGTCAAAGTTAGCCGCCAGCTTACGCCCAAACGGAACTGCTCACCGCCCCGCCAAGCAATGCCTGTTGTCTAATGCCTATCAGCTGCCCAGCACACTGCTGCCCCGCTCCAGCGCCGTCACGCCGGTGCGGCACATCTCCAGTATCTCATACTCGCCAATAACCGCCAAAAAACCGTCGATTTTGCCGGGCTTGCCGGTAAGTTCCACCACCATGCTGTCGGGCGAAAGGTCTACCACGCTGGCCTTGTACACGTCGGCCACCTCGCGCACGGCGTGGCGCATGCCCTCGCCCGCGGCAATTTTAATCAGTAAAAGTTCGCGCTGGATGCTGGCCTCGGCGTCCAGCGCCACCACCCGGCGCACCTCGTACAGCTTGGCCGTCTGGCTTAAAATCTGGCTCAGCACTGCCGCATCGCCCCCGGTGGTGATGGTAATGCGCGAAACCGACGCCTCGTCTGTGGCCGAGACGGTTAGGCTGTCGATGTTAAACCCCTTGCGGGCGAACAGGCTGGACACCCGCGCCAAAACACCGGCGTGGTTGTCTACCAGCATGGATACCACTTGTTTTTGCTCTGCCATATGCGTGTCCTCCTTTGGGGCGCGCCCTAGTAATATATAATGTCGTCCACCGTGCCGCCAGACGGTATCATCGGGCTCACCATCTCGTCGCGGTCAATCACCGCCTCAATCCACACCGGACCGCTTGCCGCAAGGGCCTTTTCCAAAGCCTCGCCAAGCTCTTTCGGGGTGGTAACGCGGTAGCCGCAAAGGCCAAAAGCCTCCGCCAGCTTAACGTAGTCGGTTTTGCGGTCCAGCGTGGTTTGGCTGAAACGGTCGGCATAGAAGCTGTGCTGCCACTGGCGCACCATGCCCAGCACGCTGTTGTTCAAAATAACGGTAACCACCGGCAGGTTGTAGCTAACGGCTGTGCAGGCCTCGTTCAGGTTCATGTGGAAGGAACCGTCGCCGGTGATGTGCACTACCTTGCGCGGCCCAACAGCAATTTTGGCGCCCAGCGCCGCGCCATAGCCAAAGCCCATGGTGCCCAGCCCCCCGCTGGTGATGAAGCTGCGCGGGCGCACACGGCGGCAATACTGCGCGGCCCACATCTGATGCTGGCCCACGTCGGTTACAATAACGGCGTCCTGCCCCACCGCGCCGCTGATGATTTTTACGGCGCGCTCGGGGTGCAGCAGGCTGTGGCTCTCTGGCGGCTTATAGTCCTCTTTTTTCCATTCGGCAATTTGGGCCAGCCAGGGCTCGTGCTTCGTCTCTTCCATCATGGGCAAAAGGCGGTCCAAAATCTGGGCGATATCGCCCACCACGGCGTGGTTTACCCGCACATTCTTGTTCACCTCGCTGGGGTCGATGTCAATTTGCACAATGGCGGTGCCGGCGGCAAAGCGCGAGGTGTTGAGGGCCACACGGTCGGAAAAACGGAAGCCCACGGCCAAAACAAGGTCGGCGCTGTCCAGCGCCTTGTTGCAGGAATAGAAGCCGTGCATGCCCGCAAGGCCCAAGTTCAGTTCGTCCTGCCAGTCCAAAACGCCGGCGGCCATCAGGGTGTGCACGGCGGGAATTTGCATCTTGTGGCACAGGCGGTAAACTTGCTCCGACGCGCCGGAGGCCACCACGCCGCCGCCAAAACACAAAACAGGGCGGCGGCTGCGGCCAATGTAGTTTAAAATCTCCCAAACGTCTTCGTCGGCGGCTGCGGGCGGGGCCTGCACACTTACGGCGGGCTGGGGGGTGTAGTCGGCCTCTAAAATGGTGGCGTCCTTGGTAATGTCGATAAGCACCGGGCCCTTGCGGCCGCTTTGGGCAATCTGGAAAGCCTCGCGCATCACCGGGGCAATGTCCTCGGCGCGCTGCACGGTGTAGTTGTGCTTGGTAACGGGCATGGTTATGCCCATGGTATACACTTCCTGGAAGCTGTCCTTGCCCAAAAGCGCGCTGCCAACATTGCCGGTGATGGCCACCATGGGAATGCTGTCCATATAGGCGGTGGCAATGCCGGTAACCAGGTTTGTGGCGCCGGGGCCGGAAGTGGCAATCACCACGCCGGTTTTGCCGGTGGCGCGGGCATAGCCATCGGCGGCATGGGCGGCACCCTGCTCGTGCGCGGTGATATAGTGGGTGATGTCATCCTTGAATTTATACAAGGCGTCGTATAGTTCCAGCACCGAGCCGCCCGGATAGCCGAACACGGTGTCCACGCCTTGCTCCATCAGCACGCGGGTGATGATGTCTGCTCCTCTGATTTTCATGCTTCTCCCTCCGGTATCCTGTATCCTGCATCCTGACAAAACAAAGCCCCTGTCTCCCAACAAGAGACAGGGCCATGCCTGCGGTACCACTCTTTTTGCCGCGGCAAGGCCGCGGCCACTCTGCCGGCGTTTGCAAAACGCCGTGCGCCGTAACGGTGCGCAAACCGTCCGCGCCTACACAGGGGGCCACGCGGCCCGCCCTTCAGGCGGCTGCTCCGGGCAGAGACTTCACGCTGTGCTCCTGGTCTGCCTTGCAGCGCCCGGCAGCTCTCTGGCCATTGCACACAGGTTACTGGTTCCCATCAACGCATTGTAAGCTATTATAAGAATTACTATTCAGTATAGCAAGCGCGGGCTGTGTTGTCAAACTTTATGCCAAAGCACCATCACCCCGGCTGCAAGCCGCCCGCGCCATGATACCCGTAATGCGCCGTTAGCACCCACTGGCAGCCGGGCATTTTGCCGTGCAGCGCGGCAATGCTGGTTTGTGCGGTGGCCTCATCCATGGTAAAGGGGTGCAGCATAAGCGTTTCCCCACTCACGCGCAGGGCGTCGCCCGTGAACAGGTATTGCCCGTCCACCAAATAAGACATGGAGCCCGGCGTGTGCCCCGGAGACTTGATACATGTAACGCTGCGGCCGCCCAACTCCAACTGCTGGCCATTTGTAAGGGGAGTAAAGTTGTCGGCGCCAAAGCCCTCCGGCAGGCTGTTGCCCCGCGCGCCCACAACGCCGGCGCTGCCGCCGGCCGGTTGCAACTCGTCCTCGCTTATGCACACCTGCGCGGCGGAAAACAAACCCAGCCCATTCACGTGGTCATAGTCACTGTGTGTCATCAGCACATGGCTTACGGCTTGTGGGTCTATGCCCAGCCCGGAAAGGTCATTTTGCAGCGCGGCAGCGTTGCTGCCCGTGTCAATGGCAATATAGCCCTCGCCGGCGGGCAGCAGGTAAACCGCGCCCTGGGCGCTTCTCACCGCAATAATGTCCGTATCGGCCACGGGCCCGGTTGCGGCGGGCGACATGGACAGCATGGGCCAGAGAAGAACCAGGGCCACCACCAGCGCAACAAGCAGCACGGCGGCAACAACGAATACCACTAATTTTTTGCGGCTTTTCTTTTTTATGCTCGCGGCTTTCGTCTTCATGGCTCCACTTCCTCCTGTGCCTTTATTGTTTGCGCAAACTGCCGGGCAACGCGCGGGCTGCGCCCGCCATAGCGGATGGCATGGGCCTCAGCGGCGGCAAGCAGCTGCGGCAGCGGGGTTTTCAGGGCATACTCCCGCGCCAGGGCGGTTATAATGTCGGCATACAGCGCCTTGTCGGGCTTTAAAAAGGTGATGGTGAGCCCGAAGCGGGCCGACAGGCTGGCCTGCTCCTCCAGTGTGTCGCCCCGGTGCACGTCGTCGCCCGCGCGGTCGGCGTGGCGCTGGCGCATCAGGTGGCGGCGGTTGCTGGTGGCGTATACCACAATATTCTGCGGCCGGGCGCTGATGTTCCCCTCCAAAATGGCTTTGAGAGCGGTGAAGTCGCCGTCGTTCTCCGGGAAGGATAAATCGTCGATGAACAAAATAAATTTGAGGGGGTTTTCCGCCAGTTCGTCCATCAGGGCGGGAATTTGATACAACTGGTTCTTGCGCACCTCCACCAGCCGCAGCCCCTCGCCGTGGTATTCGTTGGCCAGCGCCTTTACCGTGGCAGACTTGCCCGTGCCCGCGTCGCCATACAGCAAAATGTTGTTTGCGAACAGCCCCCGCAGCAGGGCTTTGGTGTTCAGCACCACCGCCACGCGCTCCTGCTCATAGCCCGTAAGCTGGGAAAGGCGCTGGGCGTCGGGGTTTTTCACCGGCGCAAGGCGGGTGCCCTCCCCCAGTGTGAACATGTGGTGCTGGGCAAAAATGCCGTAGCCACGTGCCGCAATTTGGGAAAGCCACCGCCGGTATTCGGCGGCAAAATCCACCGGTGTGTTTTGAAACAAGGGCAGGGTGCTGCCCCGCACAAGCCAGGCCAGCCACGCCTCGGTGGCATAGCCTTCATCCGTTGCAATTTGCCGGGCCAGCCACGCCAGCCAGCGCGGGTCAAGCTCCGACAAACTGCTCATCAGCGCCAATTCCTTGTCCAGCGCCACCGCCATCTCGGGGGGCTCTGTTTCGCCGCGGGCGCGCAGGCGCACCAGGGCGTTTTCACTCTCCAGCACCAGGCGCGCCAGGTGCGCCCCCAGGTCTCCACCCGCCTTGTACAAAGCGGCTACAAAGCTGCAATACAGCGTGGCGCGCGTCTCTTCGTCGGCGTCTGCCTTGCACAAAAAGGCCAGCAGCGCGGCCAGCACTTCGTCTTGCAGGCAGCCGCGCAGCACCGTAAGGCAGGCCAGGCGCCGGGCCAAATCCCGGGCGGTGGAATCTTGTTCGGGCATGGGCTTCTCCTTTTAGAACCTGCATTCATAAGCGGGTGTGGTGAAGCGACGAGAATTTTTTGCGCCAGGCAAGGCGCATTTTCGCAGGCATACTTGGTGTATGGCAAGAAAATGGAACGAAGTCCCGGCGCAAAAAATACCGTGGATGCACCGTGCTCGCTTGTGAATACAGGTTCTTATTTGCTAAATAACTGCAAAGCCATTCTCGGCCAGCGCCTGCTTTATTTCCTCCAGTTGGGCGTGGTCGCGCGTTTCCAGCCCCAGCGTGATGAAACAGCTGTTGATAGCCATGTTGGGGTCGCTTTGGCCATAGCTGACGCTTACCACGTTGGCCCCTTTTTCCGAGACAATGCGCGCCAGGCCCTCCAGCTGGCCGGGCTTGTCTATGAGGGCAATGGTGAGCGAGGCGCTGCGCCCGCTGTTGATGAGCCCCCGCGTGATAACGCGCGAGAGGATGTTCACGTCGATGTTGCCGCCCGAGAGCAGGCACACCGTTTTTTTGCCCTGCAAGTCCAGCTTATTGTGCATCACCGCCGCCACGGCCACCGCGCCCGCGCCCTCGGCCACCAGCTTCTGGCGTTCCATCAGGGCCAAAATAGCGCCCGCAATTTCGTCCTCGCTCACATCCACAATGCCGTCCACATAGCGGCGCACAAGCTCAAAGGTATTGTCCCCTGGGCGCTTCACGGCAATGCCGTCGGCAAAGGTGGACACGCCCGCAAGCGACACCTGTTTGCCCTTTTGGATGCTTTTGAGCATGGATGCGGCGTTTGCGGCCTGCACGCCGTACACTTTGCAGCCAGGCCGCAGGCTTTTGATGGTGAACGCCACGCCCGAGATGAGCCCGCCGCCGCCCACCGGCACCACCACGGCCTCCACATCCGGGCACTGGTCCAAAATCTCCAGGCCAATGGTGCCCTGCCCCGCAATAACACTCTCGTCATCAAAGGGGTGTATCATCGTGTACCCGTGTTTTTTCTGCAATTCCAGCGCGCGGGCATAGGCATCGTCGTAGCTGCCCTTCACCAATTCCAGCCGCACACCGTAGCGTTTGATGGCCTCAATTTTGGACAGCGGCGCGCTGTCGGGAATGCAAATCAGCGCGTCGATGCCATTTTCCCGCGCGGCCAGCGCCACACCCTGCGCGTGGTTGCCCGCGCTGCACGCTATGATGCCGTTTTTCTTCTCTTCCTCGCTTAACTGGTTAATTTTATAGTAGGCGCCCCGCAGCTTGAAAGAACCGGTCACCTGCAAATTTTCCGTTTTCAGCCACACGTCCTCGCCGGGGCACAATTCGGGCGTGGCGGCAATCAGGTCGGTTTTGCGGGCCACGGTTTTCAGCGCATAGGCCGCATGATATACTTTGTCCAGCGTCATTTTTTCCTCCAATGCAGGCATACATCCCCTATTTTAACTAGAGTAATTGTACCCCTGCGGCGCCGGCTGTGTCAAGTGAAGGGGGCGCTTCAATTGACATCCCCCGCGTTATGCAGTATGGTATTTTTAATATGATTTCTATCTACAGAAAGGATGGTTCCCCTATGGAAATTACAAAAATCAACACCGACAAAGCCCCCGCCGCCATCGGCCCTTACAGCCAGGCCATGGCTGTTGGCGATTTCGTTTTCACCTCCGGGCAAATTCCGGTAGACCCTGCCACCGGCGAGGTGAAGGGCAGTGACGTTGTTACCCAGGCCGACATGGTGATGCTCAACCTATCGGAGGTGCTGCAGGCCGCGGGCTCCAGCCTGGACAATGTGATTAAGGCCACCTGCTTTTTGGCCGACATGGCCGATTTTGCCGACTTTAACAAGGTGTACGGCGGCTACATGAAAAGCAACCCGGCCCGCAGCTGCGTGGCCGTGCGCGAACTGCCCAAGGGCGTTTTGGTTGAAGTGGAAGCCATTGCCCTGAAAAAAGCATGATTCGTTTTGCCAGCGACTATGGCGAGGGCGGGCACCCCGAAGTGCTGCAAGCCCTTGTGGATACCAACGCGGAGCAAACCCCCGGCTACGGCGAGGACGCCTACACCGCCCGCGCCGCCGTGCTGGTGTGCAATTTGTGCCGCGCGCCAAACGCGGATGTCCACTTTGTGGCGGGCGGCACACAGGCCAATTTGCTGGCCGTTTGCGCCGTACTGCGGCCGCACCAGGGCGTTATTGCGGCGGCCAGCGGGCACATTAGCGTGCACGAGACGGGAGCCATTGAAGCCACCGGACATAAAGTGCTGGAGCAGCCCACCGAAGACGGCAAGCTGACGGCGGCGCAGATTGAAGCAGCAGCCCGCGCCTGGCGGGACGATGCCGTGCGCGAGCACATGGTGATGCCAAAGCTGTGCTATCTTTCCCACCCCACGGAATATGGCACGCTGTACACCGCCGATGAGCTGCGCCAAATTCGCCGCGTGTGCGACGAATACGGCCTGCTTTTGTATGTGGACGGCGCGCGCATGGGCTACGCTTTGGCAAGCCGCCATAACGATGCCGGCTTGCCGCTGTTTGCCCAGTGCTGCGACGCTTTTACCATTGGCGGCACCAAGGTGGGGGCGCTGTTTGGCGAGGCGATGGTGCTGACAAACCCCGCGCTGGCGCAGGACTTCCGCTGCATTATCAAGCAGCGCGGGGCGCTGTTTGCCAAGGGGCGGCTGTTGGGGGTGCAATTTGCCACGCTGTTTGAGGGCGGCGAAAACTGCCTGTACCTGCGCGGCGCGGCGCACGCCATGAAAATGGCCGAAAAGCTTTCGGCCGGGTTGGCGGCGGCGGGGCTGGAATTTTGGCAAAAGCCCCAGACGAACCAGCTGTTTGTGCTGCTGGGCGCCCCAATGATGGAGCGCCTGGCGGAAAAATATGCTTTTGAGCCCTGGGGGCAAACCCCAAGCGGCAAAACCGCCGCGCGCTTTTGTACGGCATGGAGCACCCGGGAAGAGCATGTAGACGCCCTGCTGGCGGATGTACGGGCGCTTTTGGTATAGCGGCTGCGGCCTGCCGGCCGCCTGATACAGCGAGCAAAACTTATAAGAGGGCACCCTATGGGTGCCCTCTTTTCAGCTAGTACGTTATCTTTTTCTTCTTGCGCCCGCGGATGAACAACAGCACAATCAGCACCACCGCCACCGCCAGCGCCACCGGTATCACCCAGCCATTGCCCTGCTGGCTGCCGCCGCGCATGTCGCTCCAGGCTTTGTCCATGGCGGCGTTCAACTCATCGGGCAGCACGTTGAAGGTTTCCATATTGGCCAGCACTTCTGCGCCGGGGTAGGCCACAGGGTTGTTTTTAAGTTCGTCCGGCATCATGGCTTCGGCGGCGGTATTTGGGGTGGAATAACCGATGTACAGGCTGTTTTCCATGGCCACAGCGGGTTCGCACAAAAAGTTGATGTACATCTCCGCCGCTTCTTTGTTTTCACTGGCGGCCGGCACACAGGCAGCGTCTATAAAGTAATTGGTGCCCTCCTTGGGCACGGCAAAGGCAAGATCGGGGTTTTCCGCCATCATGGTAATGGCGTCGCCGGCATAGTAAGG
>QMCE01002302.1_pt1 | contig 10544 bp, 10 predicted proteins | sample 1821851 | NCBI WGS metagenome assembly QMCE01 (sample SAMN09453174, study PRJNA476694) | Termite gut metagenome, whole genome shotgun sequencing project. | isolation source: worker | host: Odontotermes sp. | place: South Africa:Pretoria | collected 2016-01-28
GCACGACCAGCTTGGGTTGGCCGTAAATGGCGCGGGCCAGACCGATGCGCTGGCGCATGCCGCCGGACAGGATGGCTCCTTCCGTGCCGATGTCGGTGTCGTAAGCATCGGGAAGGGAAAGAATGTAATCGTGCAAGCCGGTCAGCTTGGTGGCGGCCTCTATTTTTTCCTGATCGAGTTCGCCGAAGCGGGCGATGTTTTCCGCGATCGTCCCCTCGAACAGGGCGACGTTTTGCGGCAAGAAGCCGATATGGGATCCCAGTTCCCGCTTGCTCCAGGTGTAAATATCCACGCCATCCAGACGTACCTTGCCATTCACGCAAGGCCAGACACCGACCAGCAGATGGGTGAGGCTGGTTTTTCCGGAAGCCGAAGGGCCGACAACCGCCAGCATCTTGCCCGGCGGCGCAACCAGGGAGACATTTTTCAGAATCATCTCGCTCATGCCTGGCGCGGTTGCGGAAATGTTTTCCGCCATCAATACGCCTTGGGGCGGTGGTAGCGGCAGCCCCACCGGGCGCGCCGGAATCTTGGCCAGCAAGGTTTCCAGCCGCTCCAACGATTCCCGCGCATTGGCCACATTGCGCCAGCCGGAGATAACCTGCACCAGCGGCGCCAGCGCTCGCCCGGCGATAATCGACGCCATCAGCACCAGCCCGACATCCCCGGGGAAATTCCCGGACAGGATCAGCCAAGCACCCAGACCCAGAATGAGTGAGCCGGAAAGGATTTGCACATATTTGGAAAGGGCGACGTATACCCCGGCGCGATCGGAAGCTTCCGCCTGGTGGCGCAGCATATCGGTCTGGATGGCGAGCCAGCGTTGCCGCAAGCCCTCGCTCATGCCCATCGCTTGGACGACCTCGCCATTCTTCAGGGAGGTCTGGATGAAATTCTGCGCTTGCGCTCCCGCGCCGCTGGATTTGGCCAGCGCCGGCCCGGAGGCTCGTTTGTTGAGGAAGGTGATGAGGCTTTGGAGACAGGCGCTCGCCAGGCTGAACCAACCCAGGGTGGTGTCAATCCAGAAAATGACGACGACCAGGAGCAGCGCCATGGGGACATCCATCAGGGCGGTAGCCTGGGCGCTGCCGATAAAGTCCCGCACCCCGGAAAAATCCCGCAAGCCTCGGAAAGCCAGCGGCCGCGTCCCCGAAAGGTTGGCGCAGAAAACCGCTTCGTAAACGCGATTGCCCAATTGCCGGTCGAAGCCTTCGGCTGCGCGCCGCAAGACGCCCATGCGCGCCCATTGCAGGAATTCCATTACAAAAAATACCAGCGCGAGCAGGAGCGTCAGCATGATAAGCGTCGTCACGCTGCGACTGTTGACCACTCGGTCATAGACTTCCAGCATGTAAAAGGCAGGCGCGAGCATGAACGCACCGATGATCACGCTGAAAAAAATTGCGCGGACAAACTGTTTTTTTTGCGAACTCAAGGCTTGCTGGACTTCGGAAATATTCTCGTTATTCATCAATTCATGCTTCCACAGATTCGGTCAAATGCTTGGGCGCAGCATCAGGCAAAAGGGGTTCTTCCGGCGCGTCGTCGGGCAGCAATACGATATATTCTGGGAGTTCGCCAACGGCGTCTTGTTCCGCGGGTTCTGCCTCCGCCTTTTCCTGAACCCGAAAACTCATGGAAAATGTCTCGCCATTGCGGTGCAGTACGATCTCACGTAATTTCCCGTGGGAAAAAACATCCAGAATTTCTGAAGGACAATGGAATCCGAACCGGATGCGCCCGCCCAAGGTGTACATGGAAAGCTGCCCTTCCTTGATGCTGACCGTATGTCGGTCAAAAAATACTGGCGCGCTTGGCAGGAATTGAAGGCGTGGCAGGGGCGACTCGGGATGTTTGTGTAGTTTGTACACCATCCGATAGGCGCGTGAAACGGAATAGATAGCGTTACAGACCATTTGTGATCCCATGCGAGGAAACTGCGCGCGCAAGGCATGGTAGGCAAGATGGTGCAATCCAACCCGGCTCCAGCAGCGGTTTTGCCGCACGATGGGCACGAGTGCATTGCAAAGCTCAGCGAATGCTTGCTGCAACGCAACGAGTTGCACGTGCTCTTTTTGGCGCGCCTGCAATGGGATGGAAAGAATACGTTCTTTCATATATGAACCGGATTGTAATTGGCTTCATATATGAAGTAAAGGAGGTGTTGGGATTTTGTTGCGGCTCATCCACTTGGCTTTCCCGGCACTACGGCTCAGAAGGTCGTGAACAGCTTCTTAGAGGCGTTGCGGCGGGCAGCCGAGAGGGTAAAAAGGCCTTGCTGGATGGCGAGGCCTTTTCATTGATGCCGCAGCGAACAACTATTTTTCGTTCTCGTAAATCAGATCGGCGCGGCGGTTCTCGGCCCACGATGCCTCGTTACTTTCATGGCGCCTGGGTTGCGATTTGCCCAGCGACTTGATGGCGATCTGTCGCTCCGTAGCCCCTTCGGCGACCAGGGCGGCGCGCACGGCGGCGGCGCGTTGCTCGCCGAGGTCCAGGTTGTAGCGTTCGCCGCCACGTTCGTCGGCATTGCCCTCGATACGTAGGCTGGCCTGCGGGTTGGCCGCCAGGTAGCGGGCATGGGCGCGCAGGGCTTGGCGGTCTTCATCCTTGAGTTCGGCGCTCTTGTAGTCGAAATAGAGGCTGCGCAGATTTTGCGGGGCGCTCGCCACGGGCTGGGCCGGCGTCTTCTCGGGGGGCGCCGCCGGTTCCGTGGCGCTAGCTACCGGCTGGGCCGGAGTTGCCTGGGCCGGCATCGGCTGACCGAGCAAACCGGGATTGACCTTGAGCAGTCCGCTCTGTTCCAGTCGCTGGATCGGCGAAGCTTCGCGGTTGCCGGCGCAGGCGGCGAGCAGGACGGAGAGCAGGACGGAGAGCAGGGATAGACGCATCATGGTTGGCGGCAACAGGGAGAATGGTGAATGATAGCCGCTCACCGGCCTGGGGAACAGAGTGGCGGCAGCCTGGTTAGGTTCAAATGGAATAATTAAATTACTGTCTTTGGGGTTATAAATATCCCCATTGCATTCACGTTCCACCGTTTATCTGGAGATTCTCCGCATGAATGCCGGCGGCCAGCGCCAGCGTATCGCGCTGGCCAGGATTATCACCCACCAGCCGGCTGGCGGGGCCTTGCAGGCCGATGTCCGTCCTGTTCATCCGATCGGCCCGGTGGTGCGCATCGAGTTGCAACATGAGAGCGAGATCGTCGAGGTCGAATTGTCGCGCGAGCGGCATGAGGCATTGCACTTGGCGGTCGGCCAGGCGGTGTGGTTCCGGCCGCGCCAGATCAGAGTCTTCGGCGCCGACCGGACGCCGCGTCCGGCCCCGGAAAAGCAGGCTTTCCTGTTCTGATCCAGGGCAAGGGAGAGGGTAAAGGGCCGATGCTATAATCAGCCCCCATTTTGCCCCTCCCAGCCCAACCCGGTGATTTTTACCCTCGGCATCAACCATCATTCCGCCCCGCTTGCCATCCGCGAGCGCGTGGCGTTTGGCGCCGAAAAACTGTCGCATGCGTTGACCGATCTGATGCGCAGCCAGCCGGTCAAGGAGGTGGCGATTCTGTCGACCTGCAACCGGACCGAAATCTATTGCGCCGCCGAGACGCCGGAGATGGTCATCGACTGGCTCAGCCACTACCACCAGGTCGCGCCCAGCGAGTTGGCGCCCTACCTGTATACCCACGACCAGCCGGCGGCGATCCGCCATGCCTTCCGCGTCGCCTGCGGTCTCGATTCGATGGTCATCGGCGAGCCGCAGATTCTCGGCCAGATGAAGGAGGCGGTGCGTGCCGCCGAGGAGAGCGGCACCCTCGGCACGCAACTGCACAAGCTGTTCCAGCGTTCCTTCTCGGTGGCCAAGGAAGTGCGCAGCACCACCGCCATCGGCGCCAATATCGTCTCCATGGCCGCCGCCGCCGTGCATCTGGCCGAGCGTATTTTCGAGTCGGTCGAGGAGCAGCGCATCATTTTCATCGGTGCCGGCGAGATGATCGAATTGTGCGCCGCCCATTTCTGCGCCCGCCAGCCGAAAGGCGTGACTATCGCCAATCGGACCCTGGAGCGCGGCCGTGATCTGGCCGAGCGCTACCAGGGTACGGCCATCCGCCTCGACGATCTGGCCGAGCATCTGGCCCGCCACGATATCGTCGTCTCCTGCACCGCCGCGCCGCTGCCGATCATCGGCCTGGGCATGGTTGAGCGAGCGGTCAAGGCGCGCCGCCACCGGCCAATGTTCATGGTCGACCTGGCGGTGCCGCGCGATATCGAGCAAGAGGCCGGCGATCTCGATGACGTTTTTCTGTACACCGTCGACGATCTCGCCCAGGTGGTCGAAAGCGGTCTCGAATCGCGGCAGGCGGCGGTGGTCGAGGCCGAGGCCATCATCAATCACCGGGTCGAGGATTTCCTCGGCTGGCTGTCGGCGCGCGATACGGTGCCGGTGATCCGCTCGCTGCGCGATACCGCCGAGCGCATGCGGCGCCACGAGCTGGAACACGCAATGAAGCTGCTGGCTCGCGGCGAGGCGCCGGAAAAAGTGGTCGAGCAACTGTCGCAGCGGCTGACCAACAAATTTTTGCACGCCCCGACCCAGACATTGAACCTGGCCGAAGACGGTGATCGCAGCGCGCTACAGCTCGCCGCCAGCCGCCTCTTCCACCTGCATCCCGGCGACTGAAGCGACCACGCGGTTGCGGCCGCCACGCTTGGCTTGCAGCAGCGCGGCATCGGCCGCGCCGATCAATTCCGCCGCCGATGGATAATCGGCGAGGGCGGCGATGCCGCAACTGAAGGTGGCATGGATCGTCCCCGTGTCGTGGGCGTGCGGCAGCACGGCGAAGCCTTCGCGGATGCGGTCGAGTTGGGCGACGGCATCGGCCAGATCGGTATCGGGCAGGGCGACGATGAATTCCTCGCCACCGTAGCGGCCGATCAGGTCGCTGCTGCGCAGGCGGCCGCGCAGCAGCCAGGCCAGATTGCGGATCACCTGGTCGCCGACGGGGTGGCCCCAGGTATCGTTGATACTCTTGAAACGGTCGATGTCGAGCATGGCGACGACCAGACGGCCATCCGGCAGGGCCTCGGCGACGCGCTGGCCGATGCGCGTCTTGGCCGTCGTATGGTTGAGCAGCCGGGTCAGACCGTCGTGCTGGCCGGAATGGCGCATTTCGCGATAGCGGGCGATCTTGGTCTTGACCACCGCCGCCAGCACCACCGGATTGACCGGCTTGGTCAGAAACTGATCGCCGCCCAGGCGCAAGGCCTCGATCTGCTGTGCGATGTCGGTTTCGCTCGACAGGTAAATCACTGGCAGGGCCTGATATTCGGTGAACTGGCGTAGCGCCGCCGTGGCTTCGACGCCGCTGCAAAAGGGCATGTACATGTCCATCAGGATGGCGTCCGGACGGTAGCCGGCGGCCACTTCGAGCAGGCGGCGCGGGTCGGCCACGGCCAAGCTGTCGATGCCGTGTTGACTCAGGGCGCGGCGGACGACAACGGTAGCGGTCTGTGAATCCTCGACCAACAGTACCCGCTCGGCCTCCGGCTCATCCTCGCGGGCCAAGTCGAGCAAGCGGGCCAGCATGTCGGCACAGCCGCTGGCGGCCGGGATGCAGGTATCGGCGCCGGCGCGCTGGAGGTGAACGATATTTTCTAGCTCGGCGGGGACCGCCAGGCAATAGATGTGGCTGGTCGGGAAGCACTTGCGCAGTTCGCTGATGACGCTTACGGCGTCGTCCGGATAGGCGCCGGGCAGCTCCGGCAGGCAGAGAATGGCCAGTGGCATTTGCTTGTCGGTGGCCATCGTCCCGGACCACGGGGTGACGCTGGGCAGGAAGCCGAAGGAAGCGAGTTGGTTGCATAGCGATTCGAGCCAAGGGTGCTCGGCGGCGGCGACGATCAGTACGTTGCGGCCATGCATCCAGGGATCGGCGGCTTCATCGCCGGGGGAATCGGAATAGCGGCGGTTGGGGGGCGGCGGCTCTTCGTGGCGGAGCAGTTCGCTGAGCAGACGGAGGAGTCTACTCTCGATGGTGTTGGCCAGATTGGGCATCAGCGGTTGCTGGGCGGCATCGCCAAACAGGGTCAGGGCCGTGTTTTCCAGCTCCCGGGCAATACGCGCCAAGCCCGACATGTGGCGGCGCATCAGATGCTCGATCAGGCCGTTGAGGGAGACGGTGAATTCGACGAACAACGTGAAATCACCGGTGGCGCGGTATTGTCGCCAGTGGCTTTCGAGTGTTTCTGCGAGGGTTGTTACGGAGAGGAAGGGTGGGGGCATCGACAGGTCTGAACGAACCCGCGCATGATCCGGAAATGCTGTCAATGATGCGCGGCAAGCGTGAATTATGGGACCGTCGCCGGTTCGTGGCAAGGTTGGCCGGTCGCCGGCGAGCATTGTTCTCGGGTACCATTACGCCCCCGTTCGCCCATCGCTTCTTCAGACCCTATGAAGGACAGCATCCGCCAGAAACTCGACCTCTTAGTTGATCGCCTCGATGGCATCGACCGTCTGCTCGCGGTGCCCGATGCCGCCGCTGACATGGGGCAGTTCCGCAAGTTGTCGCGCGAACGTGCCGAAATCGAGCCGGTGGTCGTCCGCTATGGCGCCTTCCGTCAGGCCGAGAATGATCTGGCCGAGGCCGAGGCGATGCTGGCCGACCCGGAGATGCGCGAATTCGCCGCCGAAGAAATTGCCGTTGCCAAGGCGCGCCTGCCGGAGCTGGAAATCGAGCTGCAGAAACTGCTGCTGCCAAAAGACCCCAACGACGAGCGTAGCGTGCTGCTGGAAATTCGCGCCGGCACCGGCGGCGACGAATCGGCCCTGTTCGCCGGCGACCTGTTCCGCATGTACTCGCGTTTCGCCGAACGCCAGCGCTGGCAGGTCGAGGTGCTATCGGCCAGCGAGTCGGAACTCGGCGGCTATCGCGAGATCATCTGCCGTATCGTCGGCAATGGCGCCAGCAGTGGCGTGTATTCGCAACTGAAATTCGAGTCTGGCGGCCACCGCGTGCAGCGCGTGCCGGAAACCGAGACCCAGGGCCGCATCCATACCTCGGCATGCACCGTCGCGGTGATGCCGGAAGCCGACGAGGTCGGCGATGTCGACCTCAATCCGGCCGATCTGCGTATCGACACCTTCCGCGCTTCCGGCGCTGGCGGCCAGCACATCAACAAGACCGACTCGGCGGTGCGCATCACCCACCTGCCGACCGGCATCGTCGCCGAATGCCAGGACGGCCGCTCGCAACATGCCAACAGGGCCTCGGCCATGAAGGTGCTGGCAGCGCGGATCAAGGACGTGCAAGTGCGGGCCCAGCAGAGCGCCATCGCCAGCACGCGCAAGAGCCTGATCGGTTCCGGCGACCGCTCCGAGCGCATCCGCACCTATAACTTCCCGCAGGGACGGGTGACCGACCACCGCATCAACCTGACGCTGTACAAAATCGCCGCCATCATGGACGGCGATCTTGGCGAGGTGCTGGATGCCCTGGTCCACGAGCACCAAGCCGAGCAACTGGCGGAACTGGCCGAACAGTCGTGACCGTCATGACCCTCGGCCGGGCCTTGGCCGTGGCTCGGCAGCACATCGATCGGCTCGACGCCCGGTTGCTGCTGCAATATGCAAGCGGCCGCACGCACGCCGACCTGCTGGCCCGACCTGAAGCACCGCTCGATGCGCTGGCGCGGGTGCAATTCGAGAGTTGGGTTGAGCGCCGCGCCGGTGGCGAGCCACTGGCCTACCTGGTTGGCGAGGCCGAGTTCCGCGGACGTGTGTTCCAGGTTTCGCCGGCGGTGCTGATTCCACGTCCGGATACCGAGGTGCTGGTCGAGCAGGCGCTGCTCCGCTTGCTTGGCAAGGAAAATCCGGTCGTGCTCGATCTCGGTACCGGCTCCGGCATCGTCGCCGTGTCGCTGGCGCTGGAATATCCAGCCGCCCATGTCGTTGCCGTCGACATCTCGGCGGCGGCACTGGCCGTCGCCGCCAGCAATGCCATCCGCCTCGGCGCGGCCATCGAATTCCTCGCAGGCGACTGGTATGCGCCGCTGGCTGGCCGATGCTTCGACCTGATCGTTGCCAATCCGCCCTATATTGCCGCTGATGACCCGCACCTGACCGGCGACGGCTTGCCCTTCGAGCCGCAAGGAGCATTGACCGATGGCGGCGATGGCCTCGGCTGCCTGCGCCGCATCGTCGCTGGCGCCGCCGCATGCTTGCGGCCGGGCGGCTGGCTGTTGCTCGAGCACGGGCACGAGCAGGGGGCGGCATGCCGGAACTTATTGTCCGCCGCCGGGTTCCAAGCCGCATTCACCCATCCCGACCTGGCCGGCAGTGACCGTGTTTCAGGTGCCCATCTTTGATCTGGAGTCTGGAGGAATCATGTCCGACGTGCAGCAACGTATTCGCCAAACCGTCACCGGTAGCCCGGTTGTCCTCTACATGAAGGGTGATGCCCGTTTCCCGCAATGCGGTTTTTCGGCGACGGCGGTGCAGATTCTGAAATCCTGCGGCGTCAGCGACTTCATCACCGTGAATGTGCTGGCCGACGAGGAAATCCGCCAGGGCATCAAGGAATATGCCAGCTGGCCGACTATTCCGCAGCTCTACGTCAAGGGCGAATTCGTCGGCGGCTGCGACATCATGAAGGAGATGTACCAGGCCGGCGAGTTGCAGAAGCTGCTCGAAGGCCTTGCCCAAGTCTGAGTTTCCCGTAGGCTTGGCGACCGAGGCCCGGCCTTGCGCCGGGCCTTCGCTGTTCCAGGTTCAGACTTCGACGACTTGGAAATCGATGCCGGCGCCGTCCTTGACGACTTCCTTGACTGCGCAGTGGGCGATGCCCTGCAACACGGCGGCCTTGGCCTCGGCGCTGAAGCCTTCGGGAAAGCGGACCTCGGTGCGGAAGCGGCCCAGGGTCAGCGGACCGCCCGGCCCGGCGAATGGTTTGCAGGAGATCTCGATGCCGGCGGCCGGGATGCCGAGCGTCTGGCAGGCCTTTTTGGCGAACACGGCGGCGCAGCCGGCCAAGGTGGCGTAGAAGGCTTCGAGCGGATTCATCAGCGAGCCGTCGAGGGCGTAGGTGGTCTGATGTTTGCCGGTACTGACCTGGATCAGCGGTGTCTGATCGATGAGTGTGCGATACATGGTGGCATCCTTTGGAAATGGCATGGCGTCCTGCCGGATGGCAGATACGTAACTATATTATAAAATACTGATATGTTGATTGGCAACCGCCGACCCGGCGGTTATGCCTCAGGCGTCGGCCATGCGTTGGTTGGCGATGTTGAGACGATTGACCAGGACGTCGACGAAGCCCTGATAGAAATGCAGACGGCAAGCGTCGGAGGCTTGCTCCAGGGCTTCGCCGCGAATGAAGACGATGTCGGCCTCGGTCAGGGCCACAACGTCGGCGCCGCGTGTCGACGCGTAGCGATTGAGTACCGCCATTTCGCCGAAGCAATCGCCGCGGCACAACACGTCGAGCGGCATGCCGCCTTTGCTGACGGTGAATTGACCGGCGGTGACGAAGGCGAAGGCATTGCCCGGGTCGCCTTCGTGCAGCATCAGGGTACCGGGGGGAATGCGCCGCCATTGCGAGAAACGCAGAACCTCCCACAGTTCGGCATCGCTGAAATCGGTGAAGAAGGGTAGGGCGCGCAGGGTGTCGAAACGCTCGCTTTCCGGGAAGTCGCTGTCGGCGCTCGGCAGCCTGCCCTGGCGGACCGTGTCGGTTAGCTCCTGGGCCAGTTCTTGCCAGCTTGGGTAGCGCTGTTCGCGTTCCTTGGCCATGGCCCGGGCGACGATGCGGTCGAAGGCCGGCGGCAGATCGGGACGCAGGCTGGATGGCAGCGGCGCCTCGTCATGAACGATGCGATAGACCAGGTTGGCCTGGTTTTCTGCCTCGAACGGCAGGTGGCCGGTCAACAACTGGAACAGCACGACGCCCAGGGAGTAGATGTCGGTGCGGTGATCGAGCGAGCGCTCCAGTACCTGTTCCGGCGACATATAGGCCGGCGAGCCGATGGCGCCGACTTGGCTGAGCTGGTTCTGGCCGGTGATGGACAAGATTTACGCGCTGGCAACCAAGATAGCGAATCGTTTCTAGCATACTTATCACTCAAGGGTAAAGCAAAAGCAATTTCCCGCGTTATTGTTTTCGGATTCCAGCTTTTACAGTGGGCGCTTATCCTCTTAGTCTGTGCGCTGTGCAGCGTGTTTGTCGAGGGGTTAGTTATCACAGCCGCGTTTGTGGCATACGGTTATGTAATCCGACAGCGGATACACATCCCCCCGCTCTGGTGTACGCTTACAGCTGTAATTGTATTTGTTCTTCTCGCTCTGGCAGTTCCTGATTTCAGATATTCCTGGTCACTTCCGATTCTGGCGGGATTTCTTATCATTTATACCACTCAACTCTTGTCAGAGCATGTAACCAAGTACAAACGCACACAGGCAATCATCCAGAAAATGAATAATGATTAATCCTACTGCATACCGTAAGACCCCGGATACCGCTCCGGGGTCTTATCTATCGTGTCCTTGCTTCC
>QMCE01002303.1_pt1 | contig 10544 bp, 6 predicted proteins | sample 1821851 | NCBI WGS metagenome assembly QMCE01 (sample SAMN09453174, study PRJNA476694) | Termite gut metagenome, whole genome shotgun sequencing project. | isolation source: worker | host: Odontotermes sp. | place: South Africa:Pretoria | collected 2016-01-28
GCGAAGCGCCGCAATACGCGGACGCCTACGTCACGCTCTCGCCCCTCTCCGACGCCACCACGGAAGCGGCGTGGACGGTACAATTGAACGGAAGCGGGAACGGAAGGCTGCCCTTTACCCTGCTTGCCCACGAATCGGCGGGGTTTCCGATGGAGCTGTCCATTTTTAAGACGGAAAAGGATCTGCGGGACAAAAAGCCCGCGTACACCGCCACGCTGGAACCGTTTACCTCAACGGAAAAGACCGTCACCCTCGCGGCGCTTAAAACAGAAGCGATTGATTACTCCGGCGTATATATCGGCACGCTCTACAATACCACCACCGGCACGGAGATCGAGATGACAACCACCATCACGTTTGACAGGGAATACGGCGACGGTGTGTTCTATAACATCCGAGGTGTCGACGGGACGATCTCACCCATCACGGGCGAAGAACGTTTCTACTTCGGCGGGAGCTACTTCGTCCGCTCGTCAACGGGAGAGGTTACAATGTCGACCGCGGATTTCAAGTTCTCCGACGACGGGCTTTCGTTCACCGCGAACATGACCGATTATAACGGCAACGTATGGGGGATCATCACCGGGTCACGGTGAATCAGGTTTCGAATAACGAAAAGGGAGCGGCGAACGGCTGCTCCTTTTCTCGTATCCGCCGCCGCATACTTACGCAGGATTGTCCATATGATAGTAACATCGGACAAGCGAGGAGGCGGCCTGCGGTTGAGTTATTATAAGCGTCTGACTATTTCTCTTTCGATTTTATTTTTACTGAATATCCTTCTCATTTGGTTGTTGACGGGGCGCTGACTAAGCGCCTCACAAACAATTTTGCAAGGCCTTGCAATTTATTGCGGCGGTGTGTATAATGAAGAAGACGGGGGTTTCTGTAAATCCATGGGGGTGTAGTTTTTGAAAAAAGAGCTTTTTGCACTGATTGTTGACGACGGTGAGATCAATCTTTTTGTCGTTCGCGAAGTACTTAAGTCTGTTTCCATCGGCTCGGATATGGCGGTAAGCGGCGCTAAGGCTATTGAGATGTGCCGCCAAAATCAATATGACCTCATCTTCATGGATCACTTGATGCCGGAAATGGACGGGATTGAAGCCGCGAAGCATATCCGGGGCATTACGGATGCGCCGATCATTGCAATGACAGCCAATGATGATCCCTCTGCACCTTCTCTTTTTATGGAGAACGGCTTTGCCGGGTATCTGCAAAAACCGATGGACGTTGAACCGTTGACCGCTCTGCTAAAAACGCTTATGCCAGAATGGCTTCCCTGCGTTTCCGCCGTCGCGGAGGTGGAGGATACCGCCCTTACCGAGATCGTAGCCGAATTGGGGCTTGATATGAATACGGCAATTTCCAAAATCGGCGGAAACGCGGCGGAATATAAAACAATCCTGCGCATCATGGCGCTGATCAGCCCCGGAAAACTGAGCAAGCTCCAGTCCTTTGTTATAGAAGAAAAATGGGAAGACTTCCGCATAGCCATCCACGCGCAAAAAGGCGCGCTGGCCAATGTGGGAGCCACCGCCCTTGCCGCGGAAGCGCGCGCAATGGAAGAACTCGCGAAAAACAAGGAAACCGCGAAAATCCCCGAAGCGTTTTCCGCCTTCCGCGAATCCATGACTCAATTCTGCGAACTGCTGAATGCTTTGTGGCCGCTCGAAGGAGAACCAAAAGGTGAAGTCACCGAGGCGGATATCCGCAAACTTCCCGTGCTTTTGCGGCAGATTAACGAACATATGGAAAATCTTGAGCATGATCAAGCTCTTGAAGTATTGGAACCATTGCTATTCTTGCGCTTTGAAGAATCAACAGCGTCGGCGTTGAAATCCATACGGGCTTCTATCGGCGCCTTTGACTATGACGCTGCCGCGCAAGAAGTAAACCATTTGCTGGAGGAAGTGAATCCAAAATGAACCGTGACGGCAATAAGCCCCTTGTGGTTGTAGTGGACGACGAAGCAACGAATTTGCAAATCCTGAAAGACATATTGCAGGACGACTACACCGTACGCCTCTCCCCTTCCGGAGAGCGCGCTCTGGCGTATATGGAGCAGCATATTCCCGATCTTATCCTGACAGACCTTCAAATGCCCGGATTGAACGGATATGATATGATCCGAGCGATCAATAAAAACCCTCTTTGGAAAGATATACCCGTTCTGATTCTTACCGCGCAGGAAGACCGGGAGAGCGAGGAAATGGCGTTTGATCTTGGCGCAGTCGACTATATCCGCAAACCCATATCCGCCGGTGTTGTAAAAGCCCGCCTCCGCCTGCATATTGAACTCGAAAGACACCGTAAAAACTTAGAAGGTCTTGTGAACGTCCGAACCGACCAGCTTCGGAAAACGCAGGACGCCATCATGAATATACTGGCCAACATGACGGCATTCCGCGACAACGAAACGGGCGCGCATATCAAACGCACCACCATCTATACGCAGGTATTGATGGAAAACCTGATGAAAAAGCGCCATCCGGACTATCTGGTGGAACCGCAATATATCGATTCTGTTGTCAAAAGCGCGAAACTGCACGACATCGGCAAGGTTGCCATTCCCGACACCATTCTCTTTAAGCCCGCGAAACTGACGGTTGAAGAGTTCGAGGTTATCAAGAAACATACCACCTACGGCGGGTATATCATCGATACGGCCATCGACGAATTGGGAGAAACCTCCTTTTTTCTTAACGTCGCCCGCGAGATTATCATCGGGCACCATGAAAAATGGAACGGCGCAGGCTATCCGTTCGGAATTAAAGGGGACAGCATCCCCCTGTCCGCGCGCGTCATGGCCATCGCCGACGTTTACGACGCCCTCATTTCGGAACGTCCGTATAAGAAGGCGTTTTCGCATGAGACTTCCATGAATATTATTCTTAAGGATTCAGGAACGCATTTCGACCCCACCTTAGTGGAACTGTCGCTGGACGTAATGGAAGGGTTTAAGGATATCGCCTTGCTACATAAAGACACCGCGGGGCTCACGGTTTACGACGGGATTTATTTGTAGGCTGCAAACGAACCCGCAAAGATTATAAGCCCCTGCAGAGCGGAATGCGCCGCCTTGCAGGGGTGTGTTGCGTTTGTAAACTAAAGATTAACTATCCGTGAATTATCGCGCAGGCGGACTTGACGAAATCTTTCTGGGATGGTAAAATAAGTAGCAAAGACGCTTCAGTTTTTTCGCCGCGCATACGATACAATATCCAGAGAATCAATTGATGATAAAACACTTGTGGGGAGCGTGAACATACATGAAACTGTTCAAACGGGGAATGTCCGTCGCACTGGCTTTGGCGTTGGCCCTTCCGGTGTTTTTCGCCGGCGAGGCGCAGGCGCTTACAACCTCCAACTATGTACCGGAATCGAACAATCCGTTTTGGCAAGACACCAACGCGGATGAAATAGTCAATTTGCCCACAGCGTTCCGTTCTGACGGCGATAATGGAAGCATTGACGCTATCGGGAATATCACCTCAGGCGGTTCCATGCCGGTCAGTTCCGGCGACAACGCCTCGTGGGCATATGCCGCTATCGCCCTGTTGAACGCCCAAGGCAAAGGCCCGTTCAGTCTTGCCGATTTAGCGACGGCCACCACCCGCAGCGCCGGAAACCGTTCAATGGTAGCCGCCTACCTAATGCGCGGCACAAAAGCGGGACCGGTGAAGGGTTCGACCGGAATCTCCGAGTCTGCGATCACGAAGAACGAGAAACCGCTGGAGCCGGTTTCCGGTATCGTGTATATCCCCGACCTGAAGGTTACAGCCGGCACGATTGCGCGGGACATTTATATCAGCCGCCTGAAAGCCGCCGTCCGGGACTACGGCGCCGTAGCGGCTTCGATGTATTTCTCCGATTCATACCTCTACAGAACGGAAGAAGGTCTCGAGCAAACCATATTGGTCTACGACAACAACTCCGCCGTTACCGGAGCAATGGCCAGCAAAGCGCCCGACCACACCGTCGTCATTGTCGGCTGGGATGATGATTTTGAAACCGAATACGATTTCCCCATCACCAAAGTGACCGACGGCGTTACGCAAACGGAATATGAGAAAAAGACCGTAACCGGCGCGTTCTTGGTTTACGACAGCCTAGGCGAGGGCGATTCCCAGATGAGGGGAGACGCATACTGGGTCAGCTATAAAACCCTTCTCTCCGGCGCGTATTATATCAAGGGCTTCCTCGAACCGTTTGATGTCCTTTCGCAACGGAAAGACAGCAGCAACAATGACATTGAGAAAAACCCGCTGGCAACCACCTACGAATACGACGTTAACGGACAATCGGGTGTAAAAGCGGTCAGCGGAAGGACCGCGTACTACGCCAACGTTTTCGATTTGAAAGACGGCGCTTCGGCGCTGCACGCCGTTTCCTTCTTCCTTACCGGCGAGGACAATAATTATGAAGTTTACTTAATCAGCGATTACAAGAAAACCGACAAGATTGACAGTTTGAAAGACAGCGGCAATTGGGAACTGGTCGCGTCCGGAAAAGAATCTCTGCCGGGCTACTATACCGTTCCGTTAGAATCTGATCCGGGGCAAAGTGGTTCCTCGCGGGAAGCGAAAATTATCCGCGGTAAAAAATTCGCCGTTGTCGTCGTCAACACAAGCGTCGAAAAAGGGTCGGCGCCGGTGCAGATCAGCGGCGCGTCTACCAAAGCCGGGCAGGGCTTTTACTCTTCCGACGGCGTAACATGGACGGATGCCGGATCGGCGGCTGTCTCTGTTAAGGCGCACGCCGAGAGGGATATTGACATCGAATTGGAAAGCATTACGATTCTGGACGCGGAAGGCTTGGTTGTCGGCCCCGGAACGAACAACCCGCTGGAGGTCGCTCCCGGCGGTACCTACACTCTCGGCCCCACCATGATTCCCGCCACCGCCAACGACATTCTTTACGGTCTGAACAAATGGACAGCCGTGTTGCCGTACTACGAGCGCGACAGAGACAGCGGCTGGTTGCTGGCGGTAAAGAACGATACCGGCGAATGGGTGGCGGCGACGGAGGGCCCGGACGGCACGCTGACGGCGCTAGGAGAAGGGCTTCCGAGCTCGGAAGAACTTGCTTGGAACAACAATTTCGCTTTGTTCCTTCCCGCCGACGATTTCAAATTAAACGCCCCCACCAAACCGGACGGATGGAAACCAAACCTCGCTCTGCCCGACGGTGAAACCAAACCCGTGGTGGTTACAAACTATATCGAGCAGCCCATTTCCCTCTCGAACCCCGGCAGCAGTTCCGCGCTTGCCTCGCTCAAGGTTTCCAAGGAGCCTGTTTATTTTGAGAAGAAAGAAGACGGCAGCGACCCCGATCCGATTTCCCTTACGGTTTCCGTAACACGAGGGAAAAAAGACGCCAACGGAAAATGGCTGGGGACCTCTCCTGATTATATGCCTGTTCCCTCAAATGAAGGGGGCGAGAAAACCCACTCCTTCTTGGTGCAAATCGAAGCCGACGGGGTTTCGACGGTCGAGCTCAGCAGAACGTCCCATACGTTAAAAGCCGGTTCGTCCGTGACGCTTTCGGCGAAGCAGTTGAATAAAGACGGAGGGAACGCTCCGGAGCGCACAGTGACGTGGAAAGTCGCGGAATCGTACACCACAGTGACAACGACTCCGGACGGGGAAACCCCTGTTGAAGGGAATGTGTATACCTTCTTTGCCGACTACAATCCGGAGGATCCGTATAACCAGGACGGTCCGGTCGCCATTGTGGATAAAGACGGCAAGGTCACGGCCCTGCGCGATGGTACCTGCTATATCTATGCCATTGCCGGCGGCGTTGAGTCAGCCCCTTGCAAAATCACGGTTACCAAGGTTGCTCCCACCGGTATTTCGCTCAGCAAGAAAAAATACACCGTATCCGAAAAAACAGAACTGACATTGAGCGCCAACGTAAAACCCTCAAGCGCTTCCAATAAACGCGTAACTTGGTCTTCAAGCAATACGGCCGTCGCGACGGTCGATGAAATTACCGGCATCATCACAACAATTAGCGCCGGTGAAACGAAAATTATAGCAACCACATCGACCGGTGGTTTTAAGGCCGAATGTGTCTTGACCGTAACGGAAGCGCCCTCCATCATAAAGTTCGGAAAGACCGTCACATTCTCCGTGCTTGGCGCGGCTTCAAAAGACAGGGTAATATGGAAGTTCACGGACGCCAACACCAACGCGGACGGCACAGAAGTCCTCAACAGCGCGAACGAATCCATTCTTTCCGGTACGCAAAGCGGCGCGAAGTTTAAGGTAAAGAGCAACAGCGTTGGCAGCGGATTCCTGACGGCTGAAGTGAAAGCCACGGCTCCGAACGGGGAAGACGTTACGATCCGCAAACAATCATGGGATATTGAATCGGTCGTGCCGATCTCCAAGATGGAATTCCGCAACGCCGGAGACGAGCTTGTAAAGAAGCTGACCCTCAGCGTTGATAAAGCGGGGCAATACGGCCAAGAGGAAATCCTGACGGTGCGGTTGGTGAAACCCGCCGACGCGACCCTTCTTGACTTCACATGGACATCGAAGCCGGATAAAGCTACCAAGAAGGACATGGTGGAAATTGAGGAAGTGTCCGAAAACGAAAACGGCGAAGTGACGATCAAAATCAAAGCGCTGAGAGCCGGTTCCACAAAAATTACCGGCGTCAACCACAACGGCAAGAAAAAGATCAACATCTCGGTCAAGATCTTTTACTATCCGACCGCAAGCCAGATTACAGTAAAGAATAAATCGGTTACGGTCGTTCCGGGCAAGAAAGCAAACCTAAAGGGTAAAGTGAGCGATAAAACCGCCAATAAAGAACTTCGGTATTCCCTATACGACAATGAAGGTAAGCTGGTCAGCGGCTGGGACGCCGAAAACGGCGTATATGTGGAAGACGATCCCGAAACCCCCGCGTATCTGGAGATGAAGAAGGGCAAGCAAACCGGCAAAGTCATTACGAGTTCCCTTCCGGACGGAGAAGAGAAAGATGTCTTCTATTTAGAGATTATGGGTACGCCGTTTGTCAGCGGCAGTTCGGTGACAGCCGGAAAGGTCAGGGTGACGGTTAATCTTGTCCCCAAGCAAAAACGATAAGCCCGGATAGAATGAAGGGTTGAAACGGGTGCGTTTCAACCCTTTTTCCGTTACATTTCACGAAGGGCTTAGTCGATTGAATATCATAGGAGGGATTGGGTTGGAGGATCGTCCGGTTGCGGTCTTTGATTCAGGGCTCGGCGGATTGACGGGCGTACGGGAGCTGATGCGCCTTAGTCCGGGTGAAGACGTGGTATATTTCGGCGATACGGGACGGGTTCCCTACGGCACGCGCTCGCGGGATACGATCAAACGCTTTACGGCGCAGGCGGTACGGTTTTTAATGACCTTCCGGCCCAAAGCGCTGCTGATTGCCTGCGGTACGGCCAGCGCTGTCGCGTTGGATTCTCTGCCCTGTGAAGGCGTTCCTACGCTCGGCGTCGTGGAGCCTTCCGTCCGCAAAGCGGCGATAGTCACAAAGTGCGGGAAGGTGGGCTTGATCGCCACCCCGTCTTCGGTGCGCACTCACGCCTATGCCGCCTGTGCAAGCCGCGTCGCGCCGCATATTACTCTGACCGAGCGGGACGGCAGACTTTTGGTTCCAATGGTGGAAGCGGGCCGGGTGCGTCCGGGCGACCCTGTTACATCGCTGCTGGTGGAGGAATACTGCGTTCCGTTCCGCGAAGCAGGGATTGATACGTTAATCTTGGGGTGCACGCATTATCCATTGCTGTCGGATTTTTTTTCGGCCGCCTTGCCCGGCATCATGCTGGTAAGCGCAGGCAGCGAAGCGGCGGAGTCTCTATGCGGGTTACTGCCGTCTAAAGACACATCAACGCAGAAGGGCGCGGCGCGGTTCTTTGTAAGCGACGATGCCGAGGGCTTCTCAGAGCAGGCCGGATTGTTTTTAAAGCAGGAAAAACCTGTCTATGCGGAGCTTGTTGACTTGGAAGCATATTAGTGGTAAAATAGATAAATTATAGAGAAGAAGGGAGTGGGTTCATGCAGACGCGGCAGAAAAAAGACGTAATTGTGTCGATTCAGGGATGCTGTCTTTCTGAAAAGCCGCAGGACAGCCGTTTTGTCGATTGGACGACTGACGGTTCCATGGTGGCGCACCGGCACGGGTATACGGTTTCCTATCGCGAGCCTTATGAAGAGGGGGAAACCACCCTTTTAATTGAAGACGGGCGCGTGACGATGCTGCGAGGGCAAACCACCCAGATGGTATTTGAAGAGGGACGGCGGCATGTCTCCTACCATGATACCACCGAAGGTTCTGTGACGGTCGGCGTTACCGCGAGCCATGTTTTGGCGGAGATCGGCGATGGCGGCGGGCATATTGAGGTGATTTACGGCGTGGAGATTGCGGGCGATCTTACCGAAGAGAGTCATGTTTCCATTGACATACACGCGGCAAGCGGCGCATGGAACTCCGTGCCAGAAGGGCTTTCGATATACCGAGATACATTTATCAACTAAATAATACACGAGACCTTAAATACATTACGATAACGGAGGGTACATATGCGGTTCAAATATTTAGCCGCGCGCCTACTAACGATACTTTTAGCCGTATGGATCTTGGCCGCGCCCGCGCTGGCCATTCCGCAGAGCGGGCAGGAACAACTGGATCTCCTCGAAGAAATCGCTCAAATCTTAAACGAATACGCACTATATCCGGCGGCCAATCTTTCGCTTCGAATGATAACCCCCCTCAAATTGGAATTGGATCCGGAGTTGTTTACAAAAACCGTGGAATCTTGGCTCGCAGACGATCCATATGGGTATTTCATGTCCGCCGAGGAATATGATACAGCCTTTGGCGGCGGCGGCACATCTCCAGGTTCCTCCGGCATCGGGATAGAGATCGATATTTCGGTTCCCACAGGCATATATGTATTGGACTTTTTGCCGGGCGGATCGGCGGAGGAGAGCGGGATCGAAATCGGGGCGCAAATCGTATCTGCCGACGGCGTGGATATAACCGATATGCCCTATTTGGAAGGGCGTACATACGTCGTCGGAAATCAGTATTCTACGGTAACGGTAGGATACGTCAATCCCGGTACAACGGAAGTGCTTTATGAGGATCTGGTGCGGCATAACCTCAGCGTGAGCAACGTGGATTACAGCATGATAAACGATACAGATATTGGTTATATATCTGTTGCGGGGTTTGACACGCTTAGTGATTATCTGGATTTTGCCGATGCCTATAACCTTTTGCTGCCAGCTGAAGGCGCCGAATCCCTCATCATTGATCTGCGCGGTAATCCGGGAGGCGTGGTGGACGTTGTCTATTATATGCTCGACGCTATGATAGAGGAAGCGGGCGTACCCTTTTTCGAATTGGTCGGTAACGGCGAGAGCGAAGGTACCTCCGCCGCCTTTAACAGCTTGGGCTGGACTGAGGAAGAATTGGCGGGGATGTTATTGGTGAACGGTATTTGGGATCCCGAAAAGATAGTAATTTTGGTGGACGAGAGAAGCGCCTCGGCTGCGGAACTTATGGCGGGTGCTCTGCAAGTCCATGATTTAGCGGAAATCGTAGGAACCGCCACCTATGGGAAAGCCCACGCACAATTTCACTTGACGCTTTCCTCCGGGGATATTTTAATCTTAACCTTCGCGCGTAACGAACTGCCCGTGATCGGCACTTTTGAAGGGACGGGAATTATCCCCGACTATGAGGTCGAGCAGGTTATAATCCCCGGTTCGGAATTGGGTTATGAGGAACTCTATTCGAATGTTGCGATCTTTCCGGGCACCAAAATGAAGAATCGCGTCACCGGATTGCAGGAACGTTTGCGGCTGCTGGGCTACTACCGTACCGAGCCGACCGGTGTCTTTGACGACTATACCGTGTGGGCGTTGAATCGCTTCCAAGAATGGCAGGGGTTACGGCAAACGCCGTTTGCTTCCGTCCCCGCCCTGCGCGCGCTGGATGAATGGCTTGAGTTGGTACGGGTGGTGGACGACAAGCAATTAGACTACGCAATCGATTTGTGTTCGTAATCAAAATAGAAAACTCCCCCGGCCCATTTATAGGAGCGGGGGAGTTTTTTAGGCTTTTTCGAAATATGCCTTTGGGTGCGAACAGACAGGGCACGTATCCGGAGCTTTGTCCCCGTTCAGTGAAAATCCGCAGTTTCGGCAGCGCCACTTACTTTCTCCGGTAAAAACCGTCCCGTCTTCAAGACTCTTCAGAAGAGATAGATACCGTTCCTCGTGCGCTTTTTCGATCTTGCCGACTTCTTCAAATAAATAGGCGATGCGGTCAAACCCTTCAGTCTTCGCGGTTTCGGCAAAACGGGGGTACATGTCGGTCCATTCCGCGTTTTCACCCGCCGCGGCGTCCTTTAGATTAATGCCGGTGTCGGCTATGCCGTCATGGAGCAGTTTGAACCAAATTTTAGCGTGCTCTTTTTCGTTCTCGGCGGTTTCCAAGAAGATCTCCGCGATTTTCTCAAAACCGTCTTTCTTCGCTTTACCCGCGTAATA
>QMCE01002305.1_pt1 | contig 10539 bp, 10 predicted proteins | sample 1821851 | NCBI WGS metagenome assembly QMCE01 (sample SAMN09453174, study PRJNA476694) | Termite gut metagenome, whole genome shotgun sequencing project. | isolation source: worker | host: Odontotermes sp. | place: South Africa:Pretoria | collected 2016-01-28
TACGTGCCGTTATTGTAAATAAAGGCCGCCATGCCCACGCCGCGGCGCAAAGGCGCCCCCTGCGCCGCCATTTTTTCGTTAAAGGCGGCGTTTTCGGCCTTTTTGCGCTCCCATTGTATCAGCTCCGCGCCCTTTTGCACGCACTCTCTGGCGCAAATAGAGCTGCAGGTTTTGCCCGACACAGGGTCTTCAAAATCCGCGCGGATAAGGTTTTTCATGCGGAACTCGATAGGGTCCCACCCCATTTGGGCCGCGATATCGTCCAGCGCCGATTCCTGCATGAAGGTTGCCTGCGGCATGCCGTAGCCGCGCATGGCGCCCGCTGTGGGGGTGTTGGTGTAGGTGCTTGTAGCGTGATATCGGAAATTTTCAATGGGATAATGGCAGTAGACTTTATTGCCGCCCCGGCCAATGCAGCTGTGCCCGTGGGAGGCGTAACCGCCGCCGGTGGAAACGGCGTCGCATTCCCAGGCGGTGATAGTACCGTCCTTTTTCAGTGCGGCGCGGAAATGGTACTGCATGGGGTGGCGCGTGCGGGTGGCCATGAAAGTTTCCTCACGGCTGTAACGCACGCTTACCGGGCGGCCTTGCAGTTTGGTTGCCAAAAAGGCCGCCAGCGGTTCCACCACAACGTCCTGCTTGGAGCCAAACCCGCCGCCGATATAAGGCTTGATGATGCGCACTCGGCCCCAGGGGATGCCCAAGGCCTGCCCCACCACACGGCGCGCAATGTGAGGAATTTGCGTTGAACTGATAACCGTAACACGGTCAACTTCGTCCAGGTAAGCAATAGCCGTGTGGTTTTCCATAGCGCAGTGCTGCACAATTTGGGTGGCGTATTCCTGCTCGAACACAATTTCCGCCGCCGCGAAAGCCGCATCGACATCGCCCCGTTCCTGCACGGTATCCTTGATGACATTTTTTGTACCGGCGTGGATTTCCCGGGCGTCTGGGCGCAGGGCATCGCGCCCGTCCAAAATGGGGGCATACACCTCGTACTCCACCTGTATCAGGCGCAGGGCTTGTTCGGCGGCCAGCTCGGTATCGGCCACCACAACGGCCATTTCGTCGCCATAAATGCGCACATTGCCCGTTAATATAAGGCGGTCTTCCACATCGCGGGCCGTCTCGTCTAAATTATAGGGATGCCCAGCTGTGGGAAAGGGAATCTGCGGCACGTCCTGCCAGGTGAACACCGCCTGTACGCCGGGGAAACGTCGAGCTTCTTCGGTACGAACAGAAACCACCCGCCCGGCGGCAATGCTGCTATGCTTCACTTTGGCGTGCAGCAGGCCCGGCATGTTGTAATCATCGGTATATTTTGCCCGGCCCGTCACCTTGCCAATGACATCCTTGCGTATTACGTTTTTGCCCACAACTTCCATGCTTTGCCTCCGGACGCGCGCGGGCCCGCCCACGCAGTCATCTCACTGACTGCATAATTGTTTGAACGGACAGTCAAGTTCTGTTTATATTATACTGGCTACCATGAAAGACTGTCAATGCGCAACTCGTTTGAATCCTGCCACAAATTCTTGTCTAAAACGCTAGCCGCTGGCGATACGTCTGCGCACACCGTGCTGTGTTTTTGGGTAAGGGCATGCACGGCAGTAAAATAGCGGATAAAAAGAAAAAACGCCGAAAATGCTTAATTTCCGACGGCATCGCGCAAGCGCGATATGCATTCCATCTGTCAAAAAGCACCATGCCTACGGCATAACGCTTTTTGACGATTCATTGGATGGCACGCTCGGCGAGGTTCGAACTCGCTACCCTCGGTTTAGAAGACCGATGCTCTATCCAAGTGAGCTACGAGCGCATAAAGGGCAAAACTATTCAATTTGGGTCGAAGGCGGCGTTCAGCTTAGAAGGCAAGTGCTACTATCCAACTGAGCTATGGGCGCATATTAGGAATACTATCGCATAGTATAGCAGAAACTGCCGCACCACACAATGGCCGGTTGGCGCATTTTAAACACAGGCATTTTAAACACAGTTAAACACACAACCCACCACAACCAAAACCACAAATGGAAAACCCGCGCCGGGGTGGGCGCGGGTTTTCCAAAGGGGTATATCATCGGTGTGAGGAGGAATCATGCGCGAAGGGCCGGTTGCGGCTTCCTTCCCTTCACTGGCATCAGTATACCGCTCAATTGGGTATAATTTGTGATATGCTTGTTAACAATTTCTGAATACGCTATTCTAAAGAATAACAAAAATACTCCCTCGCGAAATGCGGCAAGGATGGAGAGGACGGGCCTTTTCGGCCGTGCTATACTGCTAAACAAGGAGCTGATGCAATGAATTGGCTGAGCGGGTTAAACGACGCGATTCGGTATATCGAGGAAAATTTGGACGGGGAGATTGATTTGACGCAGGCGGCGCGCCTGGCCAGTTGTTCCGCCTTCCACTTCCAGCGCATGTTCTCATATCTGGCAGGGGTGCCGCTGGCAGAGTACATCCGCCGACGCCGCATGACCTGTGCCGCATTTGAACTGCAAAACACCGATAGCCGTGTTATCGACATTGCGCTGCGCTACGGCTACGATTCCCCCACCGCGTTCAACCGTGCTTTCCAAAGCGTGCATGGCGTGGCGCCCTCGCTGGCCCGGGAGCAGGGCGTGCGCCTGAAGGCCTACCAGCCCGTCAGCTTCAAAATTACCATACGAGGTGAGGCAGAAATGAACTATCGCATCGAGAAGAGAAACGCATTCCGCCTGGTGGGCTACAAAACCGCCAGCACCTGGACGCCGGAAAAGCAGGAGGGTTTTGCGCTGATACCCAAATTCTGGCAAGAAAAAGGCCCGGCCATTCCGGCGCTGATGCCGCTGATGGAGGGACAGCCGCTGGGCCTTTTGGGCGTGAGCGTGGGCGACTGGCAAACGGCCGGCCGCTTTGACTATTACATTGCCGTGGCCAGCCAAAAGCCCGCCGCAGCAGGCATGGAGGCATACGAAGTACCCGCCTGCACCTGGGCAGTTTTTGAATGCAAGGGCGCCATACCGGCGTCCATCCAAACCATGCAAAAGCGCATTATGACGGAGTGGTTGCCCAGCAGCGGTTACCGCTATGCCGACGCGCCCGACATTGAGCAGTACACCGAGGGCGACCAAAGCAGCGAGGATTACCTGTGCTATATTTGGGTGCCGGTGGAGAAGTGATTGCCCGGCCCTGAAAAGCCGCCCTTTAGGGTGCACATGATAAAGCGTATTGTTTTATCAGGTGCACCCTTTGGGGCTTTTTTTGCGCCCCACAGCGCACGCAACCAAAACACACATTTTTTGTTAATGGCGCTTGGTTGCGGTTGCGCCGCCATGTGGTATGATAAATGCAAGAAATAGGAAAAGCAAGAATAGTGTGATAAGTGAGAAAAGTACGAACAGGAGGAATGCAGCATGGCGGCAGACAAAGCCGGGCAAAGCCGGGAGAACATAGCGACGAACCTGCGGGATTTGCGGGCCCAGCATCACCTTTCGCAAGAGGAGCTGGCGGAAAAGGTTGGCGTTACGCGCCAGGCGGTGGCCAAGTGGGAAAATGGCGAAACCCTGCCGGACATTCTGAACTGCGAGGCTTTGGCGGAGGTGCTTGGCGTTTCGCTGAACGATTTGGTGCGCTACGACGCCGCGCAGGAGGGCGTGCCCATTCCGCCGAGGGACAAGCACCTGTTTGGCACGGTGACGCTAAACGACAAAGGGCAGATTGTGCTGCCCAAAAAAGCGCGCGACATTTTTGGCTTTAAACCCGGCGACGTGCTGGTGGTGCTGGGCGACACAACACCGGGCACCGCCGGAATTGCCCTTGTAGACGGAAAAAGCTTTATCATGTTTGGCAAAGCCGCGGCGGATTTGCTGCACAATAAGCCCGAATAGAAGCAGGGCTAATACATATAAAATTTGCCATGAAAGCGGGGAGGGCAGATCCCCTTGCTTTTGTGCGGCCAAAAACAGGTGAAACGTGGATTAAGGGGAGAGAATAAAATGAACGCGATTGAAATCAATGGCCTTAGCAAAAAATACGGCGGGTTTACTGCCGTGGACGCGCTGAACCTGCGCGTTGAAGAAGGCGAGTTGTTTTCGCTTTTGGGCGTGAACGGCGCGGGCAAAACCACCACCATTAAAATGCTGTGCTGCCTTGCCCAGCCCAGCGCGGGTGACGCAAAGCTGCTGGGCCACAGCATCAACGCCCAGCCGCAGGCCGTGAAGGAAACCATTAATCTTTCGCCGCAGGAAACCGCCGTGGCCGCCAATTTAACCGTGCGGGAAAACCTGGAGCTTGCGGCGGCCCTTTACGGCCAAAGCGGCAAAGCTGCGCGGCAAAAAGCGGGCGGGATGATGGCGCAATTCGGGCTGGAGGGCGTGCAAAAAAAGCGGGCCAAGCAGCTTTCCGGCGGCATGCAGCGGCGGCTCTCCATTGCCATGGCACTAATTACTAACCCGAAAATTCTGTTTTTGGACGAACCCACGCTGGGGCTGGACGTATTGGCCCGCCGCGAGCTGTGGGGCGCCATCGAGGCCCTGAAGGGCAAGGTGACCATCATCCTCACCACGCATTATTTAGAGGAGGTGGAGGCGCTTTCCAACCGCGTGGGCGTGATGGCGAAGGGCAAGCTTGCCGCGGTGGGCACTGTGGCGCAACTGACGGAGCAAACCGGCACGAATACATTAGAAGACGCCTTTGTGGCGCTGGCGGGAGGTGTGGCATCATGACCCGGAGGATGATATTGTTTGCGCGGCGCAACGCAAAAGAGATTTTGCGCGACCCCATCAATCTGTTTTTTGGCCTGGGTTTTCCGCTTATTCTTTTGCTTTTATTGTCCGTCATCAACGCGGCTATTCCGCCCGAGGCTGGAAACACCATGTTCACCATCGATAATCTGGCGCCGGGGCTTGCCATGTTCGGCAGCGTGTTCATGGCCCTGTTTGCAGGCATGCTGCTGGCAAAAGACCGCACGTCCTCGTTTTTGCTTCGGCTGTTTGCCTCGCCCCTGCGTGCGGTGGAGTTTATTTTGGGCTACACACTGCCCATGCTGGCCATCACGCTGGCACAGGCCCTGCTCACCCTGCTGGTCTCCGGCTTTGGGGGGCTGGCCATCACGCTGTGCCTGCTGCCGGCCGCCGTGGTTCCCACGCTGTGCGCCCTGCTGTTTGTGGGGCTGGGCCTTTTGTGCGGCAGCGCCATGAACGACAGGGCCGTGGGCGGCGTTTGCGGCGCCCTGCTTACAAACGTGGCGGGCTGGCTGTCGGGCGTATTTGTGCCGATAGATTTGATAGGCGGCGTGTTAAAAACCGTGGCGGACGTTTTGCCCTTCTACCACAGCGTAAAGGCCATCCGCGCTGTTTTGGGCGGCAATTTTGCCGGAAGCCTGCCGCATTTGGCGGTTGTGCTGGGGTATACAGTGGCCATTTTCGCGCTGGCAATTCTTCTTTTCCGGCGCAAAATGCGCAGCGGGCAGGCGTAGAAATCTAAAAAAGTGGCAGACGATGGAAGCCAAAGGCGCAACAACATATACCTTGCAATATAAGGGCGGCCTTAGACGGTGTCCACCATACGGCGCTTGAAAAAGAACGAATCTGTTTCAACCAATACGCTTGACGCCCTGTGTAAGATATTAGCGTGTGGCTTAGAGGATATTATTGCCTTTGTCGATGAGCGAAAAGCGGACATCCCCCAAAATTATTGGACGCAAATCACCAAAAAAAAATACCCTATAAAATCATTCGCACACAATAGGCATTCCAAAAAAGGGGTGCAAAACAGTATATACTCCTTCGCGCTGCACTCGTTTTTTGCGTGTGCATTTCCGTGTCGCCAGTGAATTTTATGGGGTGCAGTGGGGTGCAAATACCTCAAAAAACAAAAAGCAGCAGCGCCGAAAGATATTCACTTTCGGCGCTGCCATGCACATATTGTGGTGGGCCCTCGGGGACTCGAACCCGGGACCGTCCGGTTATGAGGCGAGTAATAGACGTCTATGCGTTGTTATCAATTCTAATATGTGCGATAGTGCGCTGTTCAGTTTGCTAATATTTCTAATGAATATTCCCCCAAAAACGCCTGTTTTGGGGGAATGGGTGTCAAATGGGGGTCAACAAACTTTTATAACTACTGTAAAAAACTTGGCTAATACCGTATAATACAATTAGTCAAATGCCATAAAAAGGAAGGGGTGTTAATTATGCCAATTTCGTTTACTGACCATTTCGGGCTGAACAAAGGGCAGTTTTCCTCAACAGGAGCCTTTGATGTAATCCTTGATGTAGATTCAAGGCTGTTTATTGACCCTCTTTTGCTTGGACTATGTACTGTGAAAGAGTTTAGGGGTGCTAAAGATAAGGTCGAGAAATATTTCTCGGGCATAATAACCTTGCTATCGCATTCCAAAAGTACGGGTGATATGTATTGGAAGCGGGCAGATAAACTACTTACTTTCACGGAATTAACAGGGACATGTTTTGGTTATTCCCAATTCGGAACGAACGGAAATTCTATTGGCCGTGTATTACGTCAAAAAATTCTATCTGTCATCAAGGAGTTAATTATTGAGGGCGAGAATGATCCCTCGCTTTTTGAACTATTGGGTGTTTTCCAAGAGGATATTGGTTGTGATAGGATTAGTGACTTATTAACTTTTATCTTACAAGCAGAGATTTTATCTTTTACTGAAAAAGTTATTAGTAGGTTTAATTTGAGTGATTATGGAGTGGACTATGATTCCAAAACATATAAAACTACGATAAATCAATACAATGAAAAGCCTATCCTTTTGTTACCTGCGGATATTTTGTGTCCCTTACCGGTTGCATATGACTTTGATGACATTGACTTAGTCTGTCGTGAAAATGAGCGTGTCAGAAGAATAATTAACGATTTTTTTGATTTGGGCAATAGGCGTAAAAAGCTAACCAAACAAGAGATTTACGCTTTGATGAAAAGCAGCGCGTCGTTTCGAGAGGCGCTGCTTACAGCTTATCGCACAGCCCAAGTTTCCCCATATGATTTTGAAAGTGATCCTGCTGGCGAGTATTCTTGGTATTCCGCAGCAAAAGATTATGTTGACCAGTATCCTTTGGCCCTACATCTGCCGCAAAGACCGTCCATATCGGATTTATCTGGTGTTGTGGACAAAATTTGCCATCACTTTAGCGATCTTATAGAAAATCATGGATTGTGGAGTTTATTATACAATGACCGTACAAAAATCCCCAAGCATGAACGGGCGGCACAACTTCTATTTTATGGAATTGCTGATGCATATTGCAGTGCTAATGACATTGATTTATCGCGTGAGGTTGATAACGGCCGCGGCTCAGTGGACTTCAAACTTTCTCGCGGTGCTTCTCAGAAGGTTTTAATAGAGGTGAAGCTGACCTCAAATGGGCAATTACATCATGGATTTATGAAACAAATTCCAGTATATATGAAGCAAGAGCATACACATAAAGCCGTTTACTTGATTATTGATAATGGTCACCCCAAAGCCATGCAAAATTTTGTAAAACTCTACAATGAACAATCGCAAACCGTGAAAGCTAAAATTCCTTTTATGCTTATAGATGGAACGCCACCTAAATCAGCAAGCAAGGCATAGGGTGTCAAGATTACTCTATATATCACTTTCAAATTCTGTGAGTTGCGCGGGATGTTCACAAAATGCAAATCTGTGCTATAATCATACTGAAAGAGAATTTCAGGGGTAGGGGGATTGCGCATTGACAAACGAAGAAATCGCAACCATCATTTCTTGCCCAAAAACTGTTCAAAAAGCGGACAGGAAAAGCATGCAATCGAATAACCGCAGTTTAAGAAATAATCTAACTGTTTTCTCTGACGATGAGCAGTACCAGTTTCGAGTATTTCTGCGACAGTCAGAAGAATTTTTGGAAGATTTTTCTGTTGGTCTAATTTGGACAAATGCGAATGAGTTTTTACAAACCAAAAAGGATGTCATTCTCTTGCGCTGCCAAGGCCCACATGATAGCAAAGAACCATTATCGGTGGATGCTCATCACGATTACCATACACACGAAATGACTGAGGATGATTTAACGGCAAAACGCTATCAAAAACCGTCTTGTCATGGCCCCATCGCCAAATTCGGTTCATTCGTTGAGGCCATTGAATACTTTGCAAAAAGGTGCAATATATCTAATATGGATAAGTTCGTTAACTTTTATGATGACGATGGGCAAGTGAGAGGTCAATTGAGTTTGCTGTAAAGGTGGTGGTATCGTGCTAAATTTGGATGAACTCAAGCGACAATTCAATAAGATAGATTTTCGCGAGAAAAGAACGGGTTTATATAAAATACTTGTTCCTTTTTTTCACGAAGATGGTGATATGTATGATATGTTTGTAGAGGAAAGCCCTACAAACGATTCTTTGCTGCGCGTTTCTGACTATGGGCTTACGTTAATGAAATTGTCCTATAATTTTGATTTGGACACGGAAAACAAGAGAGAAGTTTTTAATTCCATTATTTCCCAAAACAGATGTTTTGAGGAAAAGGGAAATATTTTTTTTGATGTAGCCCCTAAAAATTTCCAGTCTGCCATCTATCAAATGGCTCAAGTCATTGCCAAAATCACTAATATGGATATAATCAGTAAGGAAGCCATAAATTCTTACTTCTATGAATTCCTACAATCCTTTATCTATGATTGTTTTGGCCAATATAACGTCAAACAAAACACCTTGCCACTTAAAACGCAGGATTTAAAAGTAGATTTCGAACTTCCAATCGACAAAAAACCAATCTATATTTTTGGCGTAAATGACAACAACAAAGCATCTCGCGTTGTTATTTCTTGTTTGCGATTCAACATTCAAAAATTACCATATCGAAGTCTTGTTATCCATGAGGATTTGGAGAGCCTAAGTGCTTTCAACCGGCGAGAAATCACCAATACCGCTGATAAGCAATTTGCATCTTTGGATGATTTCAAAGAACAGGGTTTAGAGTATGTTCAGCGTGAAATAGCCTCTTAATTGAGAATAGGCGGCCTTGTGGCCGCCTATTCTCACCGAGTGTGTAATTTGGATTTCTCCCGATATTTCTCCAACTTCTCAATACTGGCCGCACGATGGTCTGGCAGCAAATGCCCATATCGGTTCAGCGTAGTAGTCGGGTTGGTGTGCCCCAGCAGCTTGCTCACCACATAAATGTCCATACCTGCCTCGATGCAGCGTGTGGCGAATGTGTGGCGCAAGCAATGGAAATTTGCCTTTTCCAGCCCCTCTTGGTCGATAAGGCTGTAGAACAGTTCCTCGTAATATCTCGGCTCATAGTGTTTGCCCATGTCACTACAAAGCAGAAAATCACTGTCCTTGTACGCTGGCCCCGCGGCTTCTTTGGCGGTGTCTTGCTTTGCCTTGAAAGCCTTTAGCTTGTCTGCCATATCCGCCGTGATAGGCACCCTGCGGCGTGAGGAAAAGGTTTTGGTATCGCCTATCACGATTTCCGTCCCGCAAGGGCTGCCGTCCTTAAACGCCACTCTGCGGCCCAGCGTGCGGCGGATATTCAGTTCCCGGCTATCCCAAGCAATATCTTTCCATTGCAGGCCCAACAATTCACCCAGCCGCAAACCTGTGTTGACACAGAGATACACCCCAAAAGCATTGCGGTTGTCGCTCTCCAGCGCAGCCCGCTCTATTTTGTTCTGCTCGTCCAACGACAGTACCCGCATTTCCTTTGGGCGTATCTTCGGCAGCATCACATTTGTGGCGGGGTTGCGGTTCAGTAGGCCGTTGTTTACGGCATGTTTCAAGGCCATCTTGAACATCATGTGGATTTTTTGATGCTGTTGGCTGATAATGTCCCCGCTTTGCCGTCTATGCGCTCGGCACTGGATAAGTGGGCATAAAACTGCTGCATTTTGTGTGTGGTGATTTCCCGCAACAGGATTTTACCAAAGTAGGGCTTGATATGCTTTTGCACGTTGGAATAGTAGTTGGAAAAGGTGGACGGCCCCACTACCGGTTTTGCGTAATTTTCCAGCCATGTGTCCAGCCATTCAGCCAACGGCATTTTGCCCTGTGTTGTATCAATCCCCCTTTCCGCATCGGCAAGGCGGATTTTCAGTTTTTCCTTTGCCTGTGCCAACGTTTTTACTGTGGTCGATTGGCGTTCACCATTCACATCGTACCATTTGATGCTGTACCGTCCATCTGTCCGCTTGGTGATAGACCCCTCACCATTGGGGCGTTTTGCCATTCAAGCCCCCCCTTTTCAAGACCGCTGGCCGCCCGCGACCGTCTGCTCTATCCACTCCACCAATTGCTTTTTGGGCACCAGTACCCGCCCGCCGATGCGCAAGGTGGGGAAGTGCTTGCTATTCAAAAGGTTGTAGGCTCCGGCGCGAGAAATGCCCAGTGTGGCGGCAAGCTGGCGGGCGTTCAGTACATCGGGCAAATTTTGGTATGGGTTTTGGTTTATGGTCATTCACACTCCTATCTCAATAAATGAACTATTTTCTCGCGAATACTCCTGTATTCGTAGCTTCAAAACTTTGTTTCAGACGCACTGAACCAGAGGTTTTG
>QMCE01769793.1_pt1 | contig 10539 bp, 9 predicted proteins | sample 1821851 | NCBI WGS metagenome assembly QMCE01 (sample SAMN09453174, study PRJNA476694) | Termite gut metagenome, whole genome shotgun sequencing project. | isolation source: worker | host: Odontotermes sp. | place: South Africa:Pretoria | collected 2016-01-28
GTAGAGAAGCTTCTTAAGACTTTTATTAAATTTTTTGATTACCCAGCATTGCCCTCATTGTTTCCATTCGATCCCTTATCACCTTCTTTCGGTTTCCAAACCACTTTAGTATACAGCCCGTTTATGTTCATGGCTAGTATTTCGTCGATGGCGGCATTGATGGTCGCATGATTCTCTTCATCAGACAACGAATCACTTGTTCTTGCGATTCGAGCGAGATAATTCGAAGTGTAATACTTATGCTCTATGTCGAATTGCAACCATTCATCGAATCTCTCAAAAGGATTCCAAGGATTGTCAATTGTTGTGAGCCAAACTACATCAGCCATTAGCTTTCAATCCTTCTTTCACATTGTTATTTGATAGCTTTTGAAATGGTAGACGTTGAAACGCCAAGAAGTTCAGCTACTTCAGCAAGTGTATGTCCTGCAGCAATCAACGACTTTGCACGTGCAATCTTAGAATCTGTAAGAGTTCTTGTAGTTCTTGGTGTTGCAAGACTCTTGATTTCATCCATGTCTGCATTATCAAGTATCTGTTTTAACATATTGGTAGAGATAGCACCCGATTGTATAGCAGACCATTCTTGTTGTGTGATACGAACTTGATTCTTGTCAGCGCCTGTTCTGCGACGTGCTTCTCTAAGGGCCTGTTGTTTAACTTTCTTAATTTCCTCTCCCGACATGTCTGGATTGGATGCCCTTTTTGCAGACACTATTTCTCCACCTATGATATGCGCAACTCTTTCTAAAGTTTTGTTTGAGTTTGCCAAACGAAGTTTACTCTTTAATGATTCGACTTCGTTTGCATAAGTTCGCTTAGCTGATGGACTGTATGGAAGGTCAGCGATGTTAAGAGTTGCTTTACGAGCCTGGTTGCCCAGTGCTTTGAGCTTGTTGCTATGAGCGGCGTATATTGCCTCCATCTTAGTCCCAGAGGATAGCTCAAATGCATCGGCAACCTCATATAGCTTGGTACTCTTCATAGTTTTAAGATTGCCTTCAACCTTTGTAATGCTACCATCAGCAGCCTTCTTATTGTACATTATGCGTTCGCCAGTGTATTCATATAACTTCTGCCCTGTATTAGGATCTATATAAACACGTTTGGGCTCACCAGTACGTTTATTTGGCTCGCCTATTCTGGCACCTTCTACTCTAGAAGGAATATAAGCCGTGGAGGTGGCCTTAGATATTAGGGTAGATGCACCACGATTTTTCCCACCTTGATACCTCTCCTTAAGCTCGGAGATCCCATTATCTCTGGCACTCTTACTAAAATCGAGCTCATGTTTTTCAGCATCTATGACAACCATGCTGTGGCGAACGGCCTTTGCAATTTCCTCTTCGTTAGCACCCTTTATGGTCATATCCGTAATCAAATTACTTATATTTCCCATTTGAAGCTGCTTTCCAGGCCATTTTCCTCCATGAGTAGCCTTAAGCTCGGCCATTTGCCCAGAATCTTTATAGGATTCTTTAGCATCGAAATTAGCGAGAGACTTAATTGGCGCCGAAGTCTTTATAGCTCCAGAATTATTCGGAATTACAAGAACATGATCCCCATCAAAATCAGCACCTGATAATTTATCAGCAGTAGCTTTGCTTACGCCGACAGCATCAATTGCATCCCTGCCCAATCGCGATATTGCTTGAGGATTCTTATTGTTCACGGTAAGCTCTGGTATCTCGAAGATTCCACCATGAGGATGCCGTATAAGAACAACGGTCTCTCCATCTTTGTAATTTGCAATTCGTTTGCAAAGATACGAAATAATTTGTTAACATTTTGTCGAAAAAAAATAAAAAAAAAATCATACAATGCACGGCGGCGGAGTCAGCATCGTCTGCGAAAGATTCAAGAAGTTTTCGTTTAATCGTTGGATTTGTATATGCCATGATTTCGTCGAATTCTTCTTGCTTTGAATCGTATGCCAAGGCGAGCTGTTTTCGGGCGAGATCTGCAGTTTGTTTTGAAAGCATCTGAGATGACAAAGTCTTAGACCATTCGCCCCAAGCTCCTTCTTCATTGACCTTATCGCCTGCTCCAACCAAATTCAAAGCCGACAATTGTGTTTTGCCATTCGAATCAGTATAGTGACGCTGACGAACAGAAGAACCAAATGGATTATCGGGATCATCTTGAAGAGGTTTCATAGCCTCATGAATGTCGGATTTATGAGACTTATTAGTGTTGAATATGATATCTACGCCATCGGGCATATCATCACTATACACTGCCATCCCTTTCAGATAGTGTGTATTATCAACATTGATTCTAACTTGAGCATACCTCGCTCCACCCAATGAAAGATCGTCCACACCTCTACGAAGCTCAATCAAACCATCCTGATCATTCCCGCCATCTGGGCCCCAACGAACTGCTACTCTGGACGAATCAACAGCCTTGGGGGGCTCTATACCAAGAAAGGTGCGGCCTTTGTCCTCTGAGTAATCCGTTACAAGCTGGACATTCATCCTGTTGGCAAGAACTTCTTTGTAGGTCTTATCACCAGGAGACAAGATGATGCTTCTACTGAACTTGCCAGGGCTGTTTATTTGAGCTACTTTTATAGAGTTTAATTTGTATCCGCGCTCCTCTAACACGGCAAGCGCCGTTGTGAACGTGGTACGGTTAACTCCCATATTAGCTTCGACGCCGAGCCCAACCTCCAAATAAGGATACGGCTTCTCCTTTAGAAGACGCTCTAAAGAATTGGCAGTATTCATTACGGCGTCAGCTTTGACTTGCGTAGACGGGTTCAAAAGAGATCTAACGGAGGACTCGTTTATGCCCATCTGCCGCCCAATTGCTGAGTCGCCCATGCCAGACTCCTTGAGCTTTATGGCTAAGGCCACATCATTCTTACGAGTTTCAGTTCTGGATATACGAGCTTTAGCCCTAAGAGCCGTTGGCGATGGTTCTCCATTTCGGCCAAGGATTCCGAGTCCAGCTGCGATTTCCGACTCAGTAAGTCCCTTGGCCTTCAACTCTCGGACTATAATATGGAATGGCTTGTCGCTTTGGTATGGATCTTTGCCGCTACCCCATGGATACCGACCAGAATGTCGAGGGGTTCCGTAATGCAGTAGTTCCACGAGACTATCTCCCTTCAGCATTCAATAAGGTCAGTTGTTTATCAAAGTAAAGAATTTTATCCATGATTGTACGAATATCGGCGGGCTCGGGCTCCAAGATGTCTATTTCGTCAAACTGGTAGATACGGAGCTCTATCCGAATGTCTTCTGGATTCTGGTCGTACTCCAAACAGAATATGGCGGCATATATCGCCAGCTGATTCATAGATCCTTTGGACTCTCCGGTTTTCAAATCGTGAATTCTCAGAAGACCTTTATTAAACGATATGGCATCCGCTGTCCCAAAACAAAAATCTGAGAAATACAGAATCTGCTCAGAATTCATCTTGAAACCGATCGCATCGTTTACGAAGGCATTCAGAGAACACTTAGAACGCATGAGCTTCTCTCGCAATTTAATGCAAGTAGAAGCAAAAGCATGGAGCTCAGTTCCTCGCTGAGCCGCATCATGCGACAAGTATCGAGATGCGAGACGCTCGTCATCATAGTTAAGCCAATGCCAATTGCTAGGAGAAAGAAACGAGTGTTTACCGTCTAGACCGGAATGCTGTTTGAAGTTCATCCAACACTTCCTCCTTTGTTTCTGGAGATATGAATGATGCGAACGACATGTCGTTAAGTTGCGTCACGTAAAAATCTTGATTGACTTGCCTACGCGCATCCCCGACTCGCTTGCACTCTAGTGCGGCCCATGTAGAGCCATAAAGTATAAGCAAATCGGGAAGGCCTTGTATGTACGATGGGTCGGTCTTGAGCACCATACACCCTGGAAACCTGAATTTCAATTCGCGGATCAACGATGACTGAAACCTGCTTTCAAGCACAAACCCACCTCCAAAATGGCAAAAATCAAAGGAAAAGTGCGTTTTTTAGTCTAAAATGGCCACACACCTATCCTTTCATTATAGGCAATGTTTTTTTCGCGAACTTTTTTGCTAATAATCCATGAAACGTGTCTCATTGAACTCTCGCTTAGTCCTGATGGCCTTCGCAATCGCTAAGTCTATGGTCGAGTCGGATCTGAGAGTATAGTACCATAGATCGGAGTATTTGGTATTAAGCCTGTCGATACGCCCAGCCGCTTGAGTCATCATTCGGTACGAATAATTTTGGGAGTAGAAGATCATCACGTTGGTCTCTACGCAATTCCATCCTTCTCCACAATTGTACTGTACCAAATATATCCAGGACTCGGTGGATGGTATTGGCTGATGCGATTGGCCATTCCACTCGCCACAAGCGATATGCATCTTATCGGCCAGGTCTTTGAGTATGTTACGCTCGTAGACGAAGTTATAAAATATGATACACTTAGAATGCTCGGTTATTAAGTTTTTAACAACCTTCACTCTTCCAGGGTCAGTGTTGCATACCTCACGCAACTTGTAGCAGAGCTCCGAGATGTTCGTAATCGGACACTCTTTGTCAGGATTCCATCGACTCACCAAAATCTCTCGAAAATACTCTTTGTCAAACGGCACTATAATTGTCTCGTGATGCGAAATCGTAGGCTTCTCATAAGTCATGATCACAGAGATCCTAGTGCGCAATGCTTCAAGCGCTTCTGTATCTCTATAAAAGTCCACCACTGGATAACGCATCCATCGCTTGTACACAACATGCTTTGTAATGAAGTGACTTCTGTTCTGGTAAAATCCATTTGCGATGAAGACCGGGATATAATCTATCCATGTATCCCCGGGTGTAGCAGATAGCAGAATCCACTTATTGAATTTGGCTATCCTCAGAAATGAACGTACCCATGAGCCATGCCCTATAAGACGCTGTTCATCAAATATGAAAAAGGCATCTCGAACATTCTCATACTTTGAGAGTTTGTTCCATGAATCCACAACCACATTGATCGCATTCGGTCCAGTCTTAGGGCCCACAGGGATCAGTAAATTTTTACACTCTTGCTCCCAATCCATAGTATCCCTTTTTCTGGCGGTAGTGATAATATATAGATCCTTAGGACTGCGCATCTTAGAGAATCCACCTTTGCCATTTGTTTTTATCTTACCGCCGCATTCCTTGGTGACGAAGTAGGTAAGGGCCGTTAGTGATTTACCCGATCCTACTCCGCCAACCAATATGTTACCAGACTGAAGCTTCTCTATGGCTGCACGTTGGTGTTCGTACAGCGTTATCATAAATTAGCTTACTCCTCCTCGTATTCCGCGTATTTGGAAGACAATTTGTCTTCGGCGATCACCACATACAAAACCTTAAGATATGCGGTGATTCCAGAGCGCCCATTAAGCTCCCAGGCATACGGCGAGACAATGAGATCCGCCGTCTCAATCTCGGCCCAATCAAGAAGGTCAATCTTCTCCTCGTCGAGCACACGCTGCTTAGACCCTCGAATGATGACGACTTTAGGGGGCTTGTTTTTGAAGTTGACTTGCACCTGAATATAGTGCCGCGGCGAGTCATCTTCATCTCGCGGCTTCGTCTGCCTCACGTTCCAGCCGTCTGCGAGCAATGCATCTGCGATCTTATCGTCGATAATGACGCAGAAATTGCGTTTGCCGCGAGGATTAAACTGGCGCTCTTCTCCGGCAAAGTTGCGGAACATAATCTCCGCATCCTCAAGCTCAAGAACTTTTTTGTCAATAGTTGCCATGATAAATCTCCTTTCAATTTAGAACGGTAAAATACCGTTATGCAGTTGGTCATACGGGGTCTCAGACATAAACCACTCCGAATCACCATGAATGTCAATCTCCGAAACTACATCGTCCACTAATGCCCTGAAATAATCCAGGTCAATATCCTCCTCCTTTCCAAACAACTTCACATCAGATGACTCCAGCCACCTATACCCTTTGCTTGATGGGGCGGCGTGCATCTTTTCGTCTTTCTCTCTACACAACAATCCTCCTCCTTTACCAGGTTTAATCGGACAGAATGCGCCAACGCGACCAACAAACTTGTAGTCGTGCTCATCTGCGCTAAGACCTTCGTTCATGTCAAGATATAACGAGCTCGTAACGCTCCTTGTCTCGCACATGTCCTCGAATTCGATCTTCTCATGGCTAAACAAGGTTTTGAAGATGTACGGGTGTATAAGCGGAACACCAGTAGCGTCCCATTTGCCAATCTTCTTTGCTTTCTCATGCCACCGATACTTCCCGACATACACGGCATCGTTGAAGAGGCAAATCTTATCAAACGTGGCCTCATGCTGCATGTTATACCCATACTTCTTTCCGAAATCCTGAACAAACTTGATTATCTTCTCGTCGGCATCGGCGATCTTAACCGAGTCAGTCTTGATATGAAACACCACATACCCCTGCTCTTGGATTGCGTGTTTAAGGTCGATCATGAACAAAGCACCGCGTTTAGCGACTATATTATCTTTATTGCGCGGATCTCGGAATAGATTCTCAAACTTTGCACTGGTGAGCCCATAGATCGTGTTTATGAAGATCTTCAGTGCATACGAGAGCCCATCGAGCTCGTCATCATTGTCTAGATACTTTGCAAGCTTGCCGTCGAGGGCTTTGGATGCTGTTTCTTTATCGTGGTGCTTGATTGCTATACGAGCATCCTTAATCTCTGCAAATCTCTGCGTATACTTGGGTCCGAACAGCTCCAGCATGATAATACTGGAAGGATGCATTGACTCGGCATCAAGAAGAGCCGCTTCACCGTACATTCCAGGCTCGGCATAGACATACCCGCCTTCTTTTGGATCTTCGCCACGATATGAACTCTTTCCGCTCTCGAATGTGTACCCAGGAAATTCTTCAGAGAGATCCGTGTACTTGAATTGCGATTGTGGAGTCTTGTCATCCCCAAACAGAATTCGACCAGCGTGCATCTGGTTGGTATCATTTGGAGCGAGACCGGATAACTCCGCCATGACCAGACGTGCCTTATAATCGGCTGATAGATGGTGGAATACAGCTTCGGTAGCAGCAACATCATTGCAGCAGTAGTCAGCGGCCATCTCCCACATATCTTCTGGAACGGGTTGATCCCATTTGAGTGGGAACTCTTGGTGCTTAAGACCGAGCTTAATCTCCCACTTCTTGAGGGATTGCTTTGTGTTCGAGAAGTCATGCACGTCCGCATGACTGATATTGTATGCTTCCCGGAACATACCGGCACTCTTAGTCTTGGAGTTGATTATCTTCTGACTGAGCTCATAGAGAGCTTGGTTGTCGTACCCGAGATATCGAGCGTAAAGGATATGATTATCATAGCGACGACAGTTGAATCCCACGAGAGTCTTCTTGAATATCGGCTCCATCGCTTTGGGTTCCGGATTTATAAGCCGCGTGTAAGTCTTAGCGCCGTCATTCTTCAAGACAACGATGAACAAGTTGGGGAACACCTCGACATCGTAAAATGTTATAACATCCTCAACATCGTATGTTACAGCACCTTTTAACGCCATATCTTTTGCCGGATCCGAGGAGAACTTCATGTTCTTAATCAACTTCAGACAATGGTCGGAATTGTTAGTCGAGTCCATTGCAAAGTTGAGAATTGCCTGGCGCATGTCGCTGACATCATAGGATAGATCCGAATTGTATGCATCATCCAATATCTTGAGTATGAAGTCACAGCTGGATTTAGTACTCGGATGGATCTCTTTCTTGAGATTGCGGAGTATAAGATTGCGCAATCCACGCTCACTCTTAACCGCCGCTTCATTGATCATTGGTTTCTCCTCCTTTAATGGGAGCCCTGATGAGATAGTTGCTATGGGGAGATTATTGCACTTGGTGAGCTTGCGACGCAAAGAAGAATTTCCTCTAAATGTTTTTATCTCGACTCCTTCAGAATATAAAGTAGAAAGTCTGTCTCTCCCCATCCATATATAATGCAAGTGAATGCCCTGGCCGCTCTTACTGATCTCCGCATACGTAGGCGGAAACTTACTCGCAGCCTTTAGATTCTCAGCCAAAGACTTCTCTCCGTCAGGGCCTCGAATATCGAAGTCGATCACTATGTGTCCCTTTCCAGGACGAACATAATGAAGCTTTGTAGTATCCAGATCCGATAGCGTAGTCGTAACGTTTCGCCACTTGCTGATGGGGGCACCTTCATCCGTAGCATACTGCGCAGGAAATGTCGCCAACTCCTTATCCAGCCAGCTCTCTACATGATCGAAGAACTCCATAGGATCCATATTATCAGATCTTTCAGAATCACGTGTCAAATGGACTGGTTCGAACTTACCAACGATGAATCCGTCATATACGCTACGAAGCCAGGAGCCGTCCACAGAGGCCCTATCGTGATAGACCTTGAAATAGTTCTTGAGCTCGTCTCGGAAGCGATACAGGGGCAACCTGTGCTCCACAAGACCATTCTCGCAGTAGTCCTTGTACATTGCGTACGCGCGCTTCAATTGGATAGGCTGTTCCATCTTGAAAACCATGTACGAATCGTCTACAAAATTGTAAAAGACATCCGTACGAAGCTGCATGTCACGAGGCTCATAATTGTTGTAGTAACCCTTTCCAACCTCTTTGTAAACTTGAATGCATCGTGATGCTATGGCGCCTATCTCAAAATCAATTCGCTCTAGTAAAGCTTCATAATCCGAGAACTCCAATCGCTGTCCCGTTGGTACCACATCAATGAGCCTTCTAGATATACCCGACTTAGCATCTGTGATCTTGACAGGGCTGTTTGAACCCACAAAGAGTATAGTGTTAAACTTTGATGTATACTGCGACTTATGCTTCTCATTGATGGTGATCTCTTCGTGAGAGACTAGACTGTTTAGTCTCGTATTAGTCTCGATGCGACTTAGATCGCCATCATGGTCTAGCGCCACAAGCGGGTTCGAACGAAAGACCTCTAGCGAGAACTGGTTATTACGCTCCGTGATGCTCCTTGCATCGAAGGTCGTAGTATAACCTTCAAATATCTTTCCGATGATAGTAAGCATCGTCGACTTACCACTCCCCTTGTCGCCATAAAACACGAGGAACTTCTGAATCTTTGAAGCATCGCCGCATAGTATTGCTCCTACCATCCACTCAAACTTATGGCGCTCAGTTGGCGAGTAGAGTACGGATGTCAACTTGAGATATGCTTCTGGAGGAGCATCGGATAGAGCATATGGGAGTCGTTTACTCCTGTAATCACTTTGAGCAGGCGACTCGTCTAAGAACGTGACTTGATTGTCTAGTGATGCATCACTATTTGGCATACCCCTCAAATATCGGTGCCAAGTCTCCCAGGATTGTGAGCCGTAGTCACTCATTGATGAAACCGCAACAGGCTCTTCTCTACGAGACCCCCATTCATTTGCAAACTTGTATAGGGCCTCATCTACGAGATCGGCGGCCCGAAGCTGCTCCACATGATGAGTACGAAGGGCAAGGGCTACACCCCCGCAGAACTCGACCAACCCACATGGCACGCCCCGGGACGCTTCGATCCGGAAACGGGAGTCAGGGAAGCCGATTTGGTGTCGGGAGGGGATAGTGGCAAGGCACGCGAGGATTTTGAGGCTGAGCGTACAGATGCGTACGTGAAGGCTCAAAACCGGAGTAGTAACGAATCCAATGCCTCCTCCCGACGCCAAAGATGGCAGGACGTGTTCGGAGAGACGTTACTCGAATTGGCGCGTGGGGACGAACGCATCGTGGGGATCACTCCCGCCATGCCGACCGGCTCGTCGTTGAGTGTGATGATGGACCGGATGCCCTCCCGCACTTTCGACGTGGGGATCGCCGAGGGGCACGCCGTAACTTTCGCCGCGGGACTTGCGGCGGCAGGCATGGTGCCGTTCTGCACGATCTATTCGTCGTTCCTTCAGCGCGCTTACGACAACGTGATCCACGACGTTGCGATCGAGGGGCTCGGAGTGGTGCTTTGCATCGACCGCGGGGGACTTGTGGGCGAGGACGGTACGACGCACCAGGGAGTGTTCGACATTGCGGCCCTGCTGCCTGTTCCGGGCATGGTGCTGTCGTCGCCGATGGATGAGGTGGAGATGCGAAATATGATGTATACGGCTTCCCGTGCGGGAGTGCCCTTTGTGGTGCGCTATCCCCGCGGGACGGCCACAGGCATGGATTGGCACGGGAGCGAATTTACGGAAATCGAGATCGGCCGCGGCCGTAAATTACGGAGTCGGAACGCCGACGGCGGATTTGGCTACGCAGAAAGTATTGCGGTTTTAAGTTTCGGCCCGGTGGGTAATTTCGCCGCCGAGGCCGTGGAACGCGCCGCCGCCGAGGGAATTTCGGCAGCCCATTACGACCTTCGCTTCGCAAAACCTCTCGACGAGGAGCTTCTGCACGAGGTAGGCAAAAATTTCAAGCGCGTCATCACCGTTGAGGATGGGGTGGTAAAAGGCGGTGTGGGCAGCGCGGTGGAGGAGTTTTTCGCCCTCCACGGCTACGGTGTGAAAGTCGCGCTGAAAATTTTCAATTCCAATTTAAATCAAAATGAAAGACCAAATTGA
>QMCE01002306.1_pt1 | contig 10538 bp, 11 predicted proteins | sample 1821851 | NCBI WGS metagenome assembly QMCE01 (sample SAMN09453174, study PRJNA476694) | Termite gut metagenome, whole genome shotgun sequencing project. | isolation source: worker | host: Odontotermes sp. | place: South Africa:Pretoria | collected 2016-01-28
ATTTAGGCGTGCCGGTGGAACCGGAGGTATAGAGCAGAAAGAGCATGTCCTCGGCATCCATGGATTCCGGTTCGCAGGTGTCTTCGATATCGCCGGCCGCCATTTCCTCGTGCCACCAGCAGTCGCGTCCGGCGGTCATCTCCACGGCCTTACCCGCCCGTTCCACGACAATACACGTCTCCACGCCGGGGCATTCGGCCAGGGCCTGATCGGCATTGCTTTTCAAGGCAATGGCCTTGCCCGAGCGCAGGACCGCATCAGCGGTGATGAGTACCTTGGGCCCGCAATCCTGGATGCGGCTTTGCAGGGCGATGGAAGAAAAACCGGCAAAAACAACGGAATGCACGGCACCCAGCCGGGTACAGGCCAGAAGGGCAATGGCCAGTTCAGGGATCATCGGCAGATAGACCGCGACCCGGTCCCCTTTTCTGACCCCTTTTTTCTTCAGGATATTGGCGAAACGGCAGACCTCGGCATGCAGGTCCGCATAGGTATACATTCTGACATCTTCTTCAGGTTCACCCTGCCAGATCAGAGCCGCCTTGTCGCCCCGCCCCGCCGCCAGGTGCCGGTCCAGGCAATTCACCGAAACATTGAGCCTGCCGCCTGCGAACCATTTGACTTCTGGAATGGAAAGATCGCATTCCAGTACCTTGTCCCATTGCCTGTCCCAGGTGACCAGCTCTCTGGCACGGTCCGCCCAGAATCCTTCCGGATCTTCCATGGAGCGGGTGTACAGGGTATTGTACTCCTCCATGGACCGTACCCAGGCCTGGGACTGCCCCTCCGGAGGAGGCGCAAAGGTTTTTTTCTCGGCTAAAACACCGGTGGTTATATCTTCCATCACACCCATGGATGTTTCTCCTTCATCTCAATATATGTTTATTGCGCTCTGCCGCGTCTCTGAATGCCGGGGGCAGAGAGCCGCGCCGGAGTGCCGGCTTATGGCGGGACACCAAGACGGATTTTTTCTATGTACAGGAGATTTGCAAAAAAGGAAAATAATTCTCTTAAAGAGAAGGGAAACCGGGAGCTTCTCTTGTTAAGCGAAAAGCCGGAACAGGGGCTGCGCGCCCTTGCCGCATCCGACGGAAAAAACAGAAAACCCCCAGACTTTCCCGCTCATGGGCCTTTTTTTCCGGGAAAAGCGCGGATCTGCTCGTATGGGTTGCATTCAGACGCAAACTGTAGCATGCTGTCGGCAGGATGCGGGCGGACTGACGCCTAACAGAAATATGCCGCGCCAAAGCCACGGGATGCGCGGCTCAGGGGAAAAAGGAGAAAGCCATGGACTTCAAGGGAATTACTGACACGATCAGCCACTATAAGGATTCCTTGATGGAATTACTGCAAACAACGCATCTGCCCGAGCAGATCCGGACTGTGGATTATGCCGGCCTGTTCACCAACCCCTGGTTTCTTGTCCCCTTCATTGTGCTGGTCGGCTATCTGATTTATAAACAGGCCTTCCGTAAGATCATTATCCTGGCCATCATCATGGGCCTGTGGTTTGCCTGGGGCACGGAGTATATGCAGAGCCTGGTGGTCGGCGATCAGTTACAGGTCACAAAAGTCCTGCCCGTGCTTTTTGGCGGCGCGGCTGTCATCGGCCTGCTTGTGTATCTGATGTTCGGCAGTTCCGACTGAACAAGACAGGGCAAGCCCTGGCTGTCAGCCCGGATTTCCAGGCTTCGCTGCCTCGGAATCCGGGCTTTTTCTTTCCGGACCCCTGCACGCGGGCGGAGCCGTCCGCGCCGTTTTTTCCCTTTTCCCGCCGGATGAGCCCCGGTGGTGCTTTTTCCGTGTTTCGGATGATAGCGATATGAAAAAGATCTATCTGGTGAGCCTGGGCTGCCCGAAAAACCTGGTGGATTCCGAGGTGATGCTGGCCGCACTGCTGCGCTGCGGTTATGCCCTTACTCAGGATCCGGAAAAAGCGGATATCCTGCTGGTGAACACCTGCGGTTTTATCCAGCCGGCGGTGGAGGAGGCCATTGACGAGGTCCTGGCCCTGGCCGCTTACAAAAAACAGGATCCCGACAAATGGCTGGTGGTGACCGGCTGCCTGGTGCAGCGTTATGGCGAAGAGCTGCGGCAATCCCTGCCGGAAGTTGACCTCTTTGTCGGGCTTGATGATTTTGTCCGTATCGGCCAGCTGCTGCGGGAGCCCGCGCCTGGGGGAAGCCGCCTGATTTTTTCGCCGGGCCCCGCTTCCTACCTTATGGACAGCCGGGTGGCCCGCCAGCGGGCTACGCCGTTTTTCCGCGCCTATCTGAAAATCACGGAAGGCTGCGACAACCACTGCGCCTACTGTATGATTCCCTCCATCCGCGGCCGGCTCCGCAGCCGGACCCCGGAGGACCTGCTGGCCGAAGCCAGGGGCCTGCAGGCGGACGGCGTCCAGGGGCTTACCCTGATTGCTCAGGACCTCAGCGCTTACGGCCGGGACAGGGGAGATGCGGACGGATTGCCCGGCCTGCTGCGCACCCTGCTTACAGGAACGGATATCCCCTGGCTGCGCCTGCTCTATCTCTATCCCTCCGGCATCTCCGATCAGCTTCTGCAGCTGATGGCGGATGAACCCCGGCTGTTGCCCTATCTGGATATTCCCTTCCAGCATGTGAGCGATGCCGTGCTGGGAGCCATGAACCGCCATTACGGGCAGTCCCTGCTGTATGAACTGATGGGCCGCATTCGGCGTTTTGTGCCGGACTGCGCGGTGCGGACCACCCTGATGGTCGGTTTCCCCGGCGAGACAGAGCGCGACCTGGAGATGCTGATGGCGGCGCTGCACATGTGGAGGATTTCACATGTAGGTGTTTTTTCGTATCAAGCTGAGGAGGGAAGCCTGGCCGCCCGCTTGCCCGGCGCTATCCCGGAGGAAGAAAAGGAAAGACGCCGCGACATGGTGATGCAGGCTCAGGCCGCGATCAGCGCGGAGGCGCAGCAGCGCTTTATCGGCAGGAAAGAGGCGGTGCTGATCGAAGGGCTCAGCCAGGAAAGCGACTTTCTTGTGGAGGGAAGAACCCGCTATCAGGCGCCGGATATCGATGGTTGTGTCTACATTACCGCCGGGCAGGTAAACCCCGGCGATATTGTCACGGTACGTATCACCGAGGCACACACCTATGATCTGGTCGGCGAAGTGATTTAAAGCGGGAAAGCGGAAAAAGCAAAGCAGAGAAGGACGGCAAAGAAAGAGGCCGCCCTCTCATGCGCCCGGCCTGTTATTGACCTGTTCGCGCAGGTCCTTACCCACCTTGAAAAACGGCAGCCTTTTGGGCTTGACCTGAATTTTTTCGCCGGTTTTCGGATTCCGGCCGGTGTAAGGTCGATACTCTTTGATCACAAAGCTGCCGAACCCCCGTATTTCGATGGAGTCTCCGCGGGTAAGCGTGTCGCTCATCGTGTCAATGACGGCATTGACGATAGATGCGGCTTCCCGCACGGGGAGGTTCATTTTTTCGGCTAGGGCCTCAATCAGTTCAGATTTGTTCATACCTGTTCTTCCCGTTGCCATATTGGATGTTGTGTAGGTGTGTAGAGTGCCGTAGAAGTAGAATGATTAAAATTTAATCAACTATCTTTTTGATTGTAAAGGGATTTTGCCTGGGGAAAATCTTTTTCAGGTCTTCTTGCCCCAGAATCCGGTACTGGCCGGAGGGCAGCGTGCCCAGCCGGAGGGAGCCGTAGGCGGTTCTTTTGAGATGCAGCACACGGTGGCCGACGGTCTGGAGCATCTTCCGCACCTGTCGTTTTTTCCCCTCATGAATAATGATTTCCACCAGGCTCTGTTCCTGGGAATGCCGCAGCAGGCGGACCTTGGCCGGGCTGGTGGTATAACCGTCCAGCTCTATGCCGCGGGCGAGCAGACGCAGCTTGTCCTGGCCTGGTATGCCGTTGATCAGGGCCTCATAGGTCTTGTTGACCCCGAAACGCGGGTGGAGGATGGCATGGCTGAGGGCGCCGTCGTTGGTCATCAGCAGGGCGCCTTCGGTGTCAAGGTCAAGGCGGCCGACCGGAAAAAGGCGCAGGTCCAGTCCAGCCAGCAGGTCGGAGACAATGGGGCGGCCCTGGGGGTCGGACAGGGTGGTGACGTAGCCAGCGGGTTTGTGCAGGAGCACTGTCAGGTGATGTTCAGCGCGGATCGCCTTGCCGTCGCAGGTGATGCGGTTTTTATCCGGGTCAGCCTTGACGCCCATGGCACGCACAACCTGGCCGTCAATACGGATACGCCCCTCCCGGATCAGCTGTTCGGCGGCCCGTCGGGAGGCGATGCCGGCCTGGGCCAGGATTTTTTGCAAGCGTTCTTCCATAGTGTTCGGAGGACGGCCCGGAGGCCAGCATGATAAGGGCGGCGCAGCGTTAAGGTTTATTGGAATTGCGGCGGCAGGATCCGGATGATTTTGTCATCCACCTGTTTCTTCGTTTCCGGATCAACCTCCAAGACCTCTGTATACCAGGGCTTCATACGGCAATCAAAGACAATGGGCGCCTCCAGCCCCACATGAAAACGGCGCACGGACTGGCTGCGGCCATATATATCCGCAGCTGGCTCAAAGCGGGTGAAGATGGTCCAGAGGAATTCCTGGAGAGAGCTGGTAGCCTCTTTGACCGAGTCCACCAGGAAGACAAGCGGCCAGCCGTCCAGGCCCGGAAAGCACGCCAGTTCCCCGGTCAGGCCCGGTGCCTGCGCATACGCGCTCCCTTCCACGACCAGAGTGCCCGGCAGATACACGCGGGGGCTGCCGCAACCCGCGGGCAGGCTGCCGTGAAAACTCTCGGGCAGTTGGCGCCGTTTTTCCTGGCTCAGGCCCATCATCATCGCCTTGGAGCCTTTATTGACTGAGGGGCCGGTGTAATCAAGGGTATCCTGGGAGACATTGGCAAAGACAAAGAGGTCGGTTTCCCAGTCGATCCGTTCAAGGATATGCTGCCAGAGCCGGGGAAAATCGGCGACATCAATGCTGCCATCGGTGAGCAGCAGAAATTTGGTGAGAGAGAGCTGGCTTTCGCCAAGGATGCGCAGGCCGGCGGCAAAGGCCTCACGCGGATAACGGTTGGCGACCCGGGCGGCGGCCAGGCAGTGGAAACCGGCTTCGCCAAAGGTTTTCAGTTGAGCCACCCCTTTCATCACCAGGGGAAAGAGTGGCGACAACAGATCCTGAAGAAAATCCCCGATGAAATAATCCTCCTGTTTGGGGCGTCCTACCACGGTGGCCGGATAAATGGCGTCTTTGCGGTGATAGAGATGGCTGGCCGTAAAGATGGGGTAGTCGTGGGCAAGCGAATTGTAGCCGTAATGATCGCCAAAAGGGCCTTCCGGCCTCCGGAGGTGAGGCGCCACGCTGCCCTTGATGGCGAATTCGGCCTCTGCCACAAGCCGGTGCCCGCCTCTGGGGTCGTCGGCCATGGCAAGTTTTTTGCCCAGCAACAGGGAGGCGAGGATCAATTCCGGGACATTTTCGGGCAAAGGAGCGATGGCGGCCAGCATCAGGGCGGGCGGCCCGCCGATATAGAGGGTCAGGGGCAGGGCCTGGTCTTTTTGTTCGGCGGCGAAATAATGATAACCGCCTCCCTTGTGGATCTGCCAGTGGATGCCGGTGCTGCGGTCATCATAACGCTGAATGCGGTACATGCCGAGATTGTGGCCCAGTCCGTCCGGGTGTTCGGTGTAAACCAGCGGCAGGGTGACAAAGGCGCCGCCATCCGAATGCCAGGAGGTGAGCAGGGGCAGGCCTGTCAGGCGGGGCGGTTCCTGCACGCAATCCAGTACCGGCGCCCTGCGTGCCCGCCGCAGGCCGATGGACAGGCCCTGGGCCAGGACATGGCGGGATTGCCACAGGCCGGAGAGGGAAGGCGGCGTGCCGCCTTCCAGCAGGCTGACCAGGGAGCGGACAAATTCCTGCGGCCGTGGCCCGAAGGCCAGCTCCAAACGCCGCGCCGTGCCGAAGAGGTTGGTGACCACGGGAAAAGCGGAATTCTTCACCTGCGTAAAGAGCAGGGCCGGACCGCCCCGGGCAATGACGCGGCGGTGGATTTCCGCGATTTCCAGGCAGGGATCGACCGGCTCGTCAATGACAAGCAACTGCTTGTTGTCACGCAGGACATCCAGAAAGGCGCGGAGATTAGTCAGGGGCGGCATGGGGCCTCGGTGGTTTAAAAGAAAAAGCCGGAAATTATTCGGCCGTGGGGCCTTCGCCCAGCAGGAGGGCGTGATATTCCTCATGGCGCAGGTGGCGGCGCAGCAGACCGGAGAGCAGGTCAAAGACCTGGGTCATCTCCGCACCGCTCATGCGGGAGGTCAGGAGGCTGGCCAGCGGTTCCTGGCCGAGATGGCGGAAAAAAACACGCAGGGCCTCTTCATCCCCTTGCCTGTCCAGGCCGAAACATATGTTTTGGAAATCAGACAAAGCTTACCCCGCAATAATCTTCCACCAGACCCGCCGCGACCGGGGCCCGTCAAATTCACAGAAAAAGATGCGCTGCCAGGTGCCAAGCCGGACCGAGCCCTCCTGAATAAAGACGGTCACCGAGGCGCCGGTCAGGGCGGCCATCAGATGGGCGGGAGAATTGCCTTCCCGGTGGCGGTAGGGATAGGTGGAGGGGACGATACGCTCAAGCGCTCCCAGGATGTCGCGCTGCACATCCGGGTCCGCCCCCTCGTTGATGGTGAGGGCCGCTGTGGTATGGGGAATGTACAAACAGAACAATCCCTCTTGTATGCCACTGGCTGCGACCGCTTCCTGTACCTGTCCGGTGAGATCAAGCATCTCCCGCCGGGTCCTGGTCTGGATGCCCCACTGGCCTCCGGGCATAAGGTATGGCCTCTTTCGCGTCGTTACTGGAGCTGCCAGGTGCCGTAGGCGTCACGGCAGGCGGTGCTGTAGGTGGTTTGTTTTTTTCCGTCAATAACCGCCTCGATCTGGGCCTTCCGGCAATACTGGCTGGTGGAGGGATTTTGGTAAGCGGGCTGCGGGGTTACGGCATACTGATTGCCCGTATCCGGATTCACCCAGGAGGTGGCGCGGCCTGAAGGGCCACTTTCATAGGCATAATTGAGCTGATCACGATCCATCTTATCCATTTCATTACCGACGATATAACCCAGCAGTCCGCCCACTGCCGCGCCGATCAGGGTACCGCCGGTATTCCGGCCGATGGCCTGCCCGATCAGGGCACCGGCCGCTGCGCCGCCCGCTGCACCGGTCTGTCCCTTGGTGGCGCAGGAAGTGCACAGCAGAAGAAAAAGCAGGGCGATGATGCCAAAGTGTTTTGCGAAATTCATGATCATTCTCCTCAAGTTGTAAAAAGTACCCTTGTTGTGAAAAACGGTGGGCGTCTTTAAAGCGAAACGCTGTCACCACGTCTGAGTATAACTCGGGTGGGATGAGCTTGCAATCGTCAGCCGATGGAATTAAACAGCGGGTGTCTTTTCCGGGAGAAAAAAAGGAATTTTTCTGACGATGGCAATGGATTGAGGCTGAACTTCCGCTTGGTAGGCGATAAAGCGGACACCCCGTTCATGCGCCCAGAGAACGGTGGCGGCGTAGAGCGGGTCAATGCCCTCAGCCGCCCGGCAGCAGGCGGCGTCGCTGCGCTGGACACAGAACAACACCGCCGCCCTGTGCCCTTCCGCGCAAAGGCGGGCCAGTTCATGGAGGTGTTTGGTCCCCCGGCTGGTCACGGCATCCGGGAACAGGGCGACGCCATTTTCGGCCAGCGAACAATTTTTGACCTCAAGATAGGTGGAGCCCTCGCTGGTCTCCAGCAGAAAGTCGAGGCGGCTTTTTTCGGAAACCCGCACCTCCGGGATGATGCGCTCTATGGGGCCAAAGTCCTTAATCACGCCCTGTTCAAGGCCCTCACGGACAAGGCCGTTGGCCCGCCCGGTATGAATACCGATCCAGACGCCGTGCTCGCGTACCATCTCCAAGGTCCAGGCATACTTTCTGCCCGGTCTGTCGGAACAGCTGATGACCACGGCGCTGCCTGGCCGGGAACAGCCGCGCATGGCGCCGGAGTTGGGGCAGTGCACAGTCAGTATTTGCTGCGTATCCAGCAGAATATCGGCCAGAAAGCGTTTGTAGCGCCTGAGCAGGATGCCGGTCTTGCGGCAAGCGGGGAGGTCCATAAAAATATCAGTAAAAAGAGGGCAGGCTTTTGTTGGGGTGGCGGCGAGTTATGCTTTCCGCTCCGCTGTTTTTGGAATATACTATAGCCGTTTTGAGCGTGAAACCCGAACAGAGTGTTTTATTTTCGCGCCGCCCGCTTTTTATATTTGTTGTCTGCAATCCACTTTGAGAGGAGAAGGAATATGATGAAGCTTGGCATCAATGGTCTTGGCCGTATTGGCAAATTATCCTTATGGCATCATGTCTCCCGGCAGTTTTTTTCAGAAATCGTTGTCAATCTGGGGAGAAATGTCGGGTCAGGGCTTGAGGATATAGCCGCTTCCATTGAAAAGGATTCCACCTATGGCCGGCTGAGCATGTACCTGCATGGCCATAAAGGCGGCCGGGTCATTGAGAACCTGAATGAGTCGGCCGGTACCATGGTGATCAACGGCGTGCCGGTCACTTTTCTGCGTAAGGCCAGAAATCCGAAGGACATCGATTGGCAGGCTAATCAAGTGCGCCTGGTCGTGGACAGCACCGGCGTATTCAAAGACCCCACCGCCGATGCGGAAGAGGGCAAGGGCTCTGCCCGGGGCCATCTTCAGGCCGGGGCGGAGAAGGTCGTGGTTTCCGCGCCCTTTAAAATCAAGGCCAAGGGCCTGGATATGCCCGAGGATGCGGTGACCATGGTTATGGGTATCAACGATGACGATTACGACCCGGCCCGGCATAATATTATTTCCGCCGCCTCCTGCACCACCACCTGTCTCTCCTATATGATCAAACCCCTGCTTGATCATTTCGGGGCGGGCCGGATGCTCTCCGCCTCCATGGTCACCGTCCATGCTGCCACCGGGAGCCAGGAGGTCCTTGACCGGCTGCCCGGTGCCGGGGCCTCGGATCTGCGCAAGAACCGCTCCACCCTCAACAATCTCATCCTCACCACCACTGGAGCGGCGAAGGCCCTGGGATTAGTTATTCCGGAGATGAAATCCATTGGTTTCATCGCCGAATCCGTGCGTATCCCCACCTCCTCCGGTTCGCTGATCGTTTTGGTGCTGAATTTTCAGGATGAACTGGACAACCCGATCAAACGAAACCTGCTCAATTCCATTTATGAGGAATATGCGAAGACCAGCCCGTACCTGGTTTATTCAACAGAACAGAATGTTTCCTCCGATATTGTCGGCCTGCCCAGGGCCGCCACGGTGATTGAATCCACGGAGATCCATACCCGCACCGCCACCATTAAGGTCAACCTGCAACAGTGCCAGCAGTTGCAGGGCATGGGCGCGGCGCTGCCCGCCACTCTGGAGATACCGGTCACGCAGGCGGTTGTTTATGGCTGGTACGACAATGAGCTGGGCAGCTATACCAACATGCTGGGTGAGCTGACGGTTTCCGTGGCCGAGCGGATGGTGTGATCGTCCGGCCCGTTGAAGCGAAAGACCTGCGGGGCCTGGCGGAGATTGAACGGCGGAATATGCCTGCCCCTTGGACAGAGGGCCAGTTAGCGGCGGAGCTTGGCGCAAAAAACGGTTTGGGTTTTGTGGCCGCTGAAAAAGAGGGGCTCTGCGGATTCGTCTTTTTTCGGCTTTGCCCGCCGGAAGGAGAGCTGCTGCACTTGCTGGTTGCCCATGCCGTGCGCGGACAAGGCATAGGGTATGCGCTTTTGGCGCGAGGTCTGGAAACGCTGATCCGGCAGGGATGCATCTCTTGCTTCCTTGAGGTACGCCGCTCCAACCAGAGCGCTCTGCATCTGTATCAGCGGGCTGGTTTCCGGCAGGCCGGTGTCAGGAAAAATTATTACAGCCAACCCGTTGAAGATGCCCTGCTGCTCCAGAAAAAGCTGGAGGAGCAGGGCGGTTAAAGAGAGGGAAAAACATGAAGACGCTGCGCGATATCGAGGTGGCTGGCAAAAAGGTGCTGGTCCGGGTGGATTTCAATGTGCCGATGAATGAACAGGGCGAGATTACCGATGACCTGCGTATCCGTATGGTCCTGCCGACCCTGCGTTATCTGCTTGCGGAAAAGGGAAGGGTGATCCTCTGCACGCACATGGGGCGGCCCAAGGGGCAGCGGGTGGATAAATATTCCCTGACCCCGGTGGCAAAACACCTGGCCGCATTGCTGGGCCAGCCGGTGCCGCTGGCCGGGGATTGCATCGGCCCGGCGGTGGCCGATGCCGCGGGCGCGCTCAGGGATGGCGAAGTCCTCATGCTGGAGAACCTCCGTTTTCATGCCGAAGAGGAGAAAAACGATCCGGAATTTTCCCGACAACTGGCCGCGCTGGCCGATGTTTATGTCAACGACGCCTTTGCCGTTTCCCACCGGGCTCATGCCTCGGTGGCGGGCGTTACCGCATATTGTACAGTGAAAGCCGCTGGCCTGCTGTTGCAGAAGGAGATGGAATATTTTCAC
>QMCE01002307.1_pt1 | contig 10538 bp, 8 predicted proteins | sample 1821851 | NCBI WGS metagenome assembly QMCE01 (sample SAMN09453174, study PRJNA476694) | Termite gut metagenome, whole genome shotgun sequencing project. | isolation source: worker | host: Odontotermes sp. | place: South Africa:Pretoria | collected 2016-01-28
ACGTGAACAGCCGTTAGAATCACTATGCCAATGATGTCGGTGACAAGCCCGGGCTGAATGCACAAAAAGGAAGCCGCAATCATGAGTACCCGCTCCACAATGGTAATGGGCGCCGCCCACACATACTTCATCACACCGCAGGCAAGGCAATACGTGCCCACAACAGCCGTGACGAAGGCATATAAAATTTCCATCACAGCGCCCTGACCCAGCAAAATATCGTTATAAACAAACATGTATGGCAGAATAAACCCATTGAGCGCCAGCAAAAACGATTTATAGCCGCATCGTGTCGGGTTGCAGTCGGCAATGCCCGCCGCCGCATAGGAGGCCATTGCCACAGGCGGCGTGATATTGGAGATAATGCCGAAGAAGAACACAAACATATGCGCCGAAATTGGCAGGACTCCCATTTTAATCATCGCCGGCGCCACCAGCGTTCCCAGAACGAGATAGCAAGCTGTAGAGGGAAGCCCCATACCCAGAACCAAAGAAGACAGCATAGTAATTAAAAGCAGAATGAACAGTCTGCCGTCCGCCACCTGCACCAAAATAGAAGCCAGACGGTAGGAAAGACCGGAGCCTGTCACGGTGCCGATAATAATGCCCACCATGGCGCAGCAAATGGCCACGCCGCAACTGCTTTTGCCAGCGCTTACAATGAATTTCCGCAGCGTTTCTTTTGTCAGGCGTGTTTTTTTATTAAAAAAGCTCAACGCCATGGCAAAGAGAATGGTATACATGCCTGATTTTGTGATGCTGTACCGCATCGGGCCAATGAGCAATACAAGAACCACCAGCGGGCTTAACATATAAATTTCTTTTACCACTTCCCGCAGCGGCGGGATATCTTTTTTATCCAGCCCGGCAAGGTTGTTCTTCGCGGCGTACAAATCAACAATTAATAGAATGGCTAAATAATAAAGTGTCGCCGGGATAATCGCGGCCTTGACGACGTCCCAATAGCGAATGCCCAAAATCTCCGCCATTAAAAACGCCGTTGTGCCCATAACGGGGGGCATGATAGACCCCCCCGTGGAGGCGGTCGCTTCCACGGCCCCCGCAAACTCCGGATCGTACCCCATTTTCTTCATCATCGGAATGGTGAAAGTGCCTGTGCCGATAACATTCGCGGTTGAGGAACCAGAGATAGAGCCAAAAAGGCCGGAGGCCACCACCGCAACCTTTGCCGGGCCGCCGCGAATGGAACCCAACAAGGCCGACGCAAGCTGCGTGATATAATTGCCGACGCCGGTTACCGTAAAGAGAGCGCCTAAAATAATAAACAGGCAAATAAATGTTGCCGAAGAGTTCAGGGGGCTGCCCTGAATTCCTTCCGGTGTATACACAATCAGATGAATCCACCGCTTGTAGCGGAAGCCGCTGTGCTCCAGCAGTAGCGGTAAATGCGGCCCCAAAAACGCGTAGGCGATAAACGCACTTGCCACAATTGCCAGCGACGCGCCAACTCTGCGCCATGTCGCGTACAGAAGGGATACAATAAGCATTGTGCCAAGCGTTACGTCTACGGCGGTTGTTATGCCGCCGCGCAGCTCATATGCCCGATAAATATAAAGCAGATAAAAGCAGCTCAGGGCTCCGGCTACCATCATGATAAAATCTGTGACACAGAAAACATACTTCTTTGCACCCTCGCGAACGGCGTCTTTTCTGAGAATGCCAATGTACAGAATAATAAAAATAAGTGCCAGATGTATCGCTTTTTGCCCTGCGCCCGCGATAATGCCGAACGACGCCGTATATAGATGAAAACCCACGAACAAAATACATGCCAGCAATTCCGCTTTGTCGATTAGGCGGTTTTTCATATTAAAACAGTTCTCCTTTCTTTAATATTCGGCGCGATGAACAATCTTTTGTGAATCTCTCCTCTCCTTTTTTATCATGTTTTTTCAACAGTTTTCCATTTGCATATAGGTTTATACGTTTTACGCCAAATCCGGCAACCGCTCCAGCCGCTCGATTTGCAATACGGCATCCAGCAAAGCCTCCGCGCTCGCCCGCCCCAGCTCCGCAGCCGCCAGCCCCAAAAACTTATCGCCTTCCTGCCGGGCGGAGAGCGGCGCCGCCACGCTGCCGGACATGTCGTCAATCTGGCAAACAAGCTTGCGACCGTCCAGCGTCGTCACCGTCATGCGGCTGCCCCAGCGCCGGGGGTAGCGCCCGGTAAAGAGCGGGTCGGCCACCACGCGGGTGGCGCCCGCCACCCGGCGTATCTGCGGGTCATCCAGCAAATCCTGCGTAAATTCGTCGCGAGTCACCTTTCCACGGGCAAATGCGGCGGCGCAGGCGTATGCGATGCTGAACCTGGCCTCTACCGGGCTTTCCGGGTACTTCTCAAAACCGCATTGCAGCACGCCTACCTCGTAGGTCTCCAACAGCACCTCGAGGATATCCTCCGGTCGCACGCCATGCTCCTCGCGCAGGCGAAGTGCCGCGTCGATGGCGTGATGGGTGGTGCGGCAGCAGGGATACGGCTTTTTATCAATCTTTGTAATCTCGTAGCTTTCTTCCAAACCCGCCGTAAGGCAACTCATATCGTGCCGGTCGCTGACAGCGGGATACAGTCCGCCGTCCTTGGCATCCAGAATATGCGCCGGTCCGGTCATGCCGCTTTTGGCCAGCAGGCAGGCGGATACGCCATTGAGTGCCGCCCGCGCGGGATGAAGCTTTTTGCAGGTGGCCCCCTCCGCCAAAAAGGCCCACAGCCCGCCCGATTGAGTGCCCGCCATACCAAAGGCGTTGACGATTTGCTCCGCCGGCAGCTCCAGCAGTTTTGCGGCGGCGGCGGCGGAGCCAAAGGCGCCGATAATTCCCGTAGTGTGCCAGCCCCGCCTGCGATTGCTGGCCACGTCCATACCAAGGCCGATCCGGCACATCACCTCATAGCCCACCACCACAGCCTCTAAAAATTTGCGGCCGTTGGCGCCGGTAGCTTCGGCAACTGCCCAGGCCGCCGGAACTACCACGGCGCCGATATGAGATTTCGAACCGGCGTGCACGTCGTCCAGCTCCAGCTCGTGCGCAAGAAGGCCGTTGAGTAGCAGTGCGTTAAACAGGCCTGAACGATAGCCCTGCCCCCACGCGGCGGCATCCTTCCCGTTATCTCCTTTGCCGGCCCACAAAAGATATTCCCTGCCCACAGCCGCGATTTCCGGCGAGGCCGCGGCGCCCAGCGCACACCCCAGACAGTCCAGCACGCAAAAGCGCGCGGCGGCCAAAACAGGCGCGGGCAACTTTTCCAGCCGGAAGTTGCACACAAAGCGGGCGAGCGTTCTTAATTCCTCCCCCATGCGCCTAAATATCCAGTGAGTGGTATTTTTCGATATAATTCAGCAGGCCGCCCTCGCGCATGATCTTGATCTCTTTTTCCGACAGCTTGAAGGGCATAGAAAAATCGCTGTCGTTCACCTTCTTTATCAGGCGGTTCTTCACATCCACAAACAATTCGTCTCCGTCGCCGAAGCGCGTTGTGTCGCACTCGATAAGCAGCATGCCATTGTTGATGGCATTGCGGTAAAAGATACGGCCGAAGGACTGGGCCAGCACCGCGCCCACACCCGCCAGCTTGATAATAATAGGCGCGATTTCCCGGCTGGAGCCGCAGCCAAAGTTTCGGTCGGCCACAATAAAATCGTCGCGCTTTACGCCCCGCGCAAAATCGGGGCGGGCGTCTTCCAGCACATGCTTTGCGTACTCCACAGGGTTTGCGCGCAGCGCGATAAGCCTGCCGGGGGCGATAGAATCGGTGCTGACATTGCTGCCGAATTTCCAGGCTCTTCCCTGAATAGAATCTCTGATCATAGCGTTTGCTCCTTCTGCGTCGTTCAGTTCATCACTTCCTGCGGGTCGGTGATATAGCCCCGCAGGGCGGTTGCCGCCGCGGTGGCGGGGCTGGAAAGGTAGATGCTGGCGGTAGGGTTGCCCATCCGCCCTTTGAAGTTGCGGTTTTGGGTTGCCACAACCACCTCATTGTCGGCGGGAATGCCCTGATGTACGCCCATGCAGGGTCCGCAGTTGGGGGCTTCAATAATGGCTCCGGCCTCTGCCAGCGCCAGCAGCGTTCCGTCCCGCATGCACTCTTTATAGATATAGTTGGAGTTGGGAATCACCAACAGGCGCGTGCCCTTTGCCACCTTTTTCCCCCTGAGAATTTCGGCGGCAACTTGTAAATCCTCCATGCGGCCGTTGGTGCAACTCCCGATAAAAACCAAATCCACATGCTCGTTGCCGCAATTCCTCGCCAAATCCACGTTCTCGACGTAATGGGGCCTCGATACCAGCGGCGCCAGCGCCGTGGCGTCGATATCGATAACCCGTTCAAAATCGGCCCCGTCGTCGCCCTTTATCTCAACATAATCCTCTTCGCGGCCAAACCGCTTCAAATAGGAACGGGTGTTCTGGTCGGTTTCCATAATGGCGTTCTTTGCGCCCACATCCACGCCCATGCTGGTAATTGTCAGGCGCCCTTCCATCGATAGGGACGAAATGGTGTCGCCCCGGAACTCCAAAGACTTATAAATTGCCTCGTCGGATTTGATAATGCTGGCCAGCTTCAGCATAATATCCTTGGCGTACACGCCTCTGGGCAGCTTGCCGTTCACATTGATGCGAAAGCTCTCGGGCACTTTAATCCAGGTCTGCCCAAAGCGGGCAACGGCCACCATATCGGTGGAGCCGCAGCCGGTGGCAAAGCAGCCATAGGCGCCGTGTACCGTTGTGTGGGAATCTCCCACAATGCATACCGTGCCGCATTTGAGAAAATTCTCGTAAATATGGGCGTGCACATGCCCGGTGCCGCCTTCTTCCCAGTGGCAGCCATGCTCCAGCGCGTATTGGCGGCAGAGCGCGTGCTCGTTGGCCACCTCACGGCTGGATTCGGGGCCAAATTCGTTGGCGAACAGCAGGCGCGCCGGGTCGAAGACCGGCTCCTTATCGTAGTCGCGCTCCTGCATCAACCGCACCAAAAGCGGGCCGGAGCCATCGTGGAGCGCGGCGAAATCTACGTTGACAACTACAGTCTCCCCCGCCCGCACCGGAGAGCCTATATTTTTGCCGATGATTTTTTCAACCAATGTCTGTCCCATGCTACATACTATCCTCCCTCAGTATGGCGTTCGTTCAGCGGCGAAAAGCCGCTATCAACTGCCCGGCGCCGGCCATTGCTTCAAAGTGGTTTACGAGGCCCATAATGGCCTGAATCCGCTCCGGCGCGTAGAAGGGCTCTAAATTATCCATGAACTTCTTGTGCACGGCCTCTAACTGCAAAGGGTTCTGTGGCGTGCCCGCCTCGCAGCGCTGGTCCTTTGTAAAACTGCGGCCGTCTTTGAGCGTAACGGTGAGATAACCGGGGAAAAAGCCTGGATTTTTCTTGGAATCGTCGTCCACGCACTGAATTTTATCCATCAGCGCACAGATTTGCGGGTCTTTGGCATATTTAAGGTCAATCTCCCACGGGCTCACCCGCTGCCTCACCGCAGCCACAGCTACCACATAGGGAAGGCTAAAGCGCATAATATAGTCGTTGTCCGGCCTTATCTTTGCCTGCCGCGGAGTGCATACAATGGGGTAACACCGGCTTTCGATGCGACATTCGACCCCGGCGATGTCGTCCGGCGTAAAGTCGTGTTCCCTTCGCAGGGCAAGCATACAATCAATAAAGGAATGCGTCATGTGGCAAACCGGATACAGCTTTACAGTAATCTCCGGGGTATGCCACACCCGCCCCAGATTGGAAAACGCCTCGGCCAGGCCGTCGGTATCGCCGCAGTGGGTCATCCACATGCCAAATTTGCCCTCCAGCACGGCGGCGGGTCCTGTAAAACCGCCGCGGGCCATAGCCAGTGCATAAATAGCGCTGTGGGCGCCCCAGCCTGGGTGAATCTTCTTTACCCAACTGCCGTCGTGCAAAAATTCTTGCAAGGCCGCCGCCTGACTTCCGCAGATGCCCAGCGCATTCGTCAGGGTCTTTTCGCTGTCCTTCATCAGCTTTGCCGCCACGCAGGCCGCCGCAAAGGGCGCCGCAATGCCGGTAGCGTGAAAGCCTACATCGTGAAAGCGCCCCTTCGCCGCCAACGCCAAACGGACAATGACCTCCCAGCCGACAACAATGGCCTCCAGCATTTGCGCGCCGGTTGCGTCGACAAATTCCCCAATAGCCAGTGCCGTGCTCACCACCGCCGCGCTGGGATGCACGATACCGCCCACATGGGTATCGTCATAATCCGCGCCGTGGATAAGCGCGGCATTGTATAAAACGGCGTCCGCCGGCGCGGCCTTTTGGTGGGTGCCCCACAAGGTGCAACTCTGCGCCGGCGCTCCGTGCGCCGTCACCGCTTTGCGGACGGCGGCGGCATGCTCCATATCCTGACAAGACATCGCTACGCCAAAGGTATCGGTAAGAAGCAGCTTTCCGTGCGTCACCACAGCCTCCGGCACATCCGTAAGGCGCAGTGAGAGTGCAAATTCGGCTATTGTCTGTGTAAGCGTCGGCGCAGTCCGATGCTCCATATTGGCCAACCTTTCCTCTCTCCGGTAATTACTTTTAGGTTACTATACATAAAGGACAAAGTCCAATATCCTTTTCGCCGGTTGGCTATTGCTTTTTTGCACAGCCCTTTCGCTCTGCAATAGTCTGCTCACGGCGGCAAAAAATATATCCCACACACAAATGTTCTTGCGTGGGGGACATATTCGCGAGGGAAATATCCACGGTTTATACTGCCGGAATGGCTTCATCGCCCAATAACTTGAGCATCATCTCTTTGAGTTGCTGCGCCGCGCGCGATAGCGGAATTCCCTCCAGCGTGGCAATGCCGACCGCCCACGCGGCGCACAGCTCCGGCTCCATATGATAGCGCCTGAAATCTCCCTGCTCCGTGCAGCTCTCCGGCACCAGCGCATACGCCAACCCGTTGTGCGCCAGCCGTGCGGCGGTGTAGTTGTTGAGGGTTTGAAACACCACCCGCGGCTCAAACCCCGCCCTCCGGAAAATCTGGTCGCAGACTGTGCGGCTCTGCTGATTGGGGTACCCCAGAATAAACTGTTTTTCCCGAAAGCTTTCGAGCGATACATAGCTTCGCCCCTCCCGCTTGTAGCTGCAGGATTCGGCAAACGTGTCGTCTTTTGGCGCAACCAACACCAGCTTCTCGGTCATCAACGGTTCAAAGGTGATGCCCCGCGCCGTGGCCGGCTGGCTCACCACGGCAAAATCCAGCCGCTGGTTCAAAAGCCGGATAAACAAATCCGCCGTGCTGGTCTCGTGAAGATGCACCGAAATATTGGGGTACCGCCGATGAAATTCCGGCAGCACATGGGGCAACTGCCGCTGCGAGCGGCTGGCGCCCATGCCGATATCGACCGTGCCCTGATACAGCGCTTCCCCCACAAAATTGAACCGCAGGTCATCTTCTATTTTCAAAATCCTGCGGGCATGGCGCAGAAAAATATCGCCGGTTTGCGTGGGGATCACACCGTCCACTGTTGTTAGGAAAAGCTGCGTGCCCAGCTCTTCCTCAAGGCGCTTGATATTTCGGGTAACAGAAGAGCGGTTTACCCCCAACCGTTCCGCCGTTTTCTGCGCGGAACCGCAGGCGATGTATTCCACCGCGAATCGAAGCAGCGCCGTATTCATTTAAACACCTTCGGCATAGAATCTATACTCTCCTTCAACACGCGGATTAGCTCGAGACACGGTTGGGACAAAATAGTATTTTCGGTATACGCTGCAACAAGCTCCCATTGGCCCTCCCACTCCGGCGGAAGCCGAAAATAGGCCGGGCGGTATTTATGCGCGTAATAGCTGGCGTAGCTGATAGGAACAAAGGTTGCGCCAAGCCCCTTTGCCGCCAGGGACAGCGCCGTGACAAAGCTGCTTGTAAAAAAATTTACCTTGGGCACGATACCGGCGGCGGCGCAGATTTGGTCGGCCACCTGCCGAATGCGCTGGTTCACGTTCAACATGGTAAAGCGCTGTCGCGCCAAAAGCTCCGGCGTCGCCAAAGGGTACTTCTTTTTTTCGGCGCAGGCCGTCCGGTAAGCCGGATCCTCCGGCGAAACCGCCAGAAGAAAATTCTCGCGGTACAGCGGCACATAGTTTAGGTTATCCACCCGGAAAGGGCTGTGCATAACAATGATATCCACCCGCCCCTCCGCAGCCATCTGTTCCAGTTGGGTAGAGGTTCTCTCGAGCAGAATAAGCTCCACCAACGGAAAGCTTTTATGATACCGCTCCAAAAACTCGGGCAGAAGAATCCCCCCTTGGAAGGAGGTGATTCCCAAGTTGATTTTCCCCTGCCGCTTGCCCGATACGTCGCTGATTTTGTTTTCCATATGCTGATAGATTTGGCGCATTTCGCCTGTGGCGTCCAAATAGGCCTGGCCCGCCTCCGTCAGACGCAAGCCGTCCCGGCTGCGATGAAAAAAGAGCACGCCGTACTCCGCCTCGATGCGGTGCAGCGCCTGCGTCAGCGAGGGTTGGGCGATAAACAGTTGCTCGGCGGCGCTTGTAATACTGCCGCGATGCGCAATTGTGGCAATGTAAAGACGTTCCTTATCTGTCACGCTGCCCGTCTCCCCGCAACCTGAATTTCCACTTAATTCTTCGACGCTCAATTGGTTTTCACCAGAAAGCACCATTGTATTGTGCCTGTCAGTTGCGTATATTATAGCTTGAACGCACAAGTTTCGCAAGCAAAAGTGCAAAGGTTCGGTGCAAAAAAGCTATGGCGTCTGTGAAATATAAGTAGTGGTGTATTAAGCAACTTGAATTTACAATTGATATGTGAAAATATGTCGATTCCCTTGCAGCGATGCACCTGCCATTTCTTTCGGAACAAGGAGATGTGTGGCAATGAAGTATAATTTTGACGAGATTATTGACCGGCGCAATACCGGCTCCTCCAAATGGGATAATGTTGGCGCGCGCGTAGGCGATGGCGACGCCTTGCCCATGTGGGTGGCCGACACCGACTTCCGCTGCCCCCAGCCGGTGGTGGACGCCGTTGTCCGCCGCGCCAATCATCCTGTATATGGATATCCGTTTCTCACGCCCGACTTCAAAGAAGTAACTGTCAATTGGATAGAGAAGCGCCATGGCTGGAAGCTCAATCCCGACTGGCTGGTGTTTGCCACCGGTATTGTTCCGGTATTCAACACTCTCATTCAGGCGCTGAGCGACGTGGGCGACAAGATCATCATTTCGCGGCCTGTTTATCACCCCTTTGGTTACGCCATCGACGACAACAAACGGCAGCTCAGCGACAACAGCCTCGAGTACAGGGACGGGCGTTACACCATCGATTTTGACGATTTGCGCCGCCGGGCCGCCGACCCCAAGGCAAAGCTGATGATTATCTCCAGCCCCCACAACCCCGTCGGGCGGGTATGGACGCCGGAAGAGCTTGCGCAAATGTCGGCAATCTGCGCCGAAAACGGCGTGGCCGTTATCTGCGATGAAATTCATTCGGACCTGATGCTCTACGGCCACAAGCACACGCCCATGGGCGCCCTTGGCACCGAGGCGATGCGCGGCAACATTGTTACCTGCTACGCGCCCTCTAAAACCTTTAACTGTGCGGGACTGCGGAGTTCCTGCATCGTTGTGCCAAACCCGGAGCTGCGCAGGGTGTTGACCGAACAGTTCAAGATGAACCGCAGCATCCAGCAAAACATCTTTGCCATCCCGGCCTATGTGGCCGCTTATACCGAATGCGACGACTACTTGGAGCAGCTACTGGTATATCTTGAGAAGAATGTTGATTTCCTGCGAAGCTATTTGCAGGAAAAGCTGCCGAAAATAAGACTGGTTGAGCCGGAATCCACCTACCTGATGTGGCTGGACTGTACGGGGCTGGGGTTGTGCGGCGATGCGCTGGCAGATTTTATCATCCACGACTGCAAGGTCGCCGTCAGCCGGGGCGACAGCTTCGGCGCGCAGGGCGGCGATTTTATCCGGTTAAACGTGGGCTGTCCTACCGCCGTACTGCAACAGGGGTTGGAGCAGATATACGCGCAATATAAAAAACGGTTCTGAGTATTGAGAACAGGTTCTTACCGTAAAAGGAGGCGCATGTCGTATGGAGCTCACGAAGACCGGTTACGCAGGCACAATGGAATCGGGAGATATCAGCGTGCAGGTGGAGGGGCGTGGCGAGGGCGGCGTGGAAATCGAGCTGCAGAGCACGGTTGCCAACCAGTTTGGCCGGCAAATCCGCCGGGTCATTACCGAAACGCTGGAAGAATGCGGCGTGCGCAACGCATATGTCAGCGCCGTGGATAAAGGCGCGCTTGATTGCACGGTGCGCGCGCGCGTTACCGCCGCCGTTTACCGCGGAGCAGAGCGGGACGACTATCAGTTTTAAGCAATGAAAGAGGACGCTGCCATGAAAAGATTGCGCAGAGCCATGATGTTTGTGCCGGGCAATGCGCCCAGTATGATACGCGACGCCCACATTTACGGCGCCGACTGCCTCATGTTCGATTTGGAGGATTCGGTCGCACTCGCCGAGAAGGACGCC
>QMCE01002308.1_pt1 | contig 10536 bp, 7 predicted proteins | sample 1821851 | NCBI WGS metagenome assembly QMCE01 (sample SAMN09453174, study PRJNA476694) | Termite gut metagenome, whole genome shotgun sequencing project. | isolation source: worker | host: Odontotermes sp. | place: South Africa:Pretoria | collected 2016-01-28
GAACACCTCACTATCCTGTTGTGATAGAGGGAGAGTATTGATATAAATTCTAAATTCTAAATTTTTAATTCTAAATTATTAGATAAGACATAGATAGTTATGAAAAAGATATTAGTTCCTTTTTTGCTCTTTGCGCTTACGGGCTGTACGAAAGAGATAATTAACGAGACGTTTATAAAATACTCGGAGCGTGTTGAGTTTACCGCTGCCGAGCAAGACAAGACGTTTACTCTGTCAGACATTACCACTCAGAATTGGTCGATAGAAGAGGTAGAACAGGATTGGTTGACGGCCGAAAAGCAGGCTAATCAGTCGATATTGATAAAGGTTAGGGAGAATAGCGATATTGAACGTGAGGCATATATTACGATTCGCGAGGGTAATATCGAAAATCGTATTCGGGTTTATCAAGACCGAGCACGCTTTATTGATGTCGAAGAGGAGGTTTCGTTGGAGGCTTCGGGTGCAAGTCGCAACATAATGATTGAGACCAATCTTGCGACGACATTAAAGGTACAGGTTACCTCAGATAATAGTTCGTGGGTGAAGACATCGCTTAGTGGACAGACGATAGCTGTTTCTGCCGACCCTTATCGCGGAGCTACCTCTCGACATGCTACGGCAGAGGTTACGGGATACTCTGAGATAGGAGAGTTCGTCGCAAAGAGTTTTACGATAACTCAATCGACCGATGGCGTGATAGAGTATGTATTCGATATACCCGAATTTACGCAGTCGTGGGTATATAAAGTTATGTATAATGGCGTTCAGATTGCCGAAGTATGTAAGGAGTTTATACACGACAATGGACTTGCTCCCGCTGCATCGTTGCAAGCGATTGTTGTCTATCCGATGGGAACGGACGGCAAGGCAGATCTTACGGAAGGATTTGTTGCACAAGTATTGAAGATGAGAGAAGATTCCTCTCAAAGTTATCCTGCTCCTACGACCGACATTCACGGCGGTTCGGTAGGTTGGGATTTGGTTGGAAATTGTGTAGATGCATTCCATCACTACACCAACGGTACCTTGCCGAAGGTTAGGCGCGTATTTATATCCTCTGATAAGGGAATTACTGCCGAAGGAGACTATTATGCGGCTGAGTATGCTTCGACGGAAGCCTATGTTGTGCGCGATAAGAGGGGCGATGAGAAAGAGTTTGTATATCCAGTTGTGAAAATTGCAACGCAATATTGGTTGCAAAAATCGCTGATGACAGGTCGCAACAGAGATGGCTCGAGGATAGCTACGAATTTGGCGAATGCTGCTTGGGCTGCTCCATATTATGCTACCCCGAGGAATGCTATTCCAGCGTGTTGCGTATATGGGTATGCCGATGTCGAGAATCCTGCCGCACAAGCCATTAGAGAAGATGCAGGGGTACTATATTCGTTCCCTGCAATCAATGGCGAGAATTTCTTGAACGAAAGCGGACAGATAGTTATGTCATTTGACGGAAACAATAATGCTACGGTCGATAATATTTCGCCCGAAGGGTGGGGAGTACCCGATATTGTTGAAATGCGTAAGATGTTTATATATATCGGCGGAACGGTTGCCGAGACCTATGTTCCCGGTACGAATGTTTGTCGTGTGAGAGAGTATCTCAATCCGGACGGCTCGTGGAATAATGTGTCGGGAAGAGATGATGAAAATATAACGGGATTGTCGCTGAGGGTGAATAACTATCGCTCGGGAACGGGTGCTTTCCAAGCATCGGCGCACTTCTTTATATGGTCGCGCACTTATGACCCAACGATTGTGGATACAAATGCACCCGCTGCACGATATTTTAATTCCAACGGCGAATATGGTATGAATATGATGCGCGGATATTCGATACGTTCTATTAGACGATAATAAACTATAAAAACATAATCTTATGAAAAAGAAAATTTATGAAGCTCCTATTTTGGAGTGGCAAGAGTTGCGATTGGAGAGAGGAATCGCCAGAACTGCCGGAACAGAAAAACTTGTTATCATTGTTTATGATGATGGTGATTTCTGGGATGATGATTTTTAATGATGGGAGGATAGAGAGATGAAAAAAATAGTAATTATCGGTTTCTCCTTGATGGCGATTGCCTGTGTCAAGGAAAAAGGATTAGAGCCTAATAAGAAGGAGGGGAAGAAAATTAGTTTGACAGCCAGTCACGAGGCTACCACGCGTGTTGCTTTGGGTGAGGACGATGTTACGTTGAATTGGGAAGCAGGCGATGCACTAAGCGTATTCGATGGTTCGGGAGCCAACAATAAGTTTGATATAGCGAACGGAGCAGGCTCTCCGAGCGGTATTTTTGAAGGTACGGCAGGCGATGCGCCCTACTATGCGATATATCCCTATCAATCGACAGCCTCGATTGACGGAAATACCATTACAGCAACGTTTCCTCAAAATCAAGTGTTGTTGGAAGATACATTTGACCCACAGGCTGCGATTATGGTTGCCGTGAGCAATGATGTTTCACTTAGCTTTTACAATGCATTTGCGGTATTGAAATTTACGCTTACAGGTTCTTCGGCGTTGAACGGAATAGCGATTCGTTCACTGGGCGGAGAAAAACTTTCGGGCGAAGTATCGGTAGATGCAACGAGCACGACACCTGCATTGACGTTTGGTGTTTCGGCTGACGATTATCTTATCGCCGATGCCGCTTCTGCTATCGCATTGAACAGTACGCCGAAAGATTTGTATGTTGTCGTTCCTGCACAGGACTATACGGCAGGGTTGGAGATAAGCTTTAAGACCGACGAAGGAGTATTTATTCGCCGAACAAAGGCGATGACAATTGTTCGTAATTCGAATACGGGTACAGGGACTACTAACGTTATTCCTGCTGCTTATGACCTTTCGACAAAGGGTGGTAGTGAGCCTCAGGAGACCGCCAACAGCTATGTAATCGAGTCACTCGATATTTTGCTATATGGCAATCTCTATCGTTTCCCTGCCAATGTTATGGGTAACGGAGTATGGGGCAGTTTTGCTGATACCGAAGGCGATGCATTTACACTGACCAATGTCGGAGCTTCGGATGTACAGCTGTTATGGCAGGAGGCTATAAATACCCTTACGGACGTCGTTCTTGACAATAATTATATCGAATTCAAAGTTGGTACGAGGAAAGGTAATGCTGTGATTGCGGCAACAGACGGCGGCGATATTAAATGGAGCTGGCACATTTGGTTACCCAAGACCCCAATAGCGGAGCACCAATATGACGGAACGGCATTGCCGACTATTTTGCAAGACCGCAATTTGGGTGCTTTGAGTGCCGATGCGCCCTCTGCAAAGCGCGAGTCTAATGACACTTTCGGACTATTCTATCAATGGGGACGTAAAGACCCATTCCCACGCCAAACATTTGCAGGAACTACGGCTTATGTGGTCAGTACGACATATAATACGAGTAGCGTAATTCCGAGTTTGGTTACCAATCAGGATAATGCTACTGCGTCGCCGACTTTCCAAATGATGCAGACAACGAGTCCGTATGAGTGGTCGAAATTTAGTCCAGTGAAGGATAATTCTCTCGTTACGGCGTCGATAGATGATGCTGTTAAGTACCCGATGTGGTTCTTCTCGGCGGGAGCAAATACACCCTCTTTGACTATGTACAACAGATATAATTGGTATAAGGTGGGCGATCCGAAGTGTGTGGCAACTGCTTCTTACACGATTCGCAATGCCTCTTTATGGGACGCTCGAACTACACCTGACGACACGGAGAATACAAAGAGTGCTTTTGACCCTTGTCCGCGTGGCTGGAAGGTACCATATCGTAATGCGCTTCAAAATTCGCTCGTTACACAGGCTAATGCTCTGGAGGCTTCGTTGGCAGATAAGGTAGGATTATCGTTTGTGATAAATGCACAAGGAGAGACGGCTTGGTATCCTGCAAACGGGTATATACAATATGCACCTGTTGCTACGGCGGCTAACTATATGGACCCCGAAGCTGCAATAGCTATGTGGTCTTCGTACCAATTTGCTGCTGCCAATAATAATTATATAGGAGTTATGTTACGTTATAAGACTTCGACACCAGTTTGGGCGTTTGTGAATAACTCGGCAAGCGGTGCTGTTGGCATTCCCGCATCGTATGGTGCACAGATACGTTGTATGAAGAGCGAGTAACCCCCCCATAAAATAAGAACGACTAAATTGGGATGAAAAGGATATCAATTTTTGTTGTGGCGATGTTTATATGCGTCGCCACAACATTTTCAACACGCGCAGCCGAACCAGAGCAGGGACATTTGGTAATTATCGGCGGCGGAACGCTGACCGACGATATTGTTGGGCGTATCGTAGAGTATGGTGGTGGAAAAGAGAATATGAAGCTCTTGATTGTGCCTTATGCGTTGCGTGATACGGCATATTTGGGGCGAAATATAAAGGTGTTCAGAGATTTCGGAGTTCGGAATATAGATTATATAAATTGTGAACCGAGCGAGGTGGATAACAATTTGGATAAACTCGATGGTGTTACGGCGATATTTTTTAGTGGCGGATATCAGCGTGATTTGGGAAATGCGTTACGCAGAACTAAGTTTTTGGAGCGTATTCACCAGATGCATCGTAATGGTGCCGTTATTAGCGGAACGAGCGCAGGAGCTGCCGTAATGTGCGACCCGATGCTGGCAGGGGGGCACCGTGCAGTCCCGGAAGGTAAAAATCCGAGTACTTATGGTGTAATTGCTGAAAACGATGTAGTATGGGAGGAAGGTTTTGGCTTTATTCCCGAAGTTATTATTCATCAGCACTTTACGGTTCGCAAACGTTTTGCATCGCTCTTTTCGGCGTTGCTCGACAATCCTACGATTCCCGGAGTCGGAATAGACGAATCAACTGCCATAGATGTATTTCCCGATGGTACTTTCGAGGTTGTCGGCGAAACGAATGTTATGGTTATCGAACCGAAATTCAAAAAAAGCGAAACGCCACAATTTAATGTATTGATACTCTATTCGGGTGATAAGTACAAATACAAATGAAAAAGATATTGCTCATAGCGTTGCTTTTGACGGGGTGTACGAAGGTTGTCGAACATTTTCCGACAGAGATTAGACTCTCTGAAACGGAAAGCGTAATCGGTGAGGAGTATAGCTTTGAGATACGCACCGATGGGGCGTGGAGGATTGCGACGAACTATCCCGAATGGTTGTCGGTCGAGCCGACCGACGGCACGGGAACGAGGACGATTATCGTTACGGCACAGCCCAACGAGGAGACGATAGAACGTCAGGCAAAATTAACTATCGGCGGAGGCGGAGAGCCTGTTCATATATTATTGCGCCAGTTGGGGGCAGAGATTGAGCCACCCGAACCACCCATCGTTCCTGACCCTTCGCCCAATGCTCCTGCGTTGATATATCCGTCAAATAATGTTACGGGTATTAGTCTTGCGCCTCAATTTCAGTGGCAACACGCCACGAATGGAGTGCATTATACCGCCTATATCGGAACATCGGAGGCAGAGATAGACGAGCCTCTTACGATGAGCGAAACTACCGATAATATGGCAACGGCGACTGCGCTCCTAAAACGCGATATGAAGTATTATTGGCGTTTAAGGGGCAATGACGGCACATACTCTGCCATAGGAACTTTTAGGACAGGAGACGGACGATGGAGCGACGGCGAGTGGCGACCATATATGCAAAACGTACAAACCAATGAGAGCGGAACTGTGTTGAAACCCGTCAATGTCGTTATTACGGGCGATGGTTTTATTGAGAGCGACTATGTCGATGGCGGTTGGTTCGACCAGATGGCAGATTTGGCATCGGAATATTTGATGTCCACCGAGCCTACGATTTCGTTGAGAGACTATTTCAGAATATCGAAGGTCTGTGCCGTTTCGAGAGATAGAGGGGTGACCAATAGCGGGCTTAAACTCGATACGGCTTTCGGAATGGAGGTACAGGGCGGCAATACTTATGTCAATAATACGCTGGGTGATTATACCAAGTTGTGGTCTTATGCAAAGCAGGTTACGGGAATAGACGATACGGAGTTGAACAACACAATCGTGATTTGTCTTATCAATATGGATTTGTTTGCGGGGACGTGTGGTATGTTTACCAATGGTCGTGTGGTGTCGAGGCTCTGTATTGACCAATCGACAAGCGTATCGTTTCGCCGATTAGTTATTCACGAGAGTATAGGTCACGGATTGGGCAAGCTGGGTGACGAATATGTACGCTCGGAGGATACGTTGGAAGGTTCAGACCGTACGGCACTTCTGAATAACCAAGAGAGATATGGGTGGTATTTGAATGTTTCGGCTTCTGAAAGCCCGACTCCTTGGGATATGTTTATCGGACTTAACGGATATAGTGGATATGAGGCGATAGGTGCTTATGAGGGTGCATACGTTTACAAATATGGTTGCTGGAAGAGCGAGCCAACCTCTCTGATGGCTTCAACGGAGAGTACGGGAGTCTATTTCAATGCCATTTCGAGATATTTGATATATCAAAGAGTGCTTACGATTGCGGGGGAGACTCCGTCTTTTGAGAAATTTCTTGTTTTTGACGAGGCGGGACGTAATCAGGAGAAACCATACGATTTTCCGTTTCCCGTACCTGCATTTATGCCAGAAAAAGAGTGGTGTGCACCGGAAATAATTAACTATTAACAGAGTATGAAAAGAGTATTTTTTATATTGTTTTCGCTTTTATGCATTGGTTGTACGAAGGAGATAACCAACGAAAATTATATCAATTATGCCGAGCGGGTAGAGCTGACCTCTGAGGCGCAAAGCGAAACGTTTACGCTGTCTGACATTACGACCACCGATTGGGAGATTGAACCTATTGAGCAGGGGTGGCTTTCGGCTGAAAAGCTTGAAAATCAGCGTATCAGCATTATCGCTGAAGCCAATGACGGCATTGCTCGTGAGGGTATAATAAAGATTAAGGAGGGAAATATCGAAAACAGGATTCGCGTTTGGCAGGATTGTGAGCGATATATTGTCGCCGAACCTTCCGTGTCGTTACTCCCTGAGGGGGAGAGCGTAGATGTTCCGATTGAGACGAACTTGACAGACGAATTGACGGTTCAGGTAACCAGTTCGGCTTCGTGGCTCGAGGCATCGATAGTTGGCACTACATTAAAACTTCGCGCTGATGCATTTCGGGCGGGCGGAACACCACGCACTGCGAATTTGCGCCTTACGGGATTTTCTAAAATCGGTCAGAGGGTAGAGACACCTGTTGTCGTTACTCAAAACGCCGACGGAACGTTGGAGTATGTTTTTGATATACCCGAGTTTACACAATCGTGGGTCTATAAGGTAATGTACAATGGTGTTCAGATTGCCGAAGTATGTAAGGAATATATAAATGACTATGGCGTTACACCGGTAGCCTCTTTGCAGGCGATAGTGGTCTATCCGATGGGTTCGAATGGCAAAGCAGACCTTACGGAGGGCTTTGTAGCACAGGTGTTGAAGGCACGAAATGCCGACGATGATAACTATCCGACCCCAACGGGCAACATACACGGCGGTTCGGTAGGTTGGGACAAGGAGGGTAATTGCGTAGATGCTTTTCATCACTATACTAACGGAACGTCAGAGAAGATACGCCGCGTATTTATCTCCTCAGACAGAGGAATTAGCGGCGAGGGAGACTACTATTCGGCACTCTATGCATCGACCGAACCCTATACGATTAGCGACAAAAGAGGCGATGAGAAGGAGTATGTTTACCCCGTAGTTAAGATTGCGACGCAGTATTGGCTACAGAAATCGCTAATGACGACCCGAAATAGAGACGGCTCGCCGATTACAACAAATCTTGCTTCGAGTACGTCGGGGTGGGGTGCGGCATATAATTCGACACCACGCACGGCTATTGCGGCTTGTTGTGTGAGAGGTTATAACGATGCAAACAGCTCTTCGGCACAGGCTCGGCGTGAAAATGAGGGCGTTCTCTATTCATTCCCATGTATAAGCAATGAGCCGTATCTCAATAGTTCGAATACATTTAATATGACTATTGATACAAATAATAATCTGACGATAGATAATCTGTCGCCCGAAGGTTGGGAGATTCCAGATATCGAGGAGTTGCGCAAAATGTTTATCTATATCGGCGGTACAGCGGCAGAGATGTACGTTCCCGGAACCAATGTTGCTCGCGTAACGGAATATTTGAACGATGACGGTACGCCCAATCTTGCTGGCAGGGAAGATGAGAATATTGCAGGTTTGACGCTCCGTTCGTCGATGTATCGCCTGCAAGGTTCGGCGACTTATCCTACCCCGACATCATTCTTTATATGGTCACGGACATATTCACCGACCGCTACGGGTAATGAAAATCCCGGCGGACGTGCCTTTAATCGGAATGGAGAGTATGACCAATCTATGATGAGAGCGATGGCTATAAGATGTATTCGTAAGTAGATATAAAGACAAAGAGAGGACTTTTATAAGTCCTCTCTTTGGTTAAAAAAGTTTGGTTTGTAGTTTCTGAGAAACTAGCGGACTATGGGTGAACCGACAGCCATAGCCCTGAAAACAAACAATAATTGAAAAAATCCTCATTGCGGACTATGGGTGAAGCCGTCAGCCATAGCCCTGAAAACAAACAACAAATTAAAGAAATTACCTCCCTAACTCTACTTTTTATGAAAAGATACCAATACACAATAGTTTTGTGTTTGGTAATGCAAAGGTCGTGCTATTTAACACCTCTATTGTGATATAATTACTCTGAAAAATAGTCTATTTTGATGTTTTAATTAGCTTTTTGTATGTTAAAAATAGTCTATTTTTGTGGTAAACTTTACTTTATATTGCCATAGAAGCATTTTATACATACTTTTACACTTTGTTTGACGACAAAATGGATAAACAGGAGATGGGATTTTGGATTTTTTCACTTCAAGACCGCAATTTGGGAAAATTCTACGAGGAGCACAAAGATGACTCTTCGCTCTATTATAATGTTTTCCTTGAAAGTATAGCTGACGATACTCCCGACTATGTCGTGAAGGAGATGCACCTAAACGTGAATCAGCTTCTGTTTATTAAAGGTTATCTGATTCCGATATACAACAGACTCAATATCGGCGGATATGCCATTATTATGAGACGCGATTTTTATCAATTATATGACAATAAGGCAGTATTGAACTATACGAGTGTCTTTGGAAATATAGTCGATTTGGATTTGGCAAATGAACAGCAAAGAAAATGTTTCAACCTATGTTATGAGGAGTATTGCAGTGACTATGATGAATTTCAGACTCAGTCGATTCGTAATCTTATGTTGAATGCGATATTGCTGTCGGATATGATGAATAGTAAAATCGGACTGAAAACGGGTCATTTACTTAACATTGTTTTCCAATTTATGTCGCTGGTTAATGAGCACGCCGTAACGGAACGCAGAAAGACGTTCTACACTGAACGCCTTGCCGTTACTAACATTTTGTTGGATACTGCGCTGAGGGTTATATTTGATAAGACATTCCGAGAAGTTGTGAATAACATAATAGTCAAAAACTCGCTATATATGATAGCTTTTACCAATTTGAGTATCAATCAAATTGCACACGATTTTAATTATGATACTTCCGATTTCAATCGTATGTTCATAAAGTGTAGTGGATATTCTCCTAAAGAGTACAGAGAAAGGATGTTAAAGGTTATCGATTATGTCAAAAATATCTATTGATAATATTGTGCGATACTCTAATGCGGAGGTATTAGACCCTGCGGGTATTGAGGTGCTTACCTTTGATGAGTTGTACGACTATGATAGTGCGCAATCGACTATTTTTGTAAATCATAACGTCTCGTTCTACCATATATTTCGATTCTATCAAGACGATGCCAATGTCCATTTTGTAGGTGATGAGGCTATTAGAGGTGAAGGCGATTTTCTGCTGATTGTCAATAAAGATATTATGCATCGCTATTCACCATATATAGGTAAGGGAGAGATAGTGCTCTTTTCGGACTATTTCTTCGCTGTCAATTCCGAGAAAAGCCAATTTATCACTACCTGTTCGATGTTCAAGACAGATTATTTCATCATTCCTCTGGAAAATGAAGCATTTGCTCAGAAGATTGATAGTTATATGTCATTTTTAAGAGAGGCTTGGAAGGTGTTTCTCAAAAATTCGTCAGACGTATCGGTATCCATTATGCGAAATTATCTGCATAATCTACTCATTACCATCGAACGGGAATATCGTCGTGAGAAGAAGTACCCTATCTCTGTTCTAACGTCAAGAAAGCTCACTTCATTCGACTATATAAATGAATTCAAGAGTCTGCTTAACGAATACTATCTAACGGAGAGACAGGTCTCTTTTTATGCCGGGCAAATGGGTATTTCAGAGCAAAGACTTTCGGGAATTATCAAAGCCAAATTCGGATTTTCGGCAAAGGATTATATAACTGAAAAGATGCTTTCTGAGGCGAGTATATTATTAGAGAATACGACCCTCAATGTGAATGAGATAGCTGAACGTTTAGGTTTCGATTTTACATATTTTGTGAAATTTTTCGAGAAAAT
>QMCE01002309.1_pt1 | contig 10536 bp, 11 predicted proteins | sample 1821851 | NCBI WGS metagenome assembly QMCE01 (sample SAMN09453174, study PRJNA476694) | Termite gut metagenome, whole genome shotgun sequencing project. | isolation source: worker | host: Odontotermes sp. | place: South Africa:Pretoria | collected 2016-01-28
AAGCGGTTTCCAACGACGCCGCATTCAAGGCCAAGTACAAGATCGGGGCGGTCAATTCGATCAATTGGGCGCGTGTCGTGGCGCAGATCGTCTATTACTTCCAGGGTTATTTCCTGGCCACGAAATCGAACGACGAACAGATCGCCTTTACCGTGCCATCGGGCAATTTCGGCAATATCTGCGCCGGCCACATCGCCCGCATGATGGGCCTGCCGATCGCCCGCCTGGTGCTGGCTACCAACGAGAACGACGTACTCGACGAGTTTTTCCGCACCGGCGTTTACCGGCCGCGCACCTCGGCCGAAACCCGTGTCACTTCCAGCCCGTCGATGGATATTTCCAAGGCGTCCAATTTCGAGCGTTTCGTGTTCGATCTGGTTGGCCGCGATCCGGCGGTGATCCGCACGTTATGGGCCAAGGTGGATAAGGGCGAGGCTTTCGACCTGTCGGCCACCCCGCATTGGGCCAGGATGGCGCAATTCGGCTTCGTCTCCGGCAAAAGCACGCATATCGACCGCATCAACACCATCCGTTTCGCCCACGGGCGCTATGGCGTGATGCTCGACACCCATACCGCCGACGGCCTCAAGGTGGCGCTGGAACATCGCTTGCCGGGCGTGCCGATGATCGTGCTGGAGACCGCCCAGCCGGCCAAGTTCGAAGAAACCATCCGCGAGGCGCTGGGTACCGAGCCGGTGCGTCCGGCAGATCTCGCCGGTATCGAACGGCTGCCGCAGCGCGTCGTCGTCATGGCGCCGGATGTCGAGGCGGTCAAGCGCTTTATCGTCGAACGGGTCTGAGCGCCGCCGCGCGAAAGAAAAGGGCCGCCCCTGGGACGGCCCTTGGTATTTTCAGGCTACAGGTAAATGACGGCCGGGAAGACGGCGACGGCGAGAACCAGTACCAGCCATTCCAGATTGTGCCGGGCCAGGAAACCGGTGAAATGCAGGATCAGAATGGCGATGGCGATCACATAGAACAGCGCGAACAACATGGGAACTCCCTGATTATCGGCTTGCGTGCGGGATTATGACCTCAAAACCGCCGCGTCACCAGCAATGGTGGCCATAAGCGGCGGCGTCAGTCGACAAATCGCATCGACAGATCGAGGGCCCTGACGTCCTTGCTCAGCGCACCGACCGAGATGCGATCGACACCGGTCTCGGCGATGGCGCGGATGGTTTCCAGCGTGACGTTGCCGGAAGCTTCGAGCACGGCCCGGCCGGCATTGCGACGGGCCGCCTCGCGCATCGTGTCGAGGCTGAAATTGTCGAGCAGGATCATCGTCGCGCCGGCCGCCAGAGCAGTATCGAGTTCGTCGAGCGATTCGACCTCGATCTGGATGAAGCGGCAGCGCTCGCCGGCTTGTTCAGCGATCTGGCGAGCCGCCGCCAGCGCCGGGACGATGCCGCCGGCGGCATGAATATGGTTTTCCTTGATCAGGATGGCGTCCCACAGCGCCAGCCGATGGTTGCCGCCGCCGCCGCAGCGGACCGCGTATTTTTGGGCAATGCGCAGACCGGGCAGGGTCTTGCGCGTATCGACCACCTGCGCCCCGGTGCCGTCGATAGCGTCGGCGTAACGGCGCGCCTTGCTGGCCACCGCCGACAGCAACTGGAGAAAGTTGAGGGCGCTGCGCTCGGCCGAGAGCAAGGCACGGGCGTTGGCCTCGATAGCGCACAAGGTCTGGTTGGCGGCGATCCGCTCGCCGTCGGTGGCCTGCCAGACGATACGGGCTTGCGGGTCGAGGCGGTGCACACATTCGTCGAACCAGAGCTGGCCGCAAAGCACGCCCGGTTCGCGCGAAATGACCGTGGCCCGACAGCTTCGGCTGGCGTCGATCAGGCTGGCGGTCAGGTCGCCGACGCCAAGATCCTCATCCAGGGCGGCGGTCACGTTGCGGATGATTTCGGGAGCGAGCGGAACGGCGAAGTCGATGGTCATGGTGCGCGAGATAGGCAGGTGAGAGATGGATTGTACCGTCCGGGCGGCGTGCCGTTAGCGGCAATGGCGCGGCGCTTGGCGTAGCCAGTCGTTGAATGCGCTGCGGGCGGCATCGGCGATTTCGCCGGCGGTCAGGCCGACCGGTCCAACGCCGGCGGCGACCAACCGGTCGGCGGCGGTCCCGTGCAGGTGTACCCCGGCCAGCAGCGCCGGCACCGCCGGCCAGTGCTGGCCGAGCAGGGCGAGCACCAAGCCGCTCAGCACGTCGCCCATGCCGGCGCTGGCCATGCCGGGGTTGCCGTTATCGTTGATCCACCATGAACCATCCACTGTCGCCACCACCGTACCGCACCCCTTGAGCGCGATGTGGCTACGATAGCGGCGGGCGATTTCGCGGGCGGCGCCGAGGCGGTCGGCCTGAATTTCGGCAGTGGTGGTTTCCAGCAGACGCCCGGCCTCGGCCGGGTGCGGCGTCAGAATGGCCGGAACCCGGCGGCCGGCCAGGGACTGCTGCAGATTTTCCTCGCTGGCCACCAGGTTGAGCGCGTCGGCATCGAGCAGCAGCGGCTGGTCGAGGGCGATGGCGGTTTCCAGCAGTTCCGAGGCCTCCAGCGAGATACCCAGGCCTGGACCGCAGACCAGCGCCGCCAGCGCCGACTGCAGCAGCGCCTGCGGCCGGCGCAGCATCAGTTCCGGTTGCAGTGGGTCGAAGCTCGGCGCTTGCGGATCGATCAGGCCGGCATAGACCCGGCCGGCGCCAAGTTTGAGCGCGGCGCGGGCGGCCAGGAAAGTAGCGCCGACCATCGACGGGGCGCCGCCAAGTACGCCGACGCTGCCGAAACTCCCCTTGTGCGTGTTTTTCAGGCGCGGCGCGAGATGCTCGGCGAAAGCGGCGGGAGTAATGCGGCGGCCGTTGGGCGGCAGTTCGGCCGGCGGGTCGAGATCGAGCCGGGCGAGGCGCAGTTGCCCGCAGTGGTCGGGGCCGTCGGCGGTGAGGAGGCCCGGCTTGCCGGCGATGAAAGTCAGCGTGTGCGTGGCGCGAACCGCGATGCCCGGCACCGTGCCGCGCTCGGCATCGAGGCCGGAGGGGCAATCGAGCGCCAGCACCGGGCAACGGTCGCGCCCGGCGATATCGTTGATGGCGCCGATCAGCGCGGCATGGCGGCCGGCCGGCGGGCGGCCGAGACCGATGCCGAACAGGCCGTCGACGACCAATGACCAGCGGCTCTCGGCCGGGATCGCATCCAGGGCCTTGCCGCCGCCAGCGGTAAAGTCCCGCCAGGCGCCAGCCGCATCGGGCGGCAGACGGTCGATGTCGCCGGCAAAGACCACGGTCACGGCGAAAAAGCGTTCGCGCAACAGACGGGCAACCACCAGGGCGTCGCCGCCATTGTTGCCGGGGCCGGCCACGACAAGCACCGGCAGGCCGCCGGGCATCACCAGTTCGCCTGCCCAGTCCGCCGCCGCTAAACCGGCGCGCTGCATCAGCTTGTCGCCAAAGTGGCGGCTTTCCAGTGCCCGCAAGGCCGGGCCGAGGTAGAGGTCGTCGTCCATCGGATGATTCTAGCGCCAATAGCGGCGGGCGAAGGGGCGGCAACCGAAACTATCGCCGCAGTCGTGGACGGGACGAATGCATCGGTATCGCAGAGGCACCGGCCGGTTTCGCTTAATTCAGCTCGGCCGATAGCTTGCGCCGATATTCGCGCACCAGGTCGTCGTATTGTTCGCCGGCTAGAGCTTCGAAGAGTTGCAGCAGCGCCTTGCGGCCGGCGCCTTCGTCGAAGAAGCGGTCGCGGCGGACGACTTCGAGCGCTGCTTCGAGTGCTTCGCGGAAACGGTTCTGGGCGGCATAGGCGCGGGCCAGTTCGAGGCGCGTTGCGTGGTCGTCCGGATTGGCGGCGAGTTTTGCCTCCAGCGGCGCCGTGTCGGCGGAACCGGCGGCCAGAGCCAGGCGGACACGCAGGGCGGCGGCGCGGCTAGTTTCTTGCGCGTACTCGGCGGCCAGCAGTTGTTGCGCCTCATCGTTGCTGCCGAGTCCGAGCAGCAGTTCGGCGGCGTCGAGGCGGATGGCTTCATCGTTGGGGGCTTGGCGGCTGGCTTCGGTCAGGATAGCGAGTGCGGCCTCGGGTTGGCCTTCGGCGACCAGCGCGGCGGCTTGCTCGCGCGGTGAGGCGGTGGTTGGTCCGGCCGGCAGGGCGATGCGGTCGATGAAGGCGCGCAACTGATTTTCCGGCAGAGCGCCGTTGAATTCATCGACCAATTGGCCCTGGAACAGCACTTTGACCGAGGGAATGCTGCGTACGCCGAAATGCTGCGCTAGTTCGGGATTTTCGTCGGCGTTGACCTTGGCCAGCAGAAAGCGACCGGCGTACTCCTCGGCCAGTTTTTCCAGCAGCGGCTTCAATGTTTTGCACGGCTCGCACCACGGCGCCCAGAAATCGACCAGTACGGGTACGGTTTCGGCAGGGAGCAATACCTTGGCTTCAAATTCCTCAAGGGAAATATCGAATGAAAATGATGACATGGAAATCTCGGCTTCGGGGTTCAGGGTCGGGCGAATTCTACTGCCAGTCCGGCCGCAGCGGGGGAGTCAAGGCGCAGCGGGCAGGGTTCGTCAGTCTGCAACCAGGCGGCGACGCGGGCGGGTAAGTGGGGATGATCGGCCAGTTTCTGCGCTGTGCCGTGGCTGACCGGGCGCAGGATGGCGACGGCGGGTTCGCCGTCATTGTTTCTCGTCTCAGCTTGCAGACAGAGCCAGTGACCGCTCAGTTGGTCGGCCCAGTGGTCGAGGTGAGCACATAAAACCTGAGCCGCATGGCCGTTTTTCAGGGTGTTTTTTGCCAGCGCCAGCAGCAGCGACCAGTTGCCGCTGTTTTCGTTTTCCAGCGGCAGCATGGTGGTTGAGCACAGGCCGGGGATGAAGGGGCGTAGATGAACGGCAGCGCTGACCGGGACGGTGGCGAGAAAAGTAAACGGCATGGCTTCGCCATCGTTTTGGCCAATTTCATTGAGCAGCAGCAGGGTGTTTTGGCGCGGGCCGCTGACCGTCTGCCAGAACAAGGCGGTCGGCAAGTGGCGGCGATGAGCGGGCAGGCAGGCCAGCGCCCCGAGTACTGCCAGTTGGGCCAGCGCCGGGGCGCGGCGGAGCGGTTGGCCGATGGCGGCGCGAACGGCGGCTGGCAGTTGTTCCGAGGTGAATTGCTGACTGATGGTGGTTGTCAGTTGAATCATGCCTTGCGTTCCAGAATCAGGCTGGCCAGACCGCCGCCAAAGCCGATCAGGTTGAGCAAGGGATGCCGGATGGCGTGGCTCAGAAAGGAACGGGTCGGTTGCAGGCCGATGGCCGGGTCGGGGGTGGCAAAACCGGTGCTATCTGGCACAAAGCCGGCATCGAGGCAGGCGATGAGGGCGGCCAGTTCGGCGATGCCGCTAGCGCCCAGGGTGTGACCCAGCGCCGATTTGAGCGATAGCAAGGGGGGCATGGCTTGAGCAAATACCGTGTGCAGAGCATTGGCTTCAGCCAAGTCGGCAAGCGGCGAGCCGGCGGCTTGCAGTTTGATGAGATCAATGTCGCTGGCGAGCAGGCCCGCGTCGTTCAGACCATCGGCGATCAGGCGGGCGATTGGCTCCCCGCCGGGTTCCGGTCCAGTGATCGAGCTGGCGTCGAGGCCCGTGTTCAGCGCCGCGATGCGCCAGGGGGTTGGTGTGATGGTAAGGCGAACAGCGGCAACGGCTTCGCCCAGAACGAGGCCGTCGCGGTCGCGGTCGAAAGGGCGGCAGGCCGTGGGCGAGAGGAGTTCGAGCGCGGCAAAGCCCGCGAGCGTGCTGGCGCTGGCGAGTTCAAAACCGAGAATCACGGCTTCGTCGATCTGACCAGCGGCAATTAATCTGAATGCCGCTTCGAGAGCAGAAAAACCGGAGATGCAGGCATTGGAAAAGCTGTAACGAAGGCCATCGTGGTGGCTGCCCAGGCTCTCCTGAGGCGATGGCGGCCTGGCTGCGGCTTGCAGCCAGGCCGCCAGTTGACGGCTGAAGGCGGCATTGGCGCGCGGCAGGCCGTAGGGCGCTGGCTGGCTTTCGCACAGGCCGATCTGAAAGGACGACGAGGCAATGAATAGGGGTGTCTGCGGATCAAGCGGCCCGAGATCCGAGCCGACTTGGCGTACCGCCTGTTCGGCGCGCGTCAGCCAGTCGTGAGCGGCGAACGGCAGGGCAAACCACGGCCAGCGGCGGCTTCCCTGATGGCGCCAGTGTGTTGCGCATTCGCCTGTTTGTAGCGCGGCGGCAACGCGGGCGGGAGAGTCGCCGCGGGCGCAGACGAGGCCGCTGGCGGCGATGTAGACAGGGCGCATGATGGCGGGCTGGCTCATCGGCCTGGCGATGGCGCTTTTTTCACTTATGGGCGGCTGGCGAGCCAGTCGTCGAGATATGCCGTGAGTTGGGCGATGCTGCTCAGGATGCGCCGGGTTTCTTTGCTATCGGCCAAGCGTAGGCCGTACTGTTTTTTGATCGCCATCGAAATTTGCAGAGCATCGAGGGAATCAAGTTGCAGACGCGCCTCCGGGCCGAACAGCGGTTCGTCATCGGCGATGTCGGCGGGCGAACATTCCTTGTCGCAGGCTTCGATCAATAGCTGTTTGAGGGCGTGGCGCAGGGCTTCCTGGGTCATATGCGGGCGGCAAGAGCGCGGTGGTTGAGCCAGACGGCGGCTGACAGGGCAAGGATGGCAAAGAGAATGAGTTTGCTCAGGCTGGGCAGCAGATCAATCAAACTGCCGTGGCGCAGCATGACGGTATGAAAACCTTCCAGTCCCCAGGCCATTGGCGAGAGTTCGGTCATGGCCTGCATTTCGGCGGGCATGACGAAACGGGGAACCATGATGCCGCCGATGGCGCCCATCAGGATGTTGCTGATGCCGCCGACGATCGTGGCCTGCTCCGAAGTCCGGGCCAGACTGGCGATCAGCAAGGCCCAGGCGACGGCGGCCAAGCTGACGGCGATGGATACCAGCGCGCCGCCGAGGAGTTGCGGCCAGGCGGATGGTAATTGCAGGGCTTCGCTGCCAAACAGGGGAACGACGAAGATGCCGACGAGAATCATCACCACCGCCTGTATCTGGTTGATGATGAAAAAGGGCAGCCATTTGCCCGCCAGCACCAGATGAAAAGGCAAACCAACGGCGCGCAGACGTTGCAGCGTCCCCTGCTGGCGTTCGATGACAAACATGGCGGAAACCGGGATCACGACAAAAAACATGGCAAAAATCAGCCAAGCAGGCACATTTTGCTGCACCGAGGAGGGCAGGGCAATGTTGTGGTTGCTGCGCACGGCTTCGCTTTCGATGTCGTCCGGCCAATGGCCTTCGCTGTTGCTGCCGGTCATGTCGGGCAGGGCGAAAAGCTGACCGGCGCGGCGCGTCAGTTCATCGGCGCGCAGTGTGCCCAGGATGACCATGGTCTGGCTTCTGAAGGTCATTTGCAGGCTCGGGTCGAGTGTGGGGGCAACCAGTAGCCGCAAGGGCGTGGCGGCTTGGCCGTCGATGCCGGAGGGCATGAATAAGCGTTCGCCAAAACCGGCCGGCACAATCAGCGCCAGCGCATTTTTGCCAGCGAGAACGCTGGCGCGTGCAGTATCCGTATCCGGGCTGTCGGCGCTGCGGGAAAAGGCGGAAAACCGGGCCAAGCGCTTTTTCAGCATCTCGGAATGCGGGCTGTGATCGAGGTCGACAAAGGTGTAGGCCACATTGATACTGGCGCCGGGTGAAAAAGTATCGCGCAGTGCCAATGTCATGATCAGAATGAACAGAATCGGCATGATGAAGAGGGCGAGCAGCCCCATTTTGTCGCGTGACAGGGCGATGATTTCCTTGAGCCAGAGCGCCGTCAGGCGCGGCCAGAGGAGATCGATATGGGTATTGATTCGGGCCTTGATTCGCATCTCAATCCCGCAAGGAACGATGGGTCAGGTGCATGAAAACCTGTTCCAGATTATGTTGCCCCATATTGAGCGCCTGCACCTGACAGCCTGCTGCGGCAAGTTCATCGAGAAGCCGGGGCAATGCCGCTGGCGTGGTCAGCGGCAGGCGGTAACGCCGTTCGCCGGTGGTACAGGCCGCCAGACGCTCAGCCAGCGCAATGGGCAGCGGTTCGGTGAGGTACAGGTCGAGTTGTTGGCTGGGGTGTTGGCCGGATTGTGCCTCGGCATTGCTGAGAATATCGGCCAGCGATCCTTCGGCCAAGACGCGGCCTTGGTCGATGATGGTGATGCGCGGGCAAATGGCCTCGATTTCGTTCATGTAGTGACTGGTGTAGATCACCGTCATGCCGCTGGCGGGTAGAGTCTTGATGGCTTCGAGCAAAAAATGGCGCGATTGCGGGTCGACGCCGACGGTCGGCTCATCGAGCAACAACAGGCGCGGTTCGCCAAGCAGGCCAATGGCCAGGTTGAGCCGCCGCCGCAAGCCGCCCGACAGGGTTTCGGCACGTTTTCCAACGACTTGCTCAAGGCGGGCAAAGCTCACCGCGGCATCGATGCGAGCGGCCCGCCGGCGGCTCGCCAGACCCAGCGCCCCGGCAAAAAAACGCAGATTCTCGCCAACGGTGAGCATGGGGTAGAAAGCGTAATCTTGCGGCACCAAGGCGATGGCGCATGGGTCGGCAGCGCATACTCGGGCGAGCGGCAGGCCATCAAGGGTGGCCTGGCCTTGCTGGATGCGCAGCAGTCCGGCGAGTAAGGAAATCAGGGTGGTTTTGCCCGCGCCATTGGGGCCGAGCAAACCATAAATGCTGCCGGCGGGGATTTGCAGCGAGAGATTATCCAGTGCCGGAGCGGGTGCTGTCCGATAGCGATAGGCAAGATGCTCGATGCTTAACATGAGGCGGTGGCGCGCAAATCGCGGAAAAAACTTTGTTCACGCTCGGCAAGGCGGCGCAGGCGATCGCTCAGTGTGGCCGGAACGAGCGCTTCCCGGTCCCGGATCATGCGGGCGGCGACGAGCGCGAATTCGCGCCATTCGTCGCCAATATCGATCAGGTTTTCGGCCAGTTCGTCAAAACACGCTCGGGCGAGCAGCGTGGCGGTCTCTTGCAGAAAAGCGGCGTAAATGAAGCGAAAGCCGCCGCCGCCCGTGCCGATTTCTTCCTGCATCCGCACGACCTGGCCGATGAAAAGTTTGCTGTACGCCGGGTTTTCCGCTACGGGCAGGCGGTCGAAAGCATTGGCCAGACAGCGGATGCCGCGTGTGCCAATGATCGGCAGCGGCGCATCGAGCATGATGCGGGCGGTTTTTTTGAGAGCCGGTGGAATGACCGCCGCCCAGTCCGGCAGGGCGGGCCGGTTGGTGAGCGTATAGAGCAGCCCTTTCGGGGCCAGCGCCCCTTTGGCAAAACGCGCTTTCAGCAGGGCTTCCGGCGGGCAGCGGGTGGTTTCTTCGCCAACCGGATCAGAAATCAGGTAATCGCCGCTGACGGCATCGCGGCCATAGGCCAGGATATTGTGGGCGTTGAAATGAAAGCGCAGGTCTTCCGGCATGTAGGGCAACCAGAAAACCGAGGTTTGCATGCCGACGACTTCGCCCGCGGCGAGCAGTTCATCGAGCCGCTGTTGGCCGCGCAGCGGATTGCGGAAAGTCTCGAAGCGCATGGCGAGGCCCAGCGGTTTTTGCAAGCCTTTGATGACGGCTTTGGGCGGCATCCGGTAAGACACCAGCGGCAGGCCGTTGATGCGGATGATCGGCAAATAGGCAAAGGCCATCGCCGCCGACAGCCCGAAGGCCATCGCCTCCGAAATCGGCAGGCCATGATGGTGCAGCATGTTGGACATGACACCGCTTTCGCAATGCGATGCCTGCTGGTGGCGGAATGTCTGGCCAGCTTCTTTCATCAATCGCCTGTCCGTTGCAACTGTTCGACACTCAAGCCCAGGGCTTCGCCATAGCGGGCGAGCGTTGCATGCGAGAGACGGGCGAAAATGGCCGGCCGAAAATGCCGCCGGATGCGCCATTGCCAGATGCCGGAAGTTTGCGCGAGCAAGAGTGTATCCATGCGCGCCTTGTGCATGTGGTATTCGAGCGGCGACACTTGGCCCGCCACGGCGCGTTGCCGGGCATCTTCGGCCAGGCGGTCAAGATCATCGACCGCCTGGCGGGTGACGATTTCTTCGACCTCCCAACCCGTTGAGCGGACGATGTGCATCCGGCCATCCGCGCCACGGGCATAGACCGCCTTGCGGTGGCCGCCCAGGGTGACATTGTTTTCTTGCGGAACGTCGCGCTCAAGCATCGGCAACGACGGTCAGATAAATCAGCGAGCCGGTGAAACGGCCACTTTCCGGGATCAGGCAAAGAATGCGCTGGCCCGCGCGCAGACGACCGCTGTGCAACAGCTCGTCGAGCATGATGTAAATCGAGGCCGAGCCGGTGTTACCCTTGCTTTGCAGGTTGGTGAACCATTTTTCCTGGGGAACCGGAAAGCTGATGGTGGCCATGCAATCGGCCAGCGGTTGGCGGAAATATTCAGAAGAAATATGAGGCAAGCACCAATCCACCTCGTCCGGGCGCAAATCCCGATCGCGCATGGCTTTTTCGAGCACCTT
>QMCE01769682.1_pt1 | contig 10529 bp, 10 predicted proteins | sample 1821851 | NCBI WGS metagenome assembly QMCE01 (sample SAMN09453174, study PRJNA476694) | Termite gut metagenome, whole genome shotgun sequencing project. | isolation source: worker | host: Odontotermes sp. | place: South Africa:Pretoria | collected 2016-01-28
GTAATCCTCTTGATCTGTGTTTTCACGCTTCCGCCGATTCTTGGCATGTTGGGAGTATGGCTGACCGCCCCGCTCACGGAAACAGTGACGCTGCTGTTCAGCGTGATTTTTATCATAAAGGATAAGAAAAATACGCGGACCGTACAACACCGATAAATAAACGAACCGCTTCACCGCAGAAGGACCTTCCGCAGGCTTGCAAAAGGTCCTTGTTGGGGTTTACACGGCAGAACGCGGCAAATCTTTTAATTATCGTCGAAATTATCAAAATCTACGTCATCTTCGTAGTCGTAATCGTCGTCGTCATCATCGTCAAAATCATCATCGTCGTCGTCAAAATCATCATCGTCGAAATCATCATCGTCAAAGTCGTCATCCATGTCGTCAAAATCGCCGTCAATTTCATCATCATCTTCTTCGTCTTCATCGTCTTCAAAAGCATAGAAGGGAAGTGCGGCACCGTCATTTTGGTCGAAGTCAACAGGCATAACTTCGAGCTCGTTTTCACTGTACATGGGCTCATCCAGAACCATAGCATTCTCCATTTGGACTTGTTATTTCTTGAAACATAAGGGGAAGTCCATATATCTGTCAACAGGTTTTCGCGTAGTTTTTGATTTTTTTTCGCAAAAAATGTGTTTTTTCCATAGTTTTATAGAAAGATTTTTTCTTAACAAAACGGCTTTACAAAACTCGATTTTTCGTTATAATCAAATCCTGGTTATGACAAGCGATTTCATAATCGGCGCGCCGTGCAAGATCAATGTGCATCTCCGTATTCTCGGAAAACGGGATGATGGATTTCATGATCTGGAAAGCATTTTTATGGCGCTCGATTTTGGCGATACTTTGAGTTTTACTGTTTTGGACACAGAGAACGCTTGCGTTATCAAGATGGACGGCAGGGTGCCGCGGGAGCAAAACCTGATTTTTAAAGCGGTTTCGCTTTTCAGGGAATACACGGGTTTTTCCGCTTCTGTATTAATAGATGTTCAAAAGATGATTCCTTTTGGTTCCGGGCTGGGCGGTGCTTCGTCCGACGCGGCTTCAACATTGAAGGCCCTCAATGTTTTAGGAAATTATCGGTTGGATAATGATGAACTTCATCATTTAGCCCTGCAATTGGGCAGCGATGTTCCTTTTTTCCTTAATTCGGGAACGGCGTTTGTTTCCGGCAGAGGAGAAAAGATTGATCCGGTGAAAACGCCGGATACTATATGGATTGTTCTTGCGAATCCGGGATTTTCAAGCGCTACGGCTGAAGCGTACCGTCTCTTTGACGAACATGGAATCCCTGATGCCGGTCCGGAATTGTCAAAACGTCAATTGATTGACGCGTTGGCGGCGGATCCGTCGGAATGGCCGTATAAGAATGATTTTTTGCCTGTCTTTCTTTCGTGCGGGAAGAAAGACGAAAAAGAGGCGTATCAGAATATTTTCCGGGCTTTTGAGGCATCCGGAGCTTTATTTTCAGGTTTATCCGGAGCAGGATCAACCTGTTTTGGGGTCTATAAAGACCGGAAATCTGCGGAAAAGGCGGTACATGGCTTTCATTTTGCGGGTAGTTTCGTCAAATTGACGTATCCACTTGCGCGTTAGGTATTAGGGTGTTAAAATAATAGCAAATCCTGATCCCAAAAAGGAGCGCGTCGTGGAGATAACTGATATTAGAGTCCGAAAAGTTGCTGGAGAAGGTAAACTAAAGGCTTACGTGACGGTTACATTTGATGACTGCCTGGTTGTTCACAATGTAAAAATTATTGAAGGAAAAAACGGGGTATTTATTGCTATGCCTTCAAGGAAGACGAGGGCAGGGGAGTACAAGGATGTAGCACATCCTATCAATCCTGAGTTCCGAACAGAACTTCAAACGAAGATTTTGGAGAAGTATGACAGTGGGAATGTTCAGGATGATCTTTCCGTAGATTTGTAGTGTGACGAAAGCCGTTAAAAGCGGTTTTAGAGTGTTTAGTCCGCCGGAAACAGCGGTATTTTCGGCTTTAAAAAAAATAAAATCTCTGGTTTTTGAAACTTTTTAAATGCAGAAGTTTCACAGGGGTTGTTTAGGTTAATGAATTGAGAGAAATCTGAAAATGTCAGATTTTTTGATATATTGGGACGTAGGCAAGTGGTAAGCCACCGGGTTTTGGCTCCGGCATGCACAGGTTCGAACCCTGTCGTCCCAGGAATCACGCAAGCTCTGCATTGAGCAAGGCGCTTTAGCGAAGGAGATCGAAAAATGGCTCAAGTTGTATTTGCAGCTAAGAAAAGAACTGATTTCGGTTCAGGAAATACCCGCAGGATGAGAAAAGCCGGCCGCATTCCCGGGGTTATGTACGGCCGTTCCGGTAAGGCTTTATCTATCGATCTTGATGGATTGGAATTTTCTAACGGCATCAAGGGTATTTCTGAAAGTACTATCGTGAAATTGGATGTAGAAGGCGAATCTCACGAAGCTTTTGTAAAGGATACTCAATGGAATATCCGGGACGGATCAATCCTGCATGTGGATTTTTATGAAGTTGAAAGCAGCACTTTGCTCCGGGCAAAAGTGTCGGTGCATGTAAGCGGGAACCCCATCGGCGTTCGTGAAGGCGGTATTCTTGAACTGCCGACTCATGAAGTTGAAGTCGAATGTCTGCCCAGGGATCTTCCCGAACGGATCGATGTGGATATCGCCGACCTGAAAGTCAACCAGTCAATCCACGTTTTTGATCTCAAACTTGGGGATAACGTAAAGATTATTACGAGCGGCGATCAGGTTATCGCGCTGGTCAAGTTTGCCAGGGCTGACTCCGCTTCTTCGGAAGAATCGGCGGAAGGGGCCGCGGAAGCTTCCAAAGCGTAAGCTGTTTCATTTTTTATGTGTGATGATGAGGCCGTTCGTTCCCCGCGGAATGGACGGTTTTTTTTCAGGAAGATGCCTGTGAATAATCCGGATTTTGAAGCGTTATTTGAAAAAGGCCTTGGTTCCTGGCCCGAAAACTCCGTTTTTGTTGCCGCGGTATCCGGCGGCTCGGATTCGGCGGCGATGCTGACGGCTTTGGTCCGCTTAGCAAAAAAGCGGCATTATCACATTTCTTGCCTGCATATCCGGCACAATATCCGCTCAGCCGAAGAAAGCGAAGCGGATACGCGCTTTGTCCGCGGCTTGTGTCAGCGCTTAGAGGTTCCCTGCCGGATTGTGTCGATAAAGCCGGGGAAGATTGCGGAAAGGGCGAAGGAAAAAGGAATCGGGATTGAAGCCGCGGCGCGGGAATACCGGCAGGCGGCGTACAGGCACGAAGTAAAACGGTTGGGCGCCCAAAAAGTTGTTACCGCTCATCATAAAGATGATGTTCTTGAAAATATCCTCATGCGGATTCTCCGCGGTTCCGGTCCCCGCGGTTTGGCTTCCATGCCTTCATCAACTCATCTTGTGCTGAGGCCTTTGCTGCATATTTCCAAAGACCAGATTCTTTCATATCTCGATACGGTAAAGGGATCGTACCAGACCGATCTTTCCAATCGTGATAACCGTTATCTTAGGAATCGTGTCCGCAATGTATTGATTCCGTTTTTGGATGAGCATTTTCCTCATTGGAAAAAAGGCATAGAATCGTTAGGGGAAACGCAGTCTTATATTGCGGACTATGCGGAGGAAGAAGCGCGGAAAGCGGTGAAATGGCAGATTTGCGAAAACGGCGTGGAAAGTACCGGCGGAAATTTTGCCGCGCTTAATCCGGTGATTCAGGAAGAAGCGGTTTTTCAGGGAATCAAAAAACTTTTTGATCATTTTGGTGAAAAAAATGATCAAACCCAGGCCGATGTTCCCCGGCGCTGCAAAGTTCCCAAGCGTTCGGTTTTAAGGCGTTTTTTCAAGAACGGCCGGCAATCGGCGGATTTGGGGAAAATCCGGCTGCAAAAAAACGGCGAAAAACTCCGGATGGTATGTTGGGATGATCCTCTCTCGGTAAAAGGCGGAGCTTTTTGCGCTGAAAAGCCCGGTATTTATCAATTTATGGGATATTCCATCAAAATTGAGGAAAAAATGCATTCAGAACACGGTTTTTTTTGCGAACTTCCGCTAATCTTTCGGTCTCCTTTACCTGGAGAAAAAATATCTTCCGAAGATTTTCGAAAAATGAAGACAAATAAGATAAAAAATAGTATTATTGTAGAGGACATAAACGGTAAAATCGCTTTTCTATGGCTAGATCAATATAATGCAAACATTTTATTATTGAGGGAATGCAAAACGATGTATAAAACTACGGTATGTATTGCTCAATATTCCGGGGGTTTCGATGAACGAAAACAAAAATAGTACTCCGCCCAGACCGGCTGTGAATAACAGCGGGCCTAATCGGTTTGCTTTGGTGTTTTTTCTTTTGATGGTGGGCCTTTTGGTCTTTTATATGTTTAGAAGCGATAATACCGCGATCCAGGAAATACCCTATTCGGTTTTTATCAGCCGCGTTGAACAGCGTCAGGTTGAAGCGGTTAAAATAACCGACAATAATATGATCGAAGGAACTTTCAGGAGCGCCGTTTCCGGAGAACTTCCCCAGCGTTTTAAAACGCGTATCCCTTATGATGATCCCGCTCTTTTGCAGCGTTTGGAAGATCAGGGAATTGCGGTGTCCGGCGCGGTTTCCAATATCAGTCCGCTGCGGTTTCTTTTGGAAATAATTCCTTACGCGGTGTTTATCATATTAATTTGGGTCATGTTCAGGAATATGCAGGGTTCGGGGAATAAGGCGTTTCAATTTGGAAAAAGCCGGGCGAAACGGTATAACGATGACGGTAAAAAGGTAACTTTTGCCGATGTTGCCGGCCAGGAAGAAGCAAAGTACGAGCTGCAGGAAGTGGTATCCTTTTTAAAGAATCCGCAGAAATTTACCAAAATGGGCGCGAAAATTCCTAAAGGCGTTTTGCTTGTGGGAATGCCGGGAACGGGAAAGACGCTTATGGCAAAAGCGGTCGCCGGGGAGGCCGGTGTCGCGTATTTTCACATGTCCGGCTCGGATTTTGTGGAAATGTTTGTCGGCGTCGGCGCGAGCCGGGTCCGCGACCTGTTTGAGCAGGGCCGGAAAAGCGCTCCCTGCATCATTTTTATCGATGAGCTTGACGCGGTGGGAAGAACCCGCGGAGCCGGTTACGGCGGCGGCCACGATGAACGCGAGCAGACGCTGAATCAAATGCTCGTGGAAATGGACGGTTTCGATTCCAAAGACGGCGTGATTATTCTTGCCGCCACGAACCGTCCGGATGTTCTCGATCCCGCTCTTTTGCGTCCGGGCCGCTTTGACCGTCAGGTTGTGGTCGCGATGCCCGATATAAAAGAACGGGAAGCCATCCTCAAAATCCATTCCGGCAAAGTTCCGCTCGATTCCGCGGTAGACCTTGCCCGGATTGCGCGCGCTACGCCCGGGATGAGCGGCGCGGATGTTGCGAACCTTGTGAATGAAGCGGCCCTGTATGCGGCAAGAAAAGATAAGACAACCGTGGAAATGAGCGATTTTGAGGAAGCGCGGGACAAAATCCTCATGGGTGTTGCGCGGAAATCACTTGCCATGAGCGAAAAAGAACGCCGGATGACTGCCGTTCACGAAGCGGGCCACGCCTTGCTCCATTATTTCCTCAAATATTCCGATCCTTTGCATAAAGTAACCATTATTCCGCACGGCAGAGCTTTGGGCGTAACCATGGCCCTGCCCGAGGGCGACATGTACAGCAAAGGCAAGTTCTGGATTCAGGACCGCATTACGATTTCTTACGGCGGCTTGATCGCGGAGAAACTCTTTTATGACGAAACCACAACCGGTGCCTCAAACGATATTAAGCAGGCTACGGAACTTGCCCGCCGTATGGTCTGCGAATGGGGCATGGACGGTGATTTAGGCCCGGTTGCCTATGGCCAGGAAGATGAGCCCATTTTCATTGGAAAGGAAATTGCCCGGCACAAAGATTATTCCGAAGAAACCGCCAAGAAAATTGACGCGGCCGTCAAGAAAATCCTTGATGACAGTCTTAAAACCGCTCAAAACATTTTAAGTGAACACAAGGATAACCTTGAAAAACTGGCGGATGAACTTATTTCCAAGGAAACGCTCCTGGATGATGATGTGAGAACCCTGTTAGACTTGCCGAAACGGGAAGAAGTTTCAGCGGAGTAAAAAAACGCCGCTTTTGCGACGCACGGGTGCCTGTCGCTTTGCGATGACAGGCATGTGTGCGTCAACTCATGCCCAACGGGAATCCGGTATTCCCTCTAATTTTTCTTTCAATCGACTATTCTATCTTTCCCTCCCTTGGATGCAGTACTTTATCATCGGCTTTCATTAGAAGTAAATGCAGCAGCCCTGCCCATAGAACTTGACACAATGTTCCATAAAACTTAAAATATGTACCTATGGAGTTCTCATGAAAAAGTTGTTATTTTCTTTTAGCTTATTTTTGATTTGTACAGTAGCATTTTCATTGGAATTTAGATTTCCTTTTTATGGATTACACCTTAACAATTTTTTAAATACAACAACAAGTGGAACCTACAATAATTCTAAAATAATAGAAATAGAAGAATTTGATAATGTTTTTGGTGCGGGAGTCGGTTTAGGTGTTGATTTTGTTTTTGATAATCGTAGTTTCTGGTGGGGGGATGGAATATTTGTTAGGGTAAATGGATTGATTCCCTATTACATGAATACATCAGATGTTAAGATAAAAAGCATAATTGGTGGTATGAATGCGAATGATTCATCAACAAATATTTCAAATAGTTTTACATTTGAATTAGCTGTAGGTAGTTTTTTGTTATTAAGAAAAAATAAAACAATTGAAATCCCCCTTTATTTGGGTTTTATATTTCCTCGTGTTTCATTTATTGATAAAAAAAATGCTACATTAGGAAAAGAAGGCGTTGCTGATTTTGGCATACTATTGGACTGTGGATTAAACTGGAATGTAAGTAACAATTTGTATTTATTTTTAGGAGCAAGATATAATATTGGTATTGCGTTCGGTGGCTATAAAGACGCAAAATTGCCTGCTGGTGTTGAGATTTTGGATTTTATGTTTCCCTCTCAAACTGTTGGTGGTTATTTAGGCGTAGGTTACAAATATAGGTGACGCCGGAGAGTCTATGATAAAAGTCAAGCACTTTCTAAAAGAAGTTTTCTTTTGTTAAGGAACTTTTGATATAGGCGAAGTTTAATCTCATGTTTGAGCGCGTCTCTGCCGTAATGATATTCTCCCTTCTTCAGCATTTGATACATCTCGGCCAATACTTTTCGCCGCAAGCCCGTTCTCACCAGCCCGGCTTTCTTGTATTCAGTCAGCCGCGTATACCACCGGCTCAGTTTCGGGCTGCTGGCCAAAACATGATTTAATGATTGCGTGAGCAATGTCGCCGCGAGTTTGCGCCCCTTCTTATTCGTTCCCCGAATACTCACTGATGTGTTTGAGTTCGATACCCGCGGCGCGGAACGTAAATATGAGGTAAACATCTTTGAGTTTTTGAGCCGGTCAACACTGATAATATCCGCTATCACCGCCGCCGCTATGAATACGCTCACGCCTTTCATGCTCGTCAGTATCCGGATTTCTTTCATGTACGGTTCGGCCCGGAACTGGATTTCGTCCTTCACGCTTTCCAGATGCGCCTCCAGAACGTCGAGCAACTCCAGCAGGTCATTGATTTGGAAGGATAAAGCGGTGCCGCTCTCCAGCGAGCGTATCTTTTCCCGGCTCCGTTTGTCAAATATTTCTTCCTGGGTAAAGCCGTAGAGCTTTTCTTTGAGCAGGGAATGGATACGGTTTTTCATTTGGGTGGTTTGCTTGCGGTACAGCCGGTAGGTCTGGAATAACCCGCGCAATTCCTGTATTTCCCCGGGCGGGACGGCGACCGGGGAAACGGCCTGCTCCCCTGACATCACCTGCATTTTGATAATCCGGCTCAGGATATTCGCGTCAATTTTGTCGGTATTGACGCGGGCTAGGCTGATCTGTTTCAGCTCATAGGTATTCGCCACGATGATTTTCTTGACCAGCGGTTCTACCAAACGCGCAAACGCGAATGTCGGGGTTGTCGCCTCGACCAGCGCGTAGGTGTCTGGGGTGAGGGTACGGTAAAAATCGGCAAGCCCCAGAGCGGTTAATTCAAATGTTTCGGTTCGGTTGCCTTTTTTCCGGTCTGCCGGAGTGGTTTCATCCCGGTAACTACAGGTGAACTTGTTCGTGTGTAAGTCAATCCCAATAAATTGCGTATAACCTCCTGAAAGTATTTGATTGTTCGGTTGAACTCCGGTATAATTTCCATGCGTCTATGCGGGGTACTGGCCGCTCAGGGTCAGTCCCCAGAAAGCAAATGCGGCTACCGGTTGTTATTCGACTGTACGGGGTCACTTTGTGCCCCAACCGATTTCACAACCGGTAGCTGTTCTTCCGAACTCCTCTACTATACCAGTAACCGCATGCTTTTATCATATCTTCGACAGTCACCCCTGCGTTTCCTGTTTTGGTAACCTGCAGCTTGCCGGCTTTATCCTGAACCAGCCACGCCCAACCCGAACCGAACAAACCAACAGCCGCTTTATTGAACTGCTCTTTGAAAGCCTCCGGCGAGCCAAAACTTTTATTGATCGCTTCCAGCAATTTGCCTTCAGGCGCTTTCTTCGGAACGGGCGAAAAAGTATCGAAATAAAACGTATGGTTCCATACCTGTCCGGCATTGTTAAACAGCGCACCATCTGCGTCTTTCACAATTTGTTCCAACGAGGCGTTTTCAAATTTTGTGCCGGCAATCAGGTTATTGAGATTATTCACATAAGCCTGCAGGTGCTTGCCCCAATGGTATTCCATTGTTTCTTTACTGATAGTGGGAGCTAAGGCTTCCACTGCATAGTTCAACTGTGGCAATTCATGTTTCATGATGTGATTGTTTTTTAATTATTCTTCAAACATAGTAATAATTCCCGAATATTAAAAATAATTCCTGCATTGCCAATGCAAAAAAATACAAAAAAATCACTACTTTTGTAATTTACTAATATAGGTACACATGTTGACGCTCAAAACCCTACGGGAACAAACTGCTTTTGTTATTGAAAGATTGGCAGTTAAACATTTCGATGCCAAAAGCATTATCGAACAGGCCATTGCTTTAGACGATGAACGCAAAGCGCTGCAAACAAAGTTGGACAGCAATTTGGCCGAACAAAACGCCACTGCTAAACAGATCGGTGCGCTCATGCAGCAAGCCAAAAAAGAAGAAGCCGAAGCCTGCAAACAACAAACCGCCACGCTGAAAGAACTGTCGAAAACATGGGAACAGGAGCTGTCGGAGATAGAAAAAAAATTGAATGATGCGATTGTGCAATTACCCAATCTGCCGCACACTTCCGTCCCTGCGGGACGCACCCCCGAAAACAACGTGATAGTGCGCGAAGGCGGCGCCAAGCCTGCTTTACAGCAAGCCCTTCCGCACTGGGAGCTGGCGAAGAAATATGATATTATTGATTTCGATTTGGGCGTAAAACTTACGGGCGCTGGCTTCCCCGTATACAAAGGATTGGGTGCGAAATTGCAACGTGCACTAATCGCTTACTTCCTCGACAAAAACACCGCTGCCGGCTACCTTGAAGTGCAGCCGCCGCTCATGGTCAACGAGGCCTCGGGCTTCGGTACAGGACAGCTGCCCGACAAGGAAGGACAGATGTATCACGTGGGAGTAGACAATTTTTATTTAATCCCCACCGCCGAAGTGCCGGTGACCAATATCTACCGCGACGTGATTCTTAATCCCTCCGATTTTCCGGTGAAACTGACGGCGTATACGCCCTGCTTCCGCCGCGAGGCCGGCTCTTACGGCAAGGACGTGCGCGGCCTCAACCGCCTGCACCAATTCGATAAGGTAGAAATTGTGCAATTGCAATTGCCCGAAAATTCCTATAAGGCATTGGACGAAATGGTAGCGCACGTGGAAGACATTGTGCAAAGCCTCGGCCTCCCCTATCGCATACTGCGCCTATGCGGCGGCGATATGAGCTTCACCTCGGCGCTGACCTACGATTTTGAAGTATTTTCCGCCGCGCAGGAACGCTGGCTCGAAGTAAGTTCTGTGTCGAATTTCGAGTCATTCCAGGCTAACCGCCTAAAGCTGCGTTACCGCGACGACAACAAGAAGACACAACTGCCCCACACGCTCAATGGCAGTTCCCTGGCACTGCCCCGCATTATGGCCGCCCTGCTGGAAAATAACCAAACGCCGGAAGGCATCAAGATCCCGGAGGTGCTGCAACCGTACATGGGAGCTGCTAATGTGATAATTTGCTGATGTGCTGATGAGTTAATAAGTAATAATTTGGTTAAGTGTAATAGTCAAGATTTGATCTGACAGTTTTTGATTAGTAGTAGTTAAAAATTGTCTGTTATTTCATCGGGAATTTTGGTATTTTTGGAAAAATATTTATCTTTGTAAAAAATTAGGTGGGTCTCCGGGTTTACCCGCAGTCGCATCAGACGTTCAGCCGGATTTTTCGGGCTGTCCT
>QMCE01770269.1_pt1 | contig 10527 bp, 5 predicted proteins | sample 1821851 | NCBI WGS metagenome assembly QMCE01 (sample SAMN09453174, study PRJNA476694) | Termite gut metagenome, whole genome shotgun sequencing project. | isolation source: worker | host: Odontotermes sp. | place: South Africa:Pretoria | collected 2016-01-28
TGCGACCAACTCAATTGTGTCGCAGCCTGCGACACAATTTGAAAATCGGGAAATTGCTCGGCGAACTGCATCATTCTATGGATGTTACGCGAAGTATAACTACTTCCATACTCCTGCTGTAATTGTGTCGCAAGCTGCGACACAATTTGCTGACCATAGTCAGCACGCTTATTTCCAAGTACTTCGGTATTGACGCGATGGCCAATATTCCAATATAACAGGGTGGTTTCGATGTTGGCAGTGGAGGCAACCCGGATTCGGGCGTTGTTTATCAACGTGCGAATGTCATCCAACAGTTGCGACGGGACAGTTATTTCGAGGTCTTTCATAGTGCGGCGTTTTTGCAAAGGTAATGTGATTAGTTGAATTGAGTGAGCAGGGCGGCGTTTTTCTGTCGTTCCTCTTTCTCGAACGAAGCGAGATAGGTCTCGGTGGTTTGGAGGCTGTTATGGCCGAGACTTTCGCTTATGTAGGCGATGTTCGCGCCGGAGCGTTTCAGCACAGTGGCGTAGGAGTGTCGCGCCGTGTAGGTCGAAATATGATTGATACCCAACTGTTCCCCAATCTCGGCCATACGCTTGTTGATGGCGCGGGTGGTGTACTGCGTTTTCTTTTTCACCGTTACAGCATCCTCACCACCTTTCAGAATCGGGAAAATATAGCTGTCAGGGGCGGGTGGATTGCCCCAATGGTCGATGATCGCCTGCATTTCGGGGGTTATGATGGCGCGAATCTCGCGCCTCATCCGATTGGTGCGCTCGGTCTTCTGGCGCACGAAATAAATCTCACCGTCCTCGATATTGGCGTATTTCAGCTTCACGAAGTCGGCCATGTTGATCCCGTTGCACAAGTAGAGAAACAGCCAATAGTCGCGATACTTGGCCGTTGCGTCGCTCCCGTCGTCATACCGGACGATCTGCCCGATCTGCTCCAGTGAGAGAGCCATTTTTCGCCCCTCGGAGGCTTTGATCTCATATTTATCTCGCCCGAACGGATAAGCCGATTCCTTGATGATGCCTATACGCTTGGCATCGTTCAAGATTGCCCGAAGCGTCCGCATATGGATTCCGATGGTGCTGTAACTCTTTTTCTCGGCCAGCAGAAACTTTTCGTAGCGATTGAGCCAGTCAGAGGTAACCGTGTGATAGGCAATATTGCCCCTTGCAAACCGCTCCAACCCTTTTAGCACAGTATCGTAGATCATGCTGTTGCCAACCATCTCATCGGCTTTAAGAGCCTCGATCTTCGCTCGGAAAGCGGTATTTACCGTTCCGCTCGACCCTTTTTTCAGCCGCTGGTTCAGCGCGTCGAACGAGAAATCGCCGGAAAATGCAATCTCCTCGACATGATCCCGCACGATATTAAAGCTGTTTTCGATGTCGGCCTTGACCTCCATCGCCGCACGGCTTTTGTTTGCGGGCAATTTTTCCCACGCCTCCGGCGAAAGTTGCTTTCCCGTGGTATAGTATTTTCTATCCCGAAGATACGTTACCCGAATCTTCACGGGAAAGAGACCGCTTCGTTTTTCCTTCCGGCTGTCGAGAATCGCGGCTACCGTGATACCGTCTTTCGCATAAGAGTACATAGGCGTAATTTTTGATCGTTCGAAAATTTGCACACACAATTTGCACACAAATATAGGGAACGATTCTCAAATATCAAAATACACCACCTATGCAAATACCGCCTAATACTTTGATATTCAATGAATATAGAAAATAAATCGAAAGAAATAAAAATGGATGAAAACCCAAAAATTCAGCTTCCCAAGCTGAGGGTCGCGAGTTCGAATCTCGTTTTCCGCTCCTGATTTTCAAAGAGTTACGATTAATTTCGTGGCTCTTTTCTTTTTCCTTGCATACAATTTGCATACAAAGTCGCGGTAATTTTTTCGATTCTGTTCGATGGGGTCTCGGGGTTGGCTGGCTTGTTCGTGGATAAGATCGCGCGTCTGTTGTTGCCGGTTCGCTCGCGGAGCCGTCGCCGTACCACCCCCATCCTCGTTTGGTAGCGGATTTGCTTTTCCAAAATTACCTTTGCGGACGAAGGGTAATGAGGCGCCCGACGTAATCATTTTGCACGAAGGCGGAAGGATGTCTCCGATCGAAATCCCACGATCGTTTTGCTTCGTTCCCGGGAATTGCTAAATCGATAATGCAAAAAATGTAAAATTTTTCGCACGATCTTTTTCGAGGGGTGAAAACAAAATATAACTTGCTCGCATTCGGGCGTAAAGCGCACATATACATAAATATACGGCCACAGTTTAAGTTCTCTCTTGCAGACGCCATTCCACGATATCCGCGATGTTTCAAAAGAATATCGTACCGACACAAATCAAAATCCCGATAAATTATTTGGATATTAAAATATAACTTTTCATCTTTGCATTACAGCACAGTACAGGACGAGAGTTGCCCGGCAATATTTTTATTCTCGAAACCGGTCGAAAGGCGGTACGACACGATACGGTGTGAGCGGCGAGATTCGGATTCAAACTCGATATACACCAAATAACTACTAAACCAAACTTATTTTATGAAGCAAATCGAACTATTCTCTTTGTGGAGGCGTGTGTCAACTCCTCCAAAGCTGTTTGCAGTCGCATTGGCACTGATGGTTCTCGGAATGGGGAATGCTTATGGCCAGGATCGCGGACTGACAGTATCCGGCCGCGTGCTGGATGCCGAAACGAACCAGCCGCTCGCAGGGACCACGGTTTGGGTAAAGGAGACCTCCACGGGTCGTATTACGGACGTGGAGGGCAATTACACCATTCCGGTCGATAATGAGAACTCCGTTCTTACTTTCAGCTATCTCGGCTATGAGAATCATGAAGAGCGCGTGGGCAACCGGAAGAGGATCGTGGTCAGCCTTACGCCCTCCGCGTCCGCCATAGGCGAGGTCGTCGTTACGGCCATGGGGGGAGCACAGGCGAAAGAGAGCGTCGTCGGCGCGATCTCCTCGGTCCAGCCGAAAAACCTCAAACTGCCTACGGCCCACGTGGCTACCGCTCTTGCCGGTCAGGTCAACGGCGTGACGGTGATTCAGCGTTCCGGAGAGCCCGGCAGCCATGCCGAATTCTGGATCCGCGGAGTGAGTACCCTTACGGGCAACAATACGCCGCTCGTGCTCGTCGACGGTATAGAACGCTCGATAGACCATGTGGATGTGGAGGACATCGAGGCGATCTCCGTGTTGAAGGATGCCGCCGCAACCGCGGTGTACGGTGTGAGGGGCGCCAACGGTGTGATCCTCATCAAGACGAAAGTCGGTGAAATCGGCGCGCCGAAGATAACGCTCAATTACTATTCGGGTTTGGTGCAGCCGACAAGGCTTCCGGAGTTCGTTAACTCCTATCAGTTCGCCGACTATTACAATCAGGCTTACGGATACTCCAACGGCGGCAAGAATTTCTACAACGACCATGCGATGGAGATGTACCGAACGGGAGCGGATCCCGACCTCTACCCCGACGTGGATTGGATAGAGACGGTCTTCAGGGATTTTGCGTGGAACCACAAGGTGGGTGTCAATGTCAGCGGCGGTGGCGCCGTTGCCCGCTATTTCATCTCCGCGGGTTACTATAACGAAGGCAGTATATTCAAGGAAGACAATATGAAAGAATACGACTCGTCGATAACGTACGACAAGTTCAACTTCCGCTCGAACATAGACGTCAACCTGAGCAAGACCACGATCCTGAATGTCAGCCTTTCCAATATTTATGAAACGAAGACCGCGCCCGGAGGAGGCGAGTACTGGAACATGGCATTCGAAATGAGTCCCAACGCGATGCCGGTACGTTTCTCCGACGGCAGCCTCTCGACAAAATCGGGACTTCCCGACAACAGGCGGAACCCCTATAACAATATCACCCAGATGGGTTACCGGAATCATTTCTGGAACACGTCGCAGGCTCTGGTCGGATTGAACCAGAACCTGGATTTCGTAACGGAGGGCTTGTCCGCCAACGCGCGTTTCTCGTGGGATGCGAGTAGCAGCAACGAGTTGAGTTACATCAACGATCCTTCGACGTTCATTGCCCAGGGCCGCGACGAGAGCGGCGCCCTGCTTCTCGGCACCGGCAATATAGGGACGGATAAGATCACCTACTCCCACCTCCAAACCGCCGAACGCACCATGTACATCGAAGCCTCGTTGGATTATACCCGCGACTTCGACAAGCATCGCGTGGGGGCCCATCTCATGTTCAACCAGAAATCGTACAGGAATCTTACGGCGGCCGGTTCGGAAGGCTCCGTACCATACCGCAATCAGGGTATCGCCGGACGCTTCCTCTACTCCTACGACTACCGCTATTTCGTCGAGGGCAACTTCGGCTATAACGGCTCCGAGAATTTCAGCCCGGGCAAACGTTTCGGTTTCTTCCCATCGGTATCGCTCGGATGGATGGTGTCCAATGAAAAATTCTTCGCCCCGGTGCGTAATGTCGTCGACATGTTGAAGATCAGAGGATCGTACGGTATCGTGGGTAACGACAAGATCGGTGGTTCCCGCAGGTTCATCTATCTTTCCACATTCAATTATCCGCAAGACATCTACTATTTCGACGGCGGTTACGTCGACGGAATCCGTGTGGGCGACATTGCCAACAACGATGTGTCGTGGGAAACAGTCAACAAGTTCAACGTGGGTGTCGAGTTATCGCTGTTCCGAATGTTGAAGATCGAGGCCGACTATTTCGACGAACATCGTACCGGGATATTTATGCAGCGCGACGACCTCTCCGAGACCGCGGGTATAATCACCACGCCCTGGACCAATGTGGGCGAGGTGAGGAACAGAGGTTTCGACGTCACGATGGAATTCAACAAGCGCTTCAACGAGGATCTGTCGTTGCAGATGCGCGGTAACTTCTCCTACAACAACAACATCGTCATCACGGACAATAAACCCAACTGGAACTACGACTATCGCGATGCCAAGGGGCGTCCTGTGGGACAGGTGTTCGGATTGATCGCCGAAGGTCTCTACTCTTCGGAAGAGGAGATCCGCAACAGTCCCACCTTCAACGACCAGGTTCGTGTGGGCGACATCAAATACCGCGATATGAACGGCGACGGGGTCATCACCAACTTCGACTCCACCGCTATCGGATACAGCTGGCTGCCGAAGATCATCTACAGCGCGGGAGCATCCCTTGTCTGGAAGAACCTCGATGTATCGCTGCTGTTCCAGGGCGTCGGTCAGGTTTCCACCATGTACGGAGGACCCGCCATGAGGCCATTCTCGGGCAACAACACGGATGTCGCGGGATTCTTTAAAGACGTGTACGATAACAGCTGGTCGCTGGACAATCCCGATCCGGGCGCCAAGTATCCGCGTCCCTCCATGACATACAACGCGAACAACGCCCAGTCTTCGACATACTGGATGCGTGACGGAAGTTATTTGCGTCTCAAGAACGCCACCATCGGCTATACCGTACCGAAGACCGTCACCGACAGAATGAACATAGCTTCGATAAGGGTGTATGTCAGTGGATTGAACCTGTTCACCATCGACAAGATCAAACTGTTCGACCCTGAGATTTCGAATACCCAGGGAGCCGGATATCCTCCGTCGAGAACGTTTAGCGTAGGTCTGAATGTTAACTTTTAAAGAAAATGAAGACAATGAAAAAAACAATAATATCGATAGCGGCGCTTTCCGCCCTGCTGCTCGCCTCGTGCGAAAGCTATCTCGACATGCAGCCCATCGAACGCTTCGAAACCCCGGAGGAGATATTCTCGGTAAAGGCAACCACCAACCAGTATCTGAATCAGATCTACGGTTTCATTCCGAGGGAATTCAACACCGGAGCGGCGGCCACGGCGGCCGGAGCGGGTCTTCCGTGGCTTCCCTGCTGCGATGAAATAGAAGAGTCTTCGTTCAACAACGAATACGTTGTGATGAACGACGGTACATGGACTCCTTCTACCGCCGAAATATACCAGAAATGGCAATTTTTCTATAACGGCATACGTGAGGCCAACTACTTTTTGAACTATGTCGACCTTTGCGAGGAATACACTCCGGAGGAGTTGAGACTGCGCAAAGCCGAAGCCAGATTTCTGAGGGCCTATTTCTACACCTACCTGATGAAGATGTACGGACCGGTTCCCCTTATCGGCGACAAGGTCAACGATCCCAATGAGGATTTCACCGCATCCCGCAACACCTACGACGATTGTGTGGAATATGTCGTACGCGAATTGGACGATGTGGCGACAATGCTTCTGCCGCAGCATCCCGATCCCGATCGCGGACGCGCCACCTCCGGAATGGCCATGGGACTGAAGTCGCGTTTCCTGCTCTATGTGGCCAGCGAACTGTTCAATCCCCGCGGAGGGTCGATCTACTCCGACTATAAAAACAAAGAAGGGGTGAATCTGATACCCACGACTTTCGATATCCAGAAATGGGAAGATGCCGCACAGGCCGCGCTCGACGTGATAGAATTGAGCTCCTTTCAACTCGTCAAGGAATACACGACGGTAGATGTGGAAGGTGTTCCCACCGAGGTTATCGACCCGTACGGTTCATTGTACAGCGTATTCTTTTCGGCTTGGAACAGCGAAGTTATCTGGGGCCGCAAGATGGCCGACAACACATGGTTCCAGAGAACCACTCCGCGCGGTGTGGGCGCTCAGGCATGGGGCGGTTTCGGTGTGACCCAACAGCACGTCGACGCTTACGCCATGGCAAGCGGCAAGTACCCGATCGATCCCGTCTACACGGACGCCGGTTATTCATACGAGATCGTTCCCGGAACGGGCTACACCGAAGAGGGATGGACGGCCAATTTCGAACACCCCTACGACGGGATCAGGAACGACACCTGGAACATGTACATCGGCCGCGAACCGCGTTTCTACATGGACATCGTGTGGGCCGGAATGAAATACCCCTTTGCCCTCACTTCCGCCAGAGGAAAAGTTCCGGAAGGAACCACGACCCTTGCGACCGTCGAGTTCTTCAACGGAGGCAACAGCGGCGCTCCGGGACAAAACCGTTCGATGACCGGTTACTGCCTCAGGAAGATAAACTCGCGCACCGCCAGCCCGAGGGACAACACGTGGGCGACACCCATGATCTGGTCGTACATGCGTCTGGCCGAGATATACCTGAACTATATCGAGGCAACGATCGAATGCGGAAGGGTCGATGACGCCCTGATGTTCGCACTCTGGGACGAGTTGCGCGAGCGTGCCGGACTTCCGGGAATACTTTCGGTCTATCCCGAAGCCACCGGCAACCAGAACATGCTACGCGACCTTCTCCGCCGCGAACGGCGTATCGAACTCGCTTTCGAGGGTCTGCGTTACTTCGACACGCGCCGTTGGATGATTGCCGAGGATACCGACGCGGGGCCGATGTACGGTATGAACGTGATGGAAACCACACAGGCTCCGGGTACCGCTTTCTGGCAGCGCACCAAAGCCTCCCGCGCCGACAGGGTATTCAAAGAAAAACATTATCTGCATCCCGTTAAGCAGCGTCAGATAGACAGGGACAGCGAGATAGAACAGTCGCCGTATTGGCAGTAACCATTTCTGAAAATGACAACTATGAAAAAGATATTAATCGCAGCGATTTTCACACCGGTATTCTTTTCTTCGTGCGACGACACCCGCCTTTGGGGACTCGAACCGGATAAAGTCTATCTCAAGCAAAACGGAGTGCTGGAGGAGGTGGCTTATGACCTCGACCGCACGGAGACCGTGGAACTATGGGCTGTCAAGAGCGGTTACAGGGGCGAATCGACCACTGTCAAGTTCAGCGTCAACCCCGAACTCATCCTCAGGCACAACGAAGAGTACGGCACCGATTTCAAAATGATACCCGACGGATGTTATGAAGTGGACACTCCCCGGGAATTCGAGATCAAAGGTACCGATCAGTACGCGAAGTTCAGCTTCAAATACGATACCGGCAAGATACTCGAAAAAGCCTACCAGGGAGCCTACGACCGGTCGGGTTATGTCCTTCCGATCCAGATCCGTTCTTCCGACGTCATGATCACCGACGAGATAGAGACGGGCGACTACGCCCTGATAAACTTCAGCATCAGGGAGCCTGTGATCGAGATACTGAACGGAAACTACTCCGATCTCTCCTTCACGGTGGGCGAAGAGGGTGTTCTGAACTATTCGTTCGACGTGGGTATGCCGTTCAGGCCCGACACCGATGTGGCTTACACATTTACCGAAGACGACGCCGTGCTGCAGTCCATTGTCGACGGATATAACGCGAGCAGTTCCGTTCAATACACTCTTGCGCCCCGGGAGGCGTACTCCATGCTCACGACCGATTTCACCGTCGGCGCGGGCACGGATCGGGCAACGGTCGAATTCAATGTCGACAAGTCCCTGATGCCGTTCGGGAACCATCTGATAGTATTGGCGCTGGGTTCGGCCGATGCACCCATGTCGATAGGCGAGAACAGTCATATCATTCTCCCGGTCTCGGTCGTCACCGAAAGGATCGACCGGTCGAACTGGACCGTCACGGCATCGAGTTCGAGTACGGCGGCCGGAGAGACGCTCGAAAGCATAATCGACGATAACATCAACACGTTCTGGCATCTTGCCTACGGTGGGGTCGACAACAATCCGCGCCTTCTGTACGATATGGGCGAAAGCCGGATGATGTACCAGGTCGAAATATGGCCGCGCCGGTTCGATCAGGGCGGGAACGGTACCTCTCTCATAGGATGCGCCGTGTACGCCAGCGAAACTCCGCTCGGCATCGACGACGATTGGGGCGAACCTATCGCCGACGTAAATATTCAGGTCGTGGCAACCACGATGTCGATCATGATAAACGTGGAACATACCCAGGCCCGGTATTTCCTGCTGAAAATGCGCCGGAACACCAATCAGGTCGGTATCAACGAGGTTTATGTGAGAGGCCAATAGAACATTTTCGTCCGGAGCCGGAGAGCCGTCCGTGGCGGCGGCTCTCCCCGGTCCGGAACTGTGAAAAAAAGATCATATTATAGCAGATGAGTTATATGAAAAAGTTTTTTTTGATTTTATGTCTGGCCGCGTTTGCTGGCTGCCGCGAATATATTAAGGACGATTACCAGGGAAATACGGGCAGCGCCGATTACGACGGGGTGGACGAAGTGGCCATGTTGCAATCGGGCAAGATAGTTCGAGCGATGATAGGCATCGAAGACCCGGCCACACTGACGCTCGACGCGTTCAAGAACGGAGGTTACGGAGACGAATGCACGGTAACGTTCTCCGTCGACGAGGGGCTCCTTTCGGCTTACAACGCCGCCGAAGGTACATCTTTGCAGATTCTCCCGTCCGATGATTACACTATGGGGGAAACCCGATTCCAACTCGGCGCGGGACAGACTCGTGCCGCGCTCGACATAAGTTACGATCCGGCGGATATTCTGGACAGATACGACGGAGCTTTCGGCGTCGAAACCTACGCGATACCTGTCAAGATGACCGTTTCGGGAAGCGCCGGGCAGGATGAGGCCAAATCTTCGGCCATAATCGTTTTCCGGATACAGGAACCCGTTATCGGCATCGAGCAGAAGAGCTTCTCTCCGTTGACGGTCATAAAAGGCGACACCGGTTCCCAGGAGTACGGTTTCGGGGCCCGGATGAATTTCGCGGGAGTTACCGACAAGGATCTGGTTTTCGAGAGCGATCGGGATGCGCTCGCCGCCGCGGTGGCCGCCTACAACGAAGCGAACGAGACCGATTATAAATTGCTTCCGGCGTCCGTCTATTCGTACACCTCCTCGAAAATACCGGCGGGCTCCGATTCGGGAACCATCCTGCTGGCCATCGACAAGAGCGCGATCGATTTCTCCGGCCGCTATCTGCTTCCGGTGATACTCACCGACAACGGCGGCGAAATAATCATCGAGGGTAACGCGACGCTCTACCTGCCCGTTACGGCAATGGAACTCCTCGATCGTGGGGATTGGGTTCTCGATACTTCCAGCAGTAACGCCGTCAACCCCGCATCCTTGGCCGTGGACGGCAACGCCACCTCCTACTGGCATGTCATATTCAAGAACGCAGGGGTGATAGCCGACACCGACAGGTTGTTCCAGATAGGACTTCCGGAAACGACCACCGTATGCCGCGTGGAGCTTATCCCCAATCTGAACGGCAACTTCAACCAGACGGGTAAATACAATGTCTACACGAGTATGGAGGGTTCCGGAACCGATAAACTAACCGAGCACACCGCTCCCGCGACCTATCAGCTCATAGGCGCTCCCTCGACGTGGGGCGGCGACTGGTCTCTGACGACTTCATATTCTCCCGGCACCGCGGAAACCCCCGTGGTTATCGACTTCGCCGAGCCCGTAGAAACGAAGTATGTGAGACTGAAACTCGACAACAGAGGCGCAGCCGACAATACCATAGGCATTAACGAGATCAATCTCTACGGATGGGTCGATTAGGGAGCCGGTAAACAATGGAATTAAGAATGAAAAAAACTCTCATAGCAGGCGTGGCGGCGCTACTGCTCCTTCCCCACACCCTG
>QMCE01769909.1_pt1 | contig 10523 bp, 10 predicted proteins | sample 1821851 | NCBI WGS metagenome assembly QMCE01 (sample SAMN09453174, study PRJNA476694) | Termite gut metagenome, whole genome shotgun sequencing project. | isolation source: worker | host: Odontotermes sp. | place: South Africa:Pretoria | collected 2016-01-28
ATATAACAAATAAAATCCAACAGCCCGGGCACCACTATCTCGCAGCCCTCGCTCAGCAGGAACTCCTCGAGGTTATTGTTGCCCAGCGGCGCGTACTTTACATAGATTTCGCCAACTACGCCGACGCGGGGCTTCTCCTTGATATCCAGCGGGATTTTAGAGAAATCCTCGCAGATGCGCCTGAAATTCGCCTTAATGCGCCGTACGCGCAGATTGCGCGCCTTGCGGTAATCCTTTCCGAGAATATCCTGCCACTTCGCGGTCATTTTTTCCGAATCGCCCGGATTGACTTCATACGAACGGCAGCGGTTGTGCAGCAGCGTCAATAGATCGCCGTAGAGGATAGAAACGATCATACGCGCGAGCAGCGGCAGCGAGAGCTTAAAACCCGGGTTTTTTTCCATGCCCGCGACGTTGAGCGACACGACGGGAATGTGCGCTAGGTTATTGCGCTTTAGAGCCTTGCGCAACAGGTGGATGTAGTTCGACGCGCGGCAGCCGCCTCCCGTCTGCGTGATCATCAGCGCGACCCTGTTTTCATCAAAGCCGCCTCGCTTTACGGCGTCAAGCAGCTGCCCGATGACCAAGAGCGCCGGATAGCACGCGTCGTTATGGACGCTTTTAAGCCCTTCTTCAACGACGCTTGAACCGGTGTTTTTCAGCAATACCGCCTTATAGCCGTTTAGCTCCAGCGCCTTTCGGATCAGCTCGAAATGCACCGGCAGCATCATCGGCATGAGCAGAGTATGCGTCCTTTTCATTCGCCGCGTGAAGAGCAGGCGGCCATTTTTATCGGCAGTTTGCAATATTTTACCTCCAGCAACACTATTAGTCTCCACGGAAACCCAAAACCCTAGAAAGGCAGGGGCTTCCGAACGCCCATATTCTCGAATCACCCCCGCAAAAGCGGAAAATAATCCAAGAAGAATCGTATATTTTACTTGACAAATCCGGATCGCCCCCAACAATCGCTAGAACGGTTTTTCTCACAAGCCGTATCTCGATTGTTGGGGGAATGATCCTTATGCTAGGCATCTGGCACACTCATACCGAATACCAAACACGCCTGTTCAAGAAGCTGGAACAGCTTCTGAAAACCAACTCAAAGCCCATTCAAGGTTTCACAACCACCATATTGAAAGTGCATGAATCTCGATTCGGCACAATCTTTCGTCGCGCCGCTGTTCTCCGCCACCGGCAGACCTTCAGACCAACAGCCGGAAATCATGCGGCTGTTCATTCTCATGGAAGATCAGCGTGAACGCGACATCGATAAGTGGCTCAAGACCGTTGCCGCTACGCCGCTGTTTTGCGCGCTTGCCGGGCTTGAAGCCCATGAGCTGCCCGGCGCTTCCACGCTCCGTGACTTTAGAACCCGGCTTTGGCAGGGCGAAAAGCCAAATCCCATGAAGCCGCCGACGTCTCGCCCGAAGGAGAAATTCGGCAAGGAGAAGCAGCCGCCCAAGCGTCCGGGCATCATCGCCGAGCTGTGCCGCAAGGCTAAAAAGGGGGAAATCTTCGGCGGTGTTCCGGAAAGCTTCTTGCAAGCGCTCTTTACGGAAATCGCACTCAAACCGTCCGCGCTGTTGGGCTTGCTCGGCAATACCCAGCGCCTAAAAGTCTCCGCCGACGGCGCTTGCGTAGAATCTCACGCCAATCCCAACGGCCATAAGGCTTGTTCCTGTAAGGAGCGTTGCGACTGTGACCGCCGCTTTGCCGACCCCGAGGCAAAATGGGGCTGGGACTCCTTTCATGAGCGCTATTCCTACGGCTATACCATGTACGCGCTCTCGATCCATAACGCCGCGCTCAAGCTCGACCTTCCCATATATCTCCGCTTCGTGGACGCGAACCAATTCGACGGCGTTTCTCTCATTGAAGCCTTCGCCCACGCTCGCAGCATCTATCAGGAATTCCTGCACTTCGACGCATTGCTCGCTGATGCCGCTCACGATAATTACGCAACATACGATCTCTTGCGCCATTTCAAGGTTCGCCCCTTTATAGACCTTAAATCCTCCAAAGGCGGCGAAACGCCTAAACCACAGGATATTCAGCTTTCAAAGAACGGCATCCCCATCTGCCCCGACGGGCACGAGATGGTCAATTGGGGCTTTGACAGTAACAAGTTCCGCACTAAATTCCGTGCCCCTTGCGTCGTTGGACGCGTCTCAACTTGCCCTTACTCCGATATCTGTTGCCCCACGCACTACGGTAAAACCGTGTATCTGCGCCATGCCGACGACCTGCGCTTCCGTCCGCCGGTTCCGCGCGAATCCGATGAATGGAAGGCCATCTATAATGAACGCACTGCCGCCGAGCGGGTGAACAACAGAATTCTTACAGATTACCGCCTCGAGCACCCGATGCGCCGCGGCAAGAAAAACCTCGCCTTCTTTGCATTCCTCAACGCCATTAACGTCCATTTGGACGCCATGGTTAAGTGTAGTTCGCTCAAACTCGAAAGCTTGGCCGCTTAGGTTTTCTACATTTATAATCCTTTTTCTTGCAGCCGCCGCCGGTCGGCTTGTTTGCCGCGCCCTTCGTTTTCTCCTTCTTTAGCTTCCCGCTTCTCCCTTGAAACGGTCGGAGTTTCCGTGGTTACTCTAGTAAATCTTGTCGCTATCGAGTTCTTCATCTAAGGCGGAAATATCATAAACCTTGTTATCCCCAGGCAGCCGCCAGCCGTTTGTCTCCAGCGCCCAAATACAGGCGTGTTGTCTGCGATATAAAACCGTATTTCGGCTCCCGTTCGTATACGCATTGGCCTCTGCCGCAGGATTATGCGCACCATTTGCTCCTCGGTTTCGATCATAACAGCTTTGGTCCGTTGCCGAATAATTGTATTTTCAACCTCGGCGCATCGCCCCCGAATGATAACATACCCGCCTTCCGCACTCCGCTAAGCTTATAAGCACAGAATAAGCTATAAACGCACAATCCCGCAAAAGGAATTATTACCAGCCAATCCTCAGTAATACAAGCAAGTAGGATGAGGAACAGCGCGGACACAAGCGTGAGTCCTATCCTGTAGATTATTTGCGACTGAAGAGGAGCGGGTATTCGAGTAAATCGTTCACGAAACTTGATTAGTTTTTCTTTCATCTTCAGCCCATCTCAAATCAACACGAGCCGCTTTTTACGCAGCAAGCCCAAAACCGCCTTCACTACCGTATCGCGTTCAGGCGACGATTCCATGAGGATATCCGGCGTTGTATCGGCGGCCAGATTATCGGCATAGATTAGCATAGTAAGCTCCTGCACGTTCTCTGTACCCAAAAGTTCTGGAGATGGAGAGACGCCGCCGGAAACAAGCTTCGTTAGTTCGCCTATGCTGAGCCGGAGGCCGGCTTTGTCAATCCATTGCCAAAGCCGGTTTTCTGGCGGAGACAGCGGCGCGCGCATTGGCTTTGGCTCCGCCTGGCAAATGATGCACTTGGCGAGCAGGCGATACACAGCCAACGGGCCTGTTTCTTCGCTTGTTTCGACCAACCCCAACCGCTGCAATTCACGCAAATGCCTTATCTCTCGCTCTCCGTCAGCCTCGCCCAATCCATATTGGCCGTCGGACCATAATTGAACGCCAATGCCTGTAAGCACATGCTTCACACCGCAATGGGCTACGTAAAGTATATTATTTTCGCGCTTTTCGGCCACAAACCCTTTTGACAAATATAACATCATATCACCTCGTATCGTAGCTCTATTGATATTACACAGCGAGAGGCGCGATTTTGCAACAGCGATAATTAAAGAAGCAACATCATCGCAATGGCGAACCCGATTACGAGCAAAGCGCCGCCTCCCACGAGCGCGATGCGCTTGATTAGCTCGGGATCCATCCGCTCCCGCTCATGGCCGTTGTCGACGGGCCGGACGTCGTCATAATAGCCGTCGTAGCCTGCATCCTGCGGATCGGGCTCGGCCACCTTCACTGGCTGGCGCTCTTGACGCCGCTTTTCTTTCTTTGGGCTCCGCTCCTTCCTTATGGCATTCTTCTTTTTCGCTGCGCGAACAGTCTCTTCGGGTGGAGGCTGCTGTCCTTGTTCGGGAACAACCTGCTCGGGCGTCGCAGCTGCTTTATGCTCCGGCTCCGTATGTTTGGGCCGGGAAGCGCCCGGAACGGGCTTGCCGCACTCGGCGCAGAAAGATGCGGCGCCGCCCAAAAGGGTAGCGCCGCAATAGGAACAAAACTTCATTTTATGTACGCTCCTGTTCGATATAATCCCGGTATAAATACCGTTCAAACATCAAACGCAAGTATCGACGATAAGAGTATATCACCTTGAGATTTGCGTGTCATCGGCGACTTACTTGCCATTTCATATGCCATGCTCCTTGCCATTGTCCTTGCCAATTGAGCGACTCGGCGCTTTATAGTTGCTCAAGTACCAGGCTGTGAGCCACGCCCTGAAGTGTCCGACGGTCATAAGCATTAGCTCGTTAAGGTTCGCTGTGCTTATGCTGACGGATACTCTTTGTTCAGGTTTGCCTCCGTATTTGGGCACAATCAGCCCTTTTGCGTCGGTTTCGCCCGGCCCGCTTTCGGCGCACATGAGATAATCCGCCTTTTTCCCCGCAAATAGCTTGAAACTGCGGGATTGGCTCATACCGTCCGGGCGTACCCTGCCGTAGATTACTAGGCGCTCCGCCGAAGTGCCGCCCAAGCTTTGATACAGCGGAGTATTCAACGCGCTGTCGCCTTCCTTTTTCATCGCGGCCATGCGCTGGTGGCAGTTGCCATTAAGGATGAAGTGCGCTAAGTGCATAAACTCCGGGTTGTCGATGTAGATGTGAACATGGTTGGTAAACCGCTGCCCGGCGGGCTTATTCACGTCATACTAGGCGAACTCCATATGCACTTTACCGATTGGAAAGCAATCGCTTTTCGTTTCAACGAAGCATCCGCGGGCGTCCTTGCGGATAATTTGGTATTGATTGCGGTCTTCAGCAGGCATCGTTTTCACCTCCGGCGAAACGCTCTCCCTTCTCAACAGCACCCAGCAGTTTTTTAAGGTTAGCGGCGTTATTCTGAAACTGCGGCCACAAGGCCACCCCGGTATCATACGCTACGTATAGCGCGCCGAAGGTCATTGCCCTCAGCGCGTCGATAGCGTTTGCGGGAGCGTTGTCCGCTTCAAGGCGGCGGAAGAACTCGGCTGCAAACATAACCGTCTCGTTCCACTGCACGTAAAAATCGTCATGCAGCGGGAGCCCAAATCTCGTGAGCCAGCTCTCGATTGAATTGCTGCGGTTGCGCGAACCGCATTCCACGGGCTGCATGATATATATCACGCCCGATTCGCCGGAAAGCTCCTTCGCGGCGTCTTTGTCGGGAACGAACACCCGGCCGAGTGGATACAATGCGCATACCGCCGGCTTGGCCTCGTGTACAATGCAGCGCTTATCGCTAAGGAGCGGGCATCTGCCGTCGGGGCCGACGGGCCGCAGCCGCACAATCGGGATGCGGGACGTCGAGCCGACATACGCTTCGCAGTATTTTTCGATCACCGCGTCTAGCGTCATGCCCAGCTTTCTCGCGATATTATATAAGTCGCGCGTTGTGAGCATGATGTCGTCGCGGTGCTTGCAGCATGTTCCACAGCCACGGCATTTGAAATGAAATTTATCGTTCAGGCCAAGTTTATACTGCTCAATGTTTTCAGCTATTTGCTGCAGACGTTGATCCATAATTCCTCCAAAATTACGCGCGGCAATCGGATAACCGACCGCCGCGCCATGTTTATAGCCTCAATTAGCTCAGTAAGAATTACATTGCGCACACGGCGCGCGCGTATAACTGCGCTTCCGCTATCAATGCTTCGACATGCCGCAGCGGGCGAGCCCATAAGGATGCTATCTCCCGGATGGCGTAACCGTCCGCCGCGAGCTGCAGGACATCCGCCTGCTCCCGAGACAACGATTCGGAGACTCTATCCCAGACAGCGGTGGCTTCCATCGCCTCGATTATCCGATCCTCATGAATCAACACGTCCATGAAGACGGGATGCTCGGCGCCTATCGCGTCCAAGCTGACGGTGAATCCGTGCCGGCACTTGCGGCCTTGTTTCCTGTAATAGCTGCCGACCTCGCACTGCATCGCGCGCCATGCGATAGTGGAGAACGCGTATTTCCGCAATTCCGCTCGGTCAAAATACTTCCTGACCGCCCGAAGATAGCCGAAAATCACGACATCGTAAAAGTCGTCCACGGGGAGATGATTGTCTTTTAGGAAGCCGTATATCAGGTTGTGGTTGTCGGCGGCGAAATCCTGCTGATCCCGCGTCAATTCTGCATTCAACTGCACGTTTTGATCCTCCGTAATAAAAATAGAAGCACGAATGCTTCCTTGTTGCGGCCTTTAGCGGCCGGTAATTGAATTGTCAGGCTGATTGTGTTACTAATCGCACCCGCCCAGCGCTTGCCGCATATCCTTCATCGCCTGCAGCAGATCGTCGGAGAATAACTGCCAATCCGAAATGAATACTTCGAACGCGTCGTCGTCGAACATAGCTGCATCGTCCAGCACAAGCAGCTCCCAATCCTCTTCATCTGCGGCGTCATAGGGAAGGCTGATGAAGCCTTCCTGAACCGCCGCGATGAACGTGCCGAGATGCTTGCCGTCGGAAATAGGATATAACCATACCAAATCATTACCGAACAACTCTTGGTTCCGCTCCCGGATTCGGGACAGCGCGCGGTCGCTTTCGCCGTTCTCGCGCAGGAACGCTATGAGGTCATCCTTGGACATGAACTTGGCAGGGTCGAACTCGGTTCCGCAAATCTTCATGGTCATTCACCGGCTGCCTGCAGCATAGACTCGAATTCCGCCTCGGTGAGCGTGGCGACGCCCAAGCTGCGGGCTTTATCGAGCTTGCTGCCGGCGTTTTCCCCGACGATGAGGTAAGCCGTGTTCTTACTGACTGAGCTTGCGGGTTTCGCGCCCAGCGACAGCAGCTTCATCTGGATGCCGTCGCGGGTATAGTTCGCGAGCTTGCCGGTGGCGACTACGGTTTTGCCGTTGAAAGGGTTGTTTGTGGCCATGATTTCATTCTCCTCTTCTTTTATAAACGTGATGTGTTTTAGCAGCGGACGCCAGAGCCTTTCCTCATCTTTATCCGCGTACCAGGCGTAAATATTGTCGTGCATGATTTGCCCGAAGTCCTGAAGTTGCGTGAAATCGAATCCGGTGAGTATTGCTTGCTCGAATACGTCCCAATCGCCTTTGAAGTGGGTATTGAGGATTCTGCCCGCGCTGCGCCCGACCATGGGGATACCGAGCCCGGCGATGAATTGGTTCAGCGTGCATTCGCGGCGCTTGTCGATTAGGCCTGTGAGGCGGTCAAAGAGCTTTTCCCCAAAACCGGGCGTCGCGATAAACGCTTCGCGGTGTCGATCCATCTCATACAGGTCGCCGAAATTCCTTACCCAACCTTGGCCGATGAATATCTCCAACCGCTTCTCAGACAGCTCTGGGATATCCATACGGGTCTTGGAGCAGAAATGGACGAACTTGCGCACGAGCTTGGCGGGGCAGTTCTGATTCAGGCAATACAAGAGCCGGGTTCCGTTCGCGGACTTCTTTATAACCAGCACAGCTCCGCAACAGGGGCATTCCGCTGGGTACTCCAGCGTTCCGCTCTTGGTTAAATTCTCCGCGAGCTGAGGGATAATCATATTGGCCTTGTAGACCAGGACTCTGTCGCCAACGCCAAGGCGGAACTTATCGAGCACATCGAGGTTGTGCAGATACGCACGGTTTACGTTGGTGCCGTCGATGACTACATCCTCGAACATGCCGGTCAGGCTGACCATGCCCGTGCGGGTTGTGGCGATCTCCAAACCGAGAAAAGCGGTTTCGTATAACTCATCCGCCCATTTCAGCGCGATAAGGCGATTTTCATGATGACCCGTAGCGCCGAGGGATTTGCCATACGCTGTATCGTCGTACTCGATAATCAATCCGTCCGTTGGGTACGGGAAAGCCTTCGGGTCCATCGCGTTAAGCGCCGCCTTAACATCATCCGCGCCAGATTGCTCACCGATAATATGATGCGGAACCACAGCGAACCCGTTTTGCGCAAGTAATTCCATTTGAGCGGATTTACTTGCGTATTTGGCGTCGTCGCTGACAAGATCGAACGCTAGGAACTCCAGATATTGCTCACGCGTCTTTTTCGCGTCTAGCCTGCGCACGCCTCCGGCAGCCAAGCTGCGCGGATGGGTATATGGAGTTTCGCCTTCCTCCAATCGGCTGTTGATGCGCTCGAAGTTGCTCCAGCTGATTACGCCCTCACCGCGCACCTCGAATGGATCGGAGTACGGAATGCTCATCGGCACGTTCAACATTACCTTGGCGGTGTGCGTGACATCCTCGCCAATCATGCCGCCCTCGCCGCCACGGGTCAGCGCCTGAATGAGCTTTCCGTTATCGTAGCGCAGCACGAGGGTCAAGCCGTCAAGCTTCCATGACACGACCGCGGCCCTGCCGCCGATGAATCGGATAATTTCGTCCATTGACTTGGTCTTCTGCGCGGACAGCATCGGTCTGGTGTGGCGAATCTGCGCCAAGCTCTCCAGCACCTCGCCTGACGCCTTCTGCGTAGGTGAGCCCGACAGGACGATCCCAGTCTTGCGCTCCAGCTCCTGAAGCTTGTCGAAGAGCGCGTCATATTCCCGGTCTGTCATGGTGGGATTGTCGAATTTGTAGTAAGCGATATCCGCTTCCCGAAGCTGTTCGACCAGCTCGCGCATGGTTTTGTTATTTTGATACATTTGCAGCCTCCTCAATAGATTTGATGATGCTCGGTACTGATTTTGGAAAGATATGCGCGCATCTCCGCGCGTTCCACGTCTGATCGCGTTCCGTTGTCGTCAAAATCCAGAATGTCTACCTCTAAATCTATATTCGCAGAAGAATGGACGTTCTGAATTGATCCGCCGCCGATTACGATGGTAATACGGGATTTTTCCGGGTCAGGCATTTAATTCACCTCTCATTTGATAAAAGATTTGTATATGAACGGGCCAGAGGCCCGGAACATAGGGTGGGCCTCTATGGCAGAGGTGATCTATATAAAAAGCGTTTGGAGCGTAATGCTCCATTGCTTACAAGAAGAATTTATGGGATATGGTTCCCCGTGTCTGAATTAAGACTTGTGCTGTAGAGCCCAAAAAGCGCCCAAAGGCAAATGCCTATGGACGCTGTGTAACGAGATAAACTACATTTTGCCGGGGCAAAATAATGCAACTACTAACGGCATTATAGCATGGGGACATGCATAATACAACTGCTGCGCGGCTATTTTCACCGGCGCTGGCGTTACTATTTTACCACTATTTTCCTCGGCGCTGGCATCTCCCATCTTCAACGATTCTGACAACGCAATAATTCTCAACTGGAAAAAGCAGAATTATATATCAGCGCCTATTCTTCTGCTTGAAGTAATCCCGCATATGCTTCATTTCGTTTTTACCGCCGAACATGGAGCTGATTTTTTCGTTTTCGATCTGCCGTGAATTAAGGCCGGTGTACTTCGCTTCGCGCTCCAGCTTGTGGTAGCTGTCCAGGCGGCGTTCGTCAAAAGCCCCGGCTTTAATCGCGGCGAGTATGGCGCAGCCGGGTTCGCTGGTATGGGTGCAGTCGCTGAAACGGCACTGCGCCGACAGCGATTCGATATCGGCGAAGGACTTGGATAGGTCGGCGGAATCGACGCCCATCTCCCGCAAACCCGGAGTATCTATGACGATGCCGCCTGCGGGCAGGAGAATCAGCTCCCTACGGGTGGTGGTGTGACGGCCCTTGCCGTCCTCCCTAATATCCGATGTGGTTAGTATGTTTTCTCCCGCCAGCCGGTTGATGAGCGTGGACTTGCCTACGCCGGAAGAGCCGATGAATGAAGCGGTTACGCCAGGATTCAAATAGGGCGTCAACTTCTCGTAGGTATCGTCCAGCGATGACGTGGCCAGCACGTCTGCGCCGGGGGCGACGCCCTCGATTTCAGCGAGCTTAGCGGGTAAATCTTCACATAAATCCGCTTTTGTCAGCACGACGACCGGCGTAGCGCCGCTCGACCATGCAACCGAAAGATAGCGCTCCATGCGGGCGAGGCGATAATTGCTGTTCAGCGACATGCAAAGAAATACCACGTCGATATTGGCGGCAACGACCTGCGTTTCGTTTTCGTTTTCAACGGACGCGCGCTCGAAGCTGCTATTGCGCCGCAACAAGTGATGGATCACGGCGTCGCCGTCCGTCGTGTCGGCGCGGTCAAGCATGACGAAATCGCCCACAGCGGGAAAATCCGCCAAGCGCGCCGCCTCGAAACGATATTTGCCCGAAACGGACGCGAAGCCTTCTCCTTACTCTGTGACAACCTGATATCCGCCCTTGTGCTGTGCGGTTACGCGCGCTAAATGAAAGGCGGGGTAGATGGACGCTTCTGCGATAAAGCGCTCGGACGCCCCGTATTGCTTTAGTATGCTCATGCCCACCTTGTCCATTTTTGTCAAATTTATACACC
>QMCE01002313.1_pt1 | contig 10520 bp, 7 predicted proteins | sample 1821851 | NCBI WGS metagenome assembly QMCE01 (sample SAMN09453174, study PRJNA476694) | Termite gut metagenome, whole genome shotgun sequencing project. | isolation source: worker | host: Odontotermes sp. | place: South Africa:Pretoria | collected 2016-01-28
GGCAACTCACAAAAAATGATTATCTTTGCGGCACGCTTTGGCAAGATCGGCGCGGGGTCGATTTGTCGTAAAGTGGGTAGATAACATGTAAACAATGAGCTATTTAAATCCCGAGAAGAAAGAAGAGATCTTCGGCAAGTATGGCAAGGATGCAAAGGACACAGGGTCGCCCGAGAGTCAGGTGGCACTGTTCTCGTACAGGATCGCACACCTTACCGAGCACCTGAAGAAGAACAAACACGACTATGGCACCCAGCGTTCGCTACTGCGATTGGTCGGTAAGCGCCGTCAGTTGCTGGAGTACCTGAAGCGTATCGATATCGAGCGCTATCGTGCAGTGATCAAGGCACTGAACCTCAGAAAATAGCACGACCGGGCACGACCGTAGAAAGGCAATTCGCAGGACGAAAGCGGGATTGCCTTTTTTGCTTTTGAAAGAGGCATCGGCGGCAAGAGACGTTTGCGAGGAAATTAAGGATGACAAAAAATAGGATGACAATGTTGTACAACGAAACAAAAAAGACGATCACGCTTGCCGACGGGCGCGAGATCACCGTCTCGACAGGCAAGCTCGCCAAACAGGCCGATGGCGCCGTGGTGGTGCAAATGGGCGACACTATGTTGCTGGCCACGGTGGTGGCTGCCAAAGAGGCCAAAGAGGATGTCGATTTCATGCCTCTATCGGTAGACTACAAAGAGAAATATGCCGCCGCAGGGCGCTATCCCGGAGGGTTCCTCAAGCGCGAGGCACGGCCAAACGATAGCGAGATCCTTGTCGCGAGGCTTATAGACAGGGCTTTACGCCCGCTGTTTCCGTCGGATTACCATGCCGAGGTTTTCGTCAATGTGATGCTGGTTTCGGCCGACCTCGACGTGCAGCCCGATGCCTTGGCCGGCCTTGCAGCGAGTGCGGCGCTGGCCGTGAGCGACATTCCTTTCGAGGCTCCGATCTCGGAGGTCAGGGTTGCGCGCGTCGGAGGCCAATTCGTGGTGAACCCCAACTACTCGCAGATGAAGGATGCCGACCTGGACATCATCGTCGCCGCCACGCTCGACAATATAATGATGGTCGAGGGCGAGATGAAAGAGGTCTCGGAACACGACATGCTCGAGGCGATCAAATTCGCCCACGAGGAGATCAAGAAGCACTGCCGCATACAACTCGAACTGTCGAAAGAGCTCGGCAAGGACATTAAGCGCACCTACTGCCACGAGCGGTCGGACGAAGCGCTGCGCGAGCAGGTTGTGAACGAAACTTACGATAAAGTATACGCCGCATGCCTCGAGCAGAGCGGTAAGCACGAGCGATCGGCGAAATTCGACGCCATAGAGGCGGATTTCATGGCTCGCTTCAGCGTTGAGGAACTGGCCGAGAAAAAATCGCTGATCAAGAGGTATTTCCATGACGATGTCCTCAAAAAAGCCATGCGCGCGATGATCCTCGACGAGGGTAAGCGTCTCGACGGCCGCAAGACCGATCAGATACGTCCGATATGGTGCGAAGTGGGCTGTCTGCCCGGAGCACACGGCTCGGCGATATTCACCCGCGGCGAGACACAGTCGCTCACGACCGTAACGCTGGGCACGAAGATGGACGAGAAGATGATCGACGAGGTACTGGTGCAGGGTACCGAGCAGTTCGTGTTGCACTACAACTTTCCGTCGTTCTCGACCGGCGATGCACGCCCCAACAGAGGCACGTCGCGTCGCGAGATCGGGCACGGAAATCTGGCGTTCAGGGCTCTGAAACCCGTGGTGCCTCTGGGTCAGGATAACCCGTATGCGGTGAGGATCGTGTCGGATATTCTGGAGTCGAACGGCAGCTCGTCGATGGCCACGGTGTGCGCAGGTACGCTTGCCCTGATGGATTGCGGTATCAAGATCAGCAAGCCGGTGTCGGGTATCGCCATGGGGCTGATCGCCGAGAGCGGCAGGTACGCCGTGTTGAGCGACATTCTCGGCGACGAGGACCACTTGGGAGATATGGACTTCAAGGTGACAGGTACGCGCGACGGCATTACAGCCACGCAGATGGACATCAAGGTCGACGGTTTGTCGTACGAGGTACTGGAGCGCGCGCTCGAGCAGGCTCGTCAGGGCAGGATGCACATTATGGATAAGCTCACCGAGACCATCGCCGAGCCGCGCGAGGACTTCCGTCCGTTCGTGCCGCGCATTGTGCAGATTATCATCCCGAGCGAGTTCATAGGTGCAGTGATCGGGCCGGGCGGCAAGATCATCCAGGATATCCAACGTCAGTCGGGCGCACAACTCACCATCACCGAGGACACCGAGAAAGGCATAGGTATAGTAGATATATTCTCGAACAATGCCGAGGCACTTGAAATCGCCCAAGGCAGGGTGAAGGCTATTGTGGCCGTGCCCGAGGTGGGCGAGACGTATACCGGCAAGGTGAAGTCGATCATGCCTTTCGGAGCATTCGTCGAGATCATGCCCGGCAAGGATGCACTGATGCACATCTCGGAGATCGACTACAAGCGCTTCGAAACCATGGAGGATACGGGTCTCAAGGAGGGCGACATCGTAGAGGTGAAGCTCATAGGCGCCGATGCCAAGACGGGCAAACTCAAGCTCTCGCGCAAGGCCCTTATGCCAAAACCCGAGGGCTGGGTCGAGAAGGAGAGGGAGGATAAGCCGCGCGGTCCGCGTCGTAAATAACCATCCTATCGGCCGTAGATATTTTCAGGCACGGACTTTGAGAAGGGAGAGAGATCGCACGCCGTGTGTAACTGCGTGCGATCGTAATATGCGCGGGATAAAGGTTGTATAGATAAATTTTTATATATGTCAGTGAACTAAATAAACAAAAAATTTATACCTTTGCCCCCAAAAGCAATGGAGATATACAAAAACCAACTAAAAAAATAATTATGAAAAGATTAGCGACGACAGGCCTCATGCTTGCCACTATGGCTGTTCTTTTGGCGGGATGTAATTGCTACAACAAGCTCTCGCGCAAGGCAAAGAACATCGAGGTCACCGCAACACCCCAGGTTTTGGTGGTCAAAGGAGGCAATATCACTACCGATCTGACTGTTAAATTCCCGGCCAACTATGTGGCTCGCAATACCATCGTACGCCTCACTCCGGTGCTGGAGTTCGAGAAAGGACAGCTCGAAGGAGTTGCCAAATTCGTACAGGGCGAGGGTGTGACAGACAACTATACCGTTATCGGCCGCCAGGGCGGATCGTATACCCAGACCATAGAGTTCCCCTACACCCCCGATGCCGATATCAGCACTTTGAAGTTGTATATCTGTGTGCAGTGCGGTTGCGAGACCGAGTTCCTGCCGTTGACCACTGTGACGGTAGCGCGTGGTGTGAGCAATATCGTGCGCAATGCCGACTGGACGTCGTTCATGGAGCTTATGCCCGACAACTTCAAGAGGGTGACCACGAATACTCACGAGGCCGATCTGATGTATTTGATCAACAGTTCGCAGGTGCGTAACGTGGCTCTCAGCGCAGAACAGATCAAGCTGTTCGAGCAGTTCCTCAAAGACGCCGAGGCCGATGCCAATACCACGTTGGCAGGTGTGCACGCAAAGGGTTATGCATCGCCCGACGGTCCGCAGAAGTTCAACGACCAATTGGCAGGAGCTCGCAGCAAGAGCGCAAAAACAGCAGTAGACAAGCAACTCAAGCAGAAAGGTGTAGGCGTGGCTATCGACGCTGCTCCCTATGGCGAGGACTGGGAAGGCTTCAAGAAGCTCGTTCAGGCAAGCAATATCAAGGATAAGGATCTGATCCTGTCGGTCCTTAATATGTACAACTCGCCGGTGCAGCGCGAGGAGCAGATTAAGAATATGTCGCAGGTTTATGGTGAACTGAAGAAAGACGTGCTCCCGCAGTTGCGTCGTGCACAACTGGTTGCCAACGCCGACATCAAGGGTAAGACCGATGCCGAACTGCGCTCAGCTGTGGCCAACGACATCAACTCGCTCAATGTAGAGGAGATGCTCTTCGCCGCCAAACTGTTCGACAACAAGGATGCGATCAATATCTACAAAGCTGCAGCAAACAAGTATGATGATGTTCGTGCTCTGAATAACATGGGTGTGGCTCTCGCTCGCGACGGTCAATATGCCAAGGCTACCGATGCATTCAAAGCTGCCGCCAAAGTTACCTCGGCTCCCGAGGTGAGCAACAATCTCGGTGTAATGGCTATCCTTCAGGGTAACGCTGCCGAGGCCAAGAGGTATGTATCGTCGCTCAGCGGCACGAACGCAAGGGCTAATCAGGGTCTGGTAGCCATGATCGAGGGTGATTATGCTACTGCATCGCGCAATCTGAATGGCTATAATCTGGCTGTTGCAGAGCTCGCGAACGGTAACGTATCGGCTGCAAAAGCTGCTTTGGGCAACACCAACACTGCTCAGGCCGAATACTTGCGCGGTATTATTGCAATGCGCGAGGGTAACCACACGCAGGCGCTCAGCAGTCTGAACAGTGCGTTTGCAAAGGATTCGTCGCTCAAAGAGCGCGCTAAGAACGATATCGAATTCTACGCAATCCGCAATCAGTTCTAAGAAGTAACTCAAGAAATGAAGGGCGCCCTAAACGGCGCCTTTTTTTATGAACCAAATAATTAGTATCTTGCACAGATATATGGAATATATCGAATTTGGCGATGGCCCGAATGATGAACAAATAGCGTCGATAGTAGGGGAAGTTCGTGCAGTAGCTCGCCAGTGGACGGATTGGAGGCTGTGTTTCCGTTGTCTGGATATCACGTCGCTCAACGTCACAGACTCCGAATCCAGAGTCAGGGAGTGGGCGCAGCAAATTGTGCGGATGGTCGACCGGTGCACGTCTGGGGCGGCGTCGGACGGCGTTTCGCCGTCCGCAGAGGCCGTTAAGGCCTCTGGTTTCGCGCTGTGCGCGAAACACGCCGCCCCCGTGTTGCATCCCGCTGCCGTATGTGTATGGCCTAATTTTGTCGATACTGTCGGGGTGGTATTGGGCGAGTCGCCGATTAGAATATCGAGTGTTGCCGGAGGATTCCCCTCGGGGCAGACCTATCTCGAGGTCAAGATGCTCGAAATGGCGATGGCTGTCGAAAATGGCGCCGACGAGGTAGATATGGTGATGAATATAGGCGCCTTCATCGACGGTGAAGACGATGTTGCGGTAGGTGAAATCGGGGTGCTGCGGCGCGAAATTGGCGATGATGTTACGCTGAAAGTGATCATCGAGTCGGGCGTATTGTCCTCGTTAGACGCGATTCGTCGGGCTACATTGCTGGCAGCAAGTGCGGGTGCCGATTTTGTAAAAACATCAACAGGCAAAGCCAACGCCGGGGCAACCCCCGAGGCTGCCGTTGCAATATGCACTGCCCTGCGCGACTATGCCATGCACACCGGGCGGAAAGTAGGATTTAAGGTTGCTGGAGGTGTCCGCACGCGTGAGGATTCGGCACTGTATGCGTCTATCGTGGGTCGTGTGCTGGGCGAGGAGTGGTTGAATCCCTCGCTGTTTCGCATAGGTGCAAGCACGCTGGCCGACGATCTTATGGCGGCAATGGGGTTGTAAAAGTTTTATGACGATGGAATTATCGAACGACAAGAAAGAGAAGATCGAACAGTTGCGAGCCCTCGTGAGCGGCCCTGCACAAAAGGTTGTCATAGCTTCGCACACCAATCCCGACGGCGATGCAATCGGTTCGTCGCTAGCCTGGGCGGCGTTGCTGCGGCGGTATGGGCATAGTGTGACGTGTGTCGTCCCGAACCGATACCCCGCATTTTTGGAGTGGCTGCCCGATATCCATGATCTGAAAATCTATAAGGTACACGCCGACGAGGTCACCCGTGCGGTCGCCGAGGCCGATACCATATATTGTCTCGATTTCAACCAGATCCATCGCCTCGACAGCATCGGTGAGCTGATCGAGCAGAACGAAAAGTCTAAGAAAGTACTCATTGACCACCACCTCGATCCGCCCCACATCTACGACATAGAGTTCTCGAACCCCGACTATTCGTCGACCTGCATGTTGGTCTATACTCTGATCTCGCATCTTAGCAATACCGACATAATCGACCTTCCGATGGCCGAGCAACTCTACGTAGGCATCATGACCGACACGGGTAATTTCTCGCACAGCAACCTCACTCCCCAACTGTTTCGCGCCGTAGCCACGCTTGTCGAGAAAGGCCTCGACATACCGCTCATTAACAGGCGGGTATATAACAGTTTCTCGGCCGACCGCCTGCGCCTTATGGGTTATGCCCTCAGCAAGATGGAGGTCATAGGGCCCAAGGTCGACCGGGTGGCCTACATAACGCTCACCGAGGCCGAATTGCGGCGTTTCAACTTCCGACTGGGCGATAGCGAGGGGTTTGTCAACTACCCGCTGTCGATCCGCGATTTGGCGTTGTCGGCCATGCTGATCCAGAATCGCCACTTTATACGGATATCCCTCCGCTCGCGTCCCGATGTTGACGCCAGTGAGTTCGCCCGCCGCTACTTCGATGGCGGAGGCCACAAAAATGCTGCCGGAGGTAAGTCTCACGACGATATGGCAACGACGATCGAACGCTTCAAAACCGCCGTCAAAGAATTCTTCGGAGAATGATGGATCTTACAGAGGGTTACATTTTAAATATCGACAAGCCGCTGGGGTGGACGTCGACCGATGTTGTGCGCAAGGTGAAATTCGGGCTCCACAGGTGCGGTTGGCGCAAACTGAAGGTAGGTCATGCCGGAACCCTTGATCCTTTGGCCACGGGGATACTGTTGGTGTGTCTGGGTCGTGCAACTAAGCGTGTAGAGGAGTTGCAGGGCGGTAGAAAGGAGTATGTGGCCGATGTGATGTTTGGCGGAACGACGCCAAGTTTCGACCTCGAGCACCCTGTCGACAAGACCTATCCATGGGAGCATATCACGCGCGAAGTGATCGAGCAGGCTCTCGTAGATCTCTCAGGAGAGCGGTTGCAGACCCCTCCAGTCTACTCGGCCAAGAAGATCGAAGGACAGCGGGCATACGAACTTGCGCGTGAAGGCGAGGTGGTCGAGATGCGGCGTGCGCTAATCAATATATACGAGATGCAACTGCTGGAGTGGGAGCCGCCGAGGGCTCGCATACGTGTGGAGTGCAGCAAGGGCACATACATAAGGTCGTTGGCCATGGAACTGGGTGAGGCAGTGGGTAGTGGTGCCCATCTGACCGGATTGCGGCGTACCCGGAATGGCGATTTCAGGGTCGAGGACGGGTTGTCGATGGAGGCTGTGGAGGAATTTTTGCATTCGGCAGCTAAAAGTAAGGATGTTTAAGAGATTTGTTCGGATTGTCCCGATCACTCACTCTGTTCCTTTTCTGTCCGAAACGAGGCGCATAATAACGTCCATTTAACGCGTTGTGGAGAGCAATGAGGTAGAAATAGCGAGGTATAGTAGTCGGAAAATTTAAAAATTATATGTCAATCGACGCGAATTTATCCTCGATATAACCTCAATTATACTTCTCCGGCGTGAGTTCTTTTCAGTAGAGCGGCACACCCGGTTTGGTTAAAATATGGGGAGCATAGCCGAGTATTAATGAAAACTTTTACCGTCCGCGCATGGCAAATCTACCCGTCGATTCAAACATAGAACGAGTCGAACATCGGACGAGATATTTCTCATCGCATCTTCCGGGCTGATGTCGAGGCATTTATATACCATTCACTACTATCTTGAAGCGTTTTTTAGTCATACTGCTGTTGCTCTCGTCGTGTGCCGCGCCGCGCACGGGGTATGTGCTCACGCGCAATGCCGTCGTACCTGATCGCACAGTTCCTGCCCCACAACGCATCACGGCCAACGACGTGGCGCCATTCATCCGCCTCGCTCCCGCCCATCGGCTGCGCTTCAGAACGCCCCCCACGATGCTCGACAGCGCTCTTATACAACGCTCGGCAAACAATATAAAGACCTATCTGCGTGCGCGTGGGTATTACGACTCGAGCCTCGACTGGAATGTCGATACTCGCGGTCGCCATGCACATGTTACGTATACCATCACCCAGGGGACCCCATATCGCATAGGGCAAATGCACTATCAGCTTCGCGATTCGTTGCCCATAGACACCCTCTCGATCGAGAGGATTATCAATCCCGGCGATATTTTCGACGTCGAGGCACTCAATGCCGAACGTGTGCGCATAACTGCCGAATTGCGCAACCGGGGCTACTATAATTTCACGCTGAATAACATCGAATATCTTGCAGACACCCTGCGTGGCCACCATCTGGTCGACCTTACATTGATCATAAACCCCAACATCGGTGCCGAGGGGGTGTTCGAACCCAACCGTGTGTTCACCATAGGCGATGTGGTCGTGGACTCCGAACATAGTACGCCTACCCCACCTATCGACACGTTGTTCACCGACGGCCTCGAGATACTACGACGGGGGCACCACCACGTCCGTGCCCGCACTCTGCGCCGAGCGATTGCCATACGTCCTGGTGAGGTCTATAACGCTAATGCCGTCGACAAGACCTACTCCGAGATCATGCGTCTGGGTTATTTCCGCAGCGCGGCGATTATGTTCGACAAGTTGTCGGCCGACAGTCTGCGATGCCGCATAAACTGCACTCCGATGATGCTTCAGGCCGTACGCGCCGACCTCGAGGGGAGTATATCGTCGAATTTTCTGGCTGTAGGCGCTACGCTCGGATACCAGAATCGCAACCTGTTGCGCGGCGCCGAGTTGTTCGACATAAGCATCACGGGCAGGTACGAGTTTCTACGTTCTACATCGCGCACAGGATCGTACGAGATAGGCGGAGGGACATCGCTGACATGGCCGCGCCTGCTCTCGCCCATCGTGTGGAGCATGCATAATCCGCTAACTAAATTAGAGGCATCGTTCAACTACCAGGATCGCCCCATCTACCGCCGTACGATATCGACGCTGCGCCTGTCATACTCATGGCGCGGCAAACGGAGTCTCTATACATACAGACCCGTGGACTTCAACATCATCGACGTGCGTGATATCGACCAGGATTTTCTCGACAACCTGCGCAATCCCTATTTGCGGAACAGCTACCGCTCGCAACTTGTCCCCGGAACATCGTTCGCATGGATCCATACAGGGCGCTCCACATTCAGACTCAATATCGAAACTGCCGGCAACCTATTCTCGGTCTTCTCGCGGGCGATCCCTGTGCGTTTCTCGCGCTATGCACGCGGCGAGGCGAGTTTAGCCAATAGTATTCGCCTCGGGAGCAAAACATCGCTTGTATGGCGAGTATTGGCCGGCGGAGCGGTATCCTACGGCGACACCTCGTCACCCATGCCCATCGATCGCCTGTTTTACAGCGGCGGCAGCAACAGCATGCGTGGATGGATAGTGCGTCGACTGGGCCCCGGAACACTCCCCAACGACGACAAGGAGTACCCCTCGCAAGTCGGAAACCTCAAACTCGAAGCCAACGCAGAATTTAGGTTCCCCATATGGGATTTTATAAATAGTGCAGTGTTCTTCGACGCGGGAAATATCTGGTTCGCAGGTCGGCACGACTACGAAAATGCCGAGATGAACGACGCCGCGATGTTCCGCCCCGGTACATTTTACCGACAGCTCGGGCTCAATACCGGATTGGGCTTACGGCTCGATTTCAGGCGTTTCCTGTTCAGGGTCGACTGGGGCGTGAAACTGCATGATCCCGGCTTGCCGCATGGAGAAAGGTGGATAAATAATCTCCGCCTGCGCAACACGGCGCTCAATTTCGGCGTGGGATATCCATTTTAAGATAGGGTCAAAAATAGGTTAGCACTGTTGCTTGCTTAGCCGACTTATTAATCTTATGCTATGCCGTGCTTTACTGCTAAAGTGCCGCTTTCTACGTAATTGAAGTTAAAGATTCGAATAAGCCACTTACCACAGGTGGGGCGCCTGTAGATCACTATCGATATCTACTGTTTTGTGCTTACTTCAACTATGACTTTGCCAATCTTTATTTTAATATGTGTTGGCCTTGTTTTATTTGTAGGGCAAAGCTGTGCACATCTGCATCCCATCAGCAGTCTATTCCTTGCCAGATTTTCACTATCAATCTATCCTTATTTATTCAATATGGAGACCGTGTCGGCTTGCGCGAAGCAAATGATTTTGGGGTACAGAACATATATGTCATGCCAAATTGAAAACGATAAGTCTATTGGTGCCCTGCCAAACACAATATTTATGACCCAGTCAATGTTCTCTTATTAATATCGATCATAAACCTGAAAAACGGAAGTATCTCTAAATATATATTATTATACAACACAATCTTCGAATTGCAATAGGTCACCACAGGATCGCGCTTAGTTCATTATCAATACATACAATCTTTCGAGTAAATATTATGCTTAGCGTAAGCTATTGTGTTATATTACTTTAAGTACATATATATGTAAATAATAAATCCGGTGTTGATGGATTTTTTATGACTTATGTTTTTTTTGGGGGGGTATGGTCTTTGGGGGTATTAGATAGCTTGTATTTGATTATATTTATTGATGGATG
>QMCE01002314.1_pt1 | contig 10519 bp, 8 predicted proteins | sample 1821851 | NCBI WGS metagenome assembly QMCE01 (sample SAMN09453174, study PRJNA476694) | Termite gut metagenome, whole genome shotgun sequencing project. | isolation source: worker | host: Odontotermes sp. | place: South Africa:Pretoria | collected 2016-01-28
TTTTATTTTCTAAAATGTATTCTTCGAGCATTGTCTCAGTACATTCAAACTCATAGCGCCTGTTTTCGATGATATTTCGATGTTCTATTATTTTTCCCAAAAAGTTTTTCCTGATGTATTGTTCGGAAAAAATGATATAGAAGAATAATATTTTTGATTTATATTCTTTTCCCAAATCATCTATGGATTCCGGAAAGTAACAACCTTCTATGATCATATTTTGATTGTTTTCGATATTAGTCTTTATGATTCCTTTTATTATCGGCCATAATTTTTCGGTGATCACTTTGTTTTTTGATTCGGCGGTAAATCCATAATCCAAACCGCTTCTATAAATCCCCATTTTTAAGTGATCCATGGAGAGATACGGCATTTTATACTTTTCGAGTAATTTCTGCGCCGTGAATGTTTTACCTGTATGGGTACTGCCTGCGATTAATATGATCATAAAATACTTGCGTTCCGACAATGGATTTCTTCGGAAAATAATATAAATTCAGCGTTTTAATAATGGAAATCAACAAAGTTACCGCAATTTCCGACACAAACTGAGATTCCGTGTTCCTCGCGTTTTGATGCAGTCAAGACAATCGCGAGGATCAAGCGCAATTGACCAGCTAATGAATACCTCTAATGTTAATTCACTATAAATCGGAAATTTTCAACGGGTTATAAGACACGTTCATGTCGAAGGTGTCCGTTTGTTCCTTTTTCTTGACTTTCCGGACCACCCAATTGGTGAGCGGGAGAGCGAGAATCTCGTAGCCTGTCTTCATGGCCATTTGCGTGAAAATCAGAATCACAAGGTCGCGCGTGGGAATCACGCCTGAAAAAGCAATGGAGAAGAACACGATGGAATCGCAACCTTCTCCGAAAAGTGTGGAAACCACCGCCCGGAACGAAAAACCTTTCCCTTTCGACCAAACTTTCATTTTACTCATGACATAGGCGTTCACAAAAGAACCGCAGAGAAACGCCGCAAAACTCGCCGCCGAAATCCGGAGCGTATTGCCGAGTACTAGTGAAAACGCGCTTTGATGTTCGGGAGAAAAATTCGCCGAGCCCGGCACAAGAATCGAAAGATGAAAAATGAGAACGGTCAGAAAATTCATGGCAAACCCGCCCCAAATCACAAATCGCGCTTTTTTGAACCCCCAAACTTCCACAATCACATCGTTTACAATGTAAGAAACCGGGAAAATCAAAAGCCCGGCCGTGGCTTCGATGGGACCGATGGAAATGAGCTTTTGTTCGATAATATTGGCAATAATCAGGCATGACGAAAACAGCAAAGCGAACGCCATGTAAAGAACGGATACGGAATTTTTCACGATGATTTCCTTGTTTTTATCGTGGTTATCAAGAACACGCCGCAATACTTTTACGGTAGCACAAATTTAGTAAAATTAAGGAAACCGGCAACTAAATACTGTTTTTTAAAGGTATTATACGCTCTCCCCCTTGGTTTCCCTGCGGGATAGGAATATATCGATGTGGGTAAAAGCGGTTTATGGATTTTTATTTCGCTCGTGCCTCTGATCGGTGCGATTATTTTACTCGTTTGGCTTTGCACCAAAGGCGAATCTACCACGAATCAATACGGCGAAGACCCGCTAGCCGGTTAAAAACTCATCCGGACCCTGTCGTAATCCCGGCAAAAGTGAATCGCTTTACCGGGATTCTTTTTTACGTACATTGCAACTTAGTTGCTTCAAATCAAGTTTTTTTGTAAAAAAACATATCACAACCCCTTGCCTCAAAAAATGCCCAAAATTGGCAAAAAACGCAGAAAATAATGAAAATGATATGCTAAAAAAAGGGATCCCTTTTTTCCACCATTCAAATATAATTCATTTTGGCGATTTCAGCTCAAAAACGCCAAATATTTTTTCAAAAAAGTGGTGGATTTAAAGGATCCCTTAAATCCACCGCTTTTTAACTCTAACAGGAATTTAAAAATGGCTCTTTTCTCTCAAAAAATGACCATGTTGTTAGGTTCGGCAGTATTCGCATTCTCTCTTTTCGCCTGCGGCGGTGACGGCGGGAACTCGTCTTCTTCGGAAGAAACCGGCAAAGCAAGCTGCATAGAAAATGCGTTTGATCGAAACAAAGTAATTGCGGCGATTTTAGATGAGTGTTCCGTAAGCGCCAACGATATTTTGGAAGCCGATATAGAAGGTATCGACCTGGGTTCTTGCAGCCGCAATGATGTGATTTCCTATTCCAATAAAACGATTTTGGAACTTACTGCGAAATGCGGAGAGATGACTTCAATCAGTTCAAGTTCAGCGGCATCTCTTAGCAGCAGTAGCATAGAAATGACTCCCGGTAATTTTATTACCGACCTGCGCGATGGCCGGCAATACCGAATTGTACAAATCGGCAATCAAACCTGGATGCGCGATAACTTGAATTATTCCAAAAATGAAACCGCCGGTTACTGTTACGGGGTTGATATTAAAGGTGAAAACCCTCACCGGGATTCTTCGAGTTGTGATAACGGTTACGGAAGAAATTATCAATGGATCGAAGTCATGGACGGTAATTCGGAACAAGGGCTTTGCCCTGACGGCTGGCGTTTGCCTTCCGATACGGAACTAACCGCTATTGCAAACCTGTCTGCTATGGAGAATTACGCCGTTTTCTCTACTTTTATTCTTGCCGGAAATTACAATTCAAATGCCGATTATCCGCCGCTGGGCTGGAAAGAGCGTGACGTTTCGGGATTTTACTGGTCCAATACGAGTAATTCGTATATGCTGTATGTAGGTAACAATGCCGGGATTTACAATACGAATTTGGGAAATGAAGCCTCTCCCAATGATTATTTCTCGGTGCGTTGTGTGGCTGACGGCGACCTCTCTTGCGGTAACACCACCTATTCCTTTGATACCGAGTTTTGCTATAACGATCTCGTTTATGAAAAATGCGGCGGTTTTGCTTATAACCCAACCAAAGATACCTGCGAAAATGGCCGCATTCGCGTACCTCCGCTGGTTTATGGCGGACAAACTTATAAAACTGTGAAAATCGGCGGACAAACCTGGATGGCGGAAAACTTGAATTATGAAACGGCCGGTTCCTGGTGCTATAATAATTCGGCAAGTTATTGCGATACTTACGGCCGGCTTTACGACTGGGAAGCGGCTATGGAAAGTTGTCCGGATGGCTGGCATTTGCCGAGCCGAGAGGAATGGAGTAACTTGGTCAATTTTGCCGGGGGTTACCTTACTGCGGGAGAAAAGTTAAAATCAGCGATCGGCTGGGATGGTACGGATGATTACGGTTTTAACGCCTTGCCGGGTGGTTACAACTACGATGAAGCGGGTTTCAATATCAGCGGTAACGGCAATTGGTGGACAGCGACAAAGAATGATCAGGGTAATACCTACTACCGGTATATCTACAGCGACCTTGTTTATGTGGATGAGGGCAGTAACGGTAAGAACTACAGATACTCGGTGCGGTGCGTTAAAGATTGAACGTTTCCCGGATTGAATTTTAAACTCAAATGAAGGATTATAAAATGAATCGATCGGTAACTATAAAACAAATTAAAAGCCTTGTATATTTATTCCTTTTAGGTTTACTCTCTTGTTCCGATAGCGGAAATTCTTCTTCATCGGAAGAAACCGGCAAAGCAAGCTGCATAGAAAATGCGTTTGATCGAAACAAAACCATCTCCGCCATTTTAGATGAATGTTCGGTAAGCGCCAACGATATTCTGGAAACCGATATCGAAGGCATCGACCTGGGTTCCTGCAGCCGTGCCGATGTGGTTTCCAATTCCGGTAAAACTATTTTGGAGCTGATCGGTGAATGCGGCGGCTCTTCCATTGAAAGCAGTTCGAGTTCTGTTTCCGGAAATGTCTGTTACTACCCGGAAACGGAACAGTGCTTTGAAGGCAGTTATACAGTTTGTCCGGGAACCGGAGGTGAACTCTTAGAGAGATGTCCGGTAACAGGCAATATCTCTTCAAGTTCGGGCTCGGCTTCCGAAAATGTCTGTTACTATCCGGAAACGGAACAGTGCTTTGAAGGCAGTTATACAGTTTGTCCGGGAACCGGAGGTGAACTCTTAGAGAGATGTCCGGTAACAAGCAACGTATCTTCCAGTTCTCCAATCACTGAAATTTCCAGTTCAGCAAACATATCTTCAAGTTCAGGTGCGAATCCGGAATCCAGTTCTTCGGTACCGGAGTTTGAGTATTGCGTATTTGAAGCCGATGAAACATGTTTACAAGGAGTTGTAACCTTATGCCCTCCGGGCGGCGAATTGAGTAATTCTTGCCCTTGGGTCTCTTCGTCAAGTGCTGTAAACGAATCCAGTTCAAGTGTTTCCTCCGGCTCCAGTTCTTCGGAACAAGAATTCGAGTATTGCGTATTTGATGGAGATAAATCATGTTTGCAGGGTCCCGTAACCTTATGCCCTCCGGGCGGCGAGTTGAGTAATTCTTGCCCTTGGGTCTCTTCGTCAAGTGCTGTGAGCGAATCCAGTTCTTCTTCTTTTGCGGAATCTTCCAGCAGCGAAACCATTGCGGACAGCTATTTTACAGACAGCCGGGATAATAAGAAATACAAGATAAAAGACATTGGCGGCAAAACCTGGTTCTTGGAAGATTTGGCTTATGACTCTCAATCGGGATACACATGGGATAAAGCTAAAATAGCTTGCCCGGACGGCTGGCATTTGCCGGATAACTCGGAATGGAATAGTCTTCACGCCGTTTGGGATGTGCACGGAGTTGATTTTTCGGCGTATAGTACCGGTCACTGGTGGAGTGCTACGGATATCAGTAAAATTTATGCGTATATCTGGCTCGTCTCCAGTGATTCGTTGGACAAATACAGCAGCAGCGATAAAGCAAATATTAAAGCTGTTCGTTGCGTTAAAGGTCCGCCACCCACCAATAGTTCATCTTCTTCTCTCACAAAGTCTTCCTCTTCTTCTGTTGTAAGTTCTTCAAGCAGTGAAATAGCCGGCGTTGAGTATTTTACAGACAGTAGAAACGGCAAGCAATACAAGACAAAAGACTTTGGTAACGGCATCGTTTGGTTCTTGGAAGATTTGGCTTATAACTCTCAACCGGATGGATACACATGGAATGACGCTATAACGGCTTGCCCGGACGGCTGGCGCCTGCCGAGGAATGTGGACTGGGATAGCCTTAAAGATGTTTGGGATGCGAATAAAAAGGATTTCGGCATTGACGGGGGCGGAGATTGGTGGAGTATCACCGATCGTGTCTCCTCCCTCGGTTCCTCCGGCTATCACTACTTTGTATCGGATGAAGAAACACTCGACAGCGAATACACGGACAAGGGCAAGTATAAAAACGTCCGTTGTGTCAATGGGTATCCCCTTTATAGTTCTTCTTCCGCCGCAAAATCGTCATCTTCTTCTGTCGTGAACTCTTCTTCCTCTGCAAGGTCTTCCTCTTCTTCCGTTGTGAGGTCTTCTTCTTCTGCAAGATCTTCGAGCAGCAGAGTCAGCAGTTCTTCTTCCGTTCCACGTTCAAGTTCTTCCAAACCCGAAGCACCGGCAGCTTCGCTTCCGTTCAAGGAATATTTTGAAAGTACAAACTTGTGGAGTACTCAATATTCCGGGACAAAACGTTGGACGGTAGGTACTTCCACATCCTATTCAGGAAAAGCTGCTTATGTAAGTGATAATGGTACCGATTACGGATATAATAATAACGAGAGTAACAGTAACTCAACAACACTTTCCCGGTTAATCAAACTCCCTGCCTCTACCGAAGATTTCACATTCTACTTTTATTATAAAGGTTACGGCAACTCAAGCCAAGACTATATGGAGGTGTTTTTAGTACCCAGTTCAGTTGCCGTAACCGATGCCAAACCTTCCGCTGATTATCAAGTAAGGAGATCTGACTTGGTAGCTCTTGATTGGACCTTAGCAAGTTTCAGCTTGTGCGCAAGAAACTGTTATGAAAACACTTACAGTGAAGGTACTTACCGACTTGTTTTCTATTTGCCAAAAGGCGTTGGTTCGATAGGAACGGGATATGCTATCGATAATGTGGTAATCACGAAAGTGGACTATTTCACAGACAGCCGGGATAATAAAAGATACAGGGTGAAAGACATCGGTGACGGCACTGTTTGGTTTTTGGATAATTTGACTTACAATTCCAAAAAATTATATACATGGGATGAGGCAATGAAAGCTTGCCCGTCCGGCTGGCGCTTGCCTACCCATTCGGAATGGAGCGCTCTTAATCGTGTTTGGGCGGCGAATAAAAAGGATTTCGGCGGCGGCGAAGACCCGTGGTGGAGTTCTACGGAAAGCAGATCCGGATCTGTCTATGGCTGGAGCGCACTTACCGGTTCACTGGTGAGCAGTTCTACCTATGTTAAAACATATAATGATGTTGCGGTCCGTTGTGTTAAGTAATCCCGATCATTAAAGCCGAATAAAGGATTATAAAATGAACCGATCTAAATGCCTTGCAAGTTTGCTTCTTTTAGGCTTGCTCTCCTGTTCCGACAGCGGGAACTCGTCTTCTTCGGAAGAAACCGGCAAAGTTTCTTGCATTGAAAAGGCCTTTGACCGAAACAAAACCATATCCGCTATTTTAGACGAATGTTCGGTAAGCGCCGATGATATTTTAGCAGCCAATATAGACGGCTTCAATCTGAGTTCTTGCAGCCGAACGGATGTAGTTTCCCATTCCGATAAAACGGTTTTGGAACTGATTGGTGAATGCGGCGGTTCTTCCAGTTCTGTAATGAACAGTTCCTCTTCCGTTGCAGAATCATCGAGCAGTACAATGCCGGAAAGTTCAAGTTCCGGTGAAGAGGTTTCCAGCAGTTCGGTAACTCGGGAAAGTTCCTCTTCCGCAATAGAATCCAGCAGCAGCCTGAAACAGAGCAGTTCTTCCGAAAACCCCGAAAGCAGCAGTTCCGATACAGCAGGAACCTTTACCGATGAGCGGGATAATAAAGAGTATCAGTGGGTAAAAATCGGTACTCAAACCTGGATGGCGGAGAATTTGAACTATGTTCCGGAAATTGGGAACTATTGGTGTTATAATAATTTGGAATCCAATTGTATTCAATACGGCCGGCTTTACGACTGGGACACCGCGATGGAGGTTTGTCCGACCGGTTGGCATTTGCCGGATAATGACGAGTGGGATATATTAGTAGATTTTGCCGGCGGTTCATCCGTAGCCGGAACCAAATTAAAGTCTGCAAGCGGTTGGAATGGTACGGATGATTACGGATTCAACGCCTTGCCGGGGGGAAATCGTTACATCGGCGGCGGTATTTATGACCCCGGTGACAGCGGCTACTGGTGGTCGGCAACGGAAGGTAATGACACCGCTTATTATCAATTCATATATAATGATGATGAGAATGTGTTCGAACTCAATATTAAGAAGAGTTACGCATATTCGGTCCGTTGCGTTAAAAATTGAGAAAATCTTACATGCCGGGTCAAACTTAATTGATGCGCACCAAGTGGCGGCACACATTGAGAAAGTTTTTCATACCCACGCGAACTCAACTGATGCGCTGAATCCATCAAAAGATGGGTATGGAACGGTTATGTGAACAGATTCTAAAAAGATCCTTTGACAAAAGCCGGAAATAAACTAAAATTAAGATAGAGGAAACTTTATGAAAATCACAGAAAAAACATCTCAGCTTTTTGCCGAATTTAAGGCTTTTGCTTTCAAGGGAAATGTCGTGGACATGGCGGTCGGTGTGATCATCGGCGGAGCCTTCGGTGCGATTATTTCTTCACTTGTGAGCAACATCGTGATGCCGCTTATTTCTTTGGTGACGCCGAGCGGCCATCATTATGCGAATTGGAAATGGACGATTGACCGAGGCACGGAAATGGTGAACGGCGTGGCGACTCCGAAAGTCATTGAAATTCCCTATGGCATTTTCTTGAATGATATTGTGAGTTTTCTGATTATTGCCATAGTGCTTTTTCTGGTGATTAAAAAATTCCTCGGGTTTGTAACGCGCACCAAAGAAGTCGCGGCTGCAGCCCCTCCGCCGGCACCTACGGCCGAAGAAACGCTTCTCACGGAAATTCGCGATATTTTAAAGAATTCCAAAAACGCGTAACGATTCCGGGGTGCAGTTCTCCGGAATCACAGCAGCGCGGTTTTTTCGCGTAATGATTTTCTATATTCGGCTTATGGTTTTTGCGAAAAAAATCCGGTATTCTTTTCTTTTGATTCTGTTTTTACCGGGAGTTCTTTTCGCGCAGGAAGATTCGTTAAAACTGCCTTTTCCGCTTCAAAAACCGGCGAAAGAGATGACGCAGGCGGTGATGCTTGCCGATTACGACAAAGCGCTCGCGATGGCGCAGGAAATCGAGTCTAAGGATTCCGGAATCGGGTGTGTGTGGGAAAACATGATTCTCATCAGCCGTTTCGACGATTTGGGCGATACGCTCGATATGATCCGCGCGGACCAAAACCTTTCGGAATGTAAGGCGCGCGGACTTTGGGAAACGCTTCGCGATTTTGAAAAAGGTTTCGCTCAAAGCGCTCTCGGCAATTCCATCAAGGGCGCTCTCGGTACGCGGTCGGCGGCAAAAATTTTCGGAGAATCGAACGATCCGGACGCTCAGGCTTTTTTTGCCGTTTACGCTTACTACGTCGATCAATCGTTCAGTTGGGTGCCGTTCTTTTCGGACAACCGGGAAGAATACATACGCGTTCTCCGGGAACGCTCGCTCCGTTCGGAACTTTTTGCACCGTTATTCGCAACATCACTCGTTTGGATTTATTACGACCGCGGGGAATTTCAAAATGCACTCGCTCTCGCCGATCAATTTTTGAGCCGTTATCCGGAGCATCCTGTTTTTTTACAGATCCGGGCGGATATGCTTTACGCACTCAAGAATTATGAAGCCGCCGCGGCAATTTATGAAAAGAGTGCCGCCGATTACCTCAAACGTTCCGGATATTCCATTCGCTACTGGTGTGCCGTCATGAACCTTATTTTGATTTACGGCGATATGGGAAATACGGAAAAACGGGAGGCATGGCAAAAAAAACTGAATCACGAATCATTTCGCTCGCTTAAACGATGGTTGCCGGCATCTTTGCTTCAAAGTTTGAAGAAAAAATCCGGAGTGCCGAATTGAGGCGACGGACAATTTGATTTTTTTGACGGACATTGCTAAATTCCAGACTTGAGGAGATTACTACTATGATGGATCCGGTTTATTTGTTGATTGTGGTTGTCGGGCTTTTGATTTCGGGCACGGCTTCGTTTTTGGTGAAGTCGCGTTTCAAGACCGGGCAGAAAGTCGGGATTTCAAGCGGGCTCACGGGAGCCGAAGTGGCGGCGGCGATTCTTGCCGATGCGAACGTAACGGACGTGCGGATTCTCGAAACTCAGGGATTTTTAGGAGATCATTACAATCCGCTGAATAAAACGCTGAACCTTTCCCGGGAAGTATTCCACGGGAGAAACGCGAGTGCGGCCGGTGTTGCCGCTCACGAAGTCGGGCACGCGCTGCAGCATGCGGAAAATTATTTTCCCATGTGGCTCCGTTCTTTTATCGTGCCGGTGGCGAGCGTCGGCGGGAATCTCGGACCCTGGATTGTGATTGCCGGTATTATATTGATGTCACTTTCGTCGGCTTACAGCGGCTTCGGTTATCAGATTGCGCTTTTCGGCGTGGCGCTTTTTGGGGTCGCGACTTTGTTTACTTTCGTGACGGTGCCTGTGGAATTTAATGCATCTTCCCGCGCGAAAAAACGCCTCGCACACTTGAATATTATCGGCCCCGGAAAAGAATCCGAAGCGGTGGCGGGCGTGCTGCTTGCCGCCGGGCTTACTTACGTGGCAGCGGCCATTACCTCGCTCCTCCAACTCCTCTATTGGGCGTGGAGAGCGGGGCTTCTCGGAAACCGAAGGTAAGTTCCGCCGGTTTTTCTTTATTCGATAATTTCGCCGTCATCCGGAGGGGCACAGAGAGGAGAACCCGGATCATTGAGACATTCGTCCGTAGTGTCCGAATCGGATGTACCACCGGAACCGCAAGCCGCAAGACCGAAGAGAAGAGCGAAAAGAATCGGAGTTAAGATATTTTTCATCATAAATTAAAATATATCAATTCGCTTGAATCCGGGATCAAATTTTTAATGGTAATCCGGTGAAACTTGAGGCTTTCTCAGTCTGCACCACCGCTTGGTGGGGTAAACCTTTAGGCTGGAAGCCGCTCCGGTTTGTCCGGAAGCGTTGGAATCGCGCGAAAATGCATTTTACATTTTCAAGGCGTCTGTATTGCTGAAAAAAACAACGTCAGTACGCTTGCGTTCTGACAATGTTTTTGGAGGCATATACGGATGCCTTTCCTCGCGTGAGGCAGGCGGAGGGCGGCAAAGCCGGTGCCGGTATTCCGGAAGTCCGGCACCGACCAACGGGTAGCCCGGAGCCACGCCGACCCGGCAAATCACTAAATGCGATCATCGAGAGCATTTAGGATTCCGTAGCGTTAGCGAGGAACCCCGCAGGGGTG
>QMCE01002316.1_pt1 | contig 10517 bp, 8 predicted proteins | sample 1821851 | NCBI WGS metagenome assembly QMCE01 (sample SAMN09453174, study PRJNA476694) | Termite gut metagenome, whole genome shotgun sequencing project. | isolation source: worker | host: Odontotermes sp. | place: South Africa:Pretoria | collected 2016-01-28
GCTCGAAGTCACGAACCCCCGAGAATGGATAGGTGTAGATGATGATGCCCTGGCTCGAGGAGGGCATTTCATAGGAGAGCCACAGAAAATCCTCGCTCTCGCTCCTCACCTTATATCCTGGCCCCGTGTTCATGCTGAAGTCGAATTTCTCCTGCACCAGCGCGGCTATCTCCTTTGGCGTGTGTGATTTTGCCGCCGCGACATCGCGATCTTTTTCGGCATTCTCCAGCAGCAGCATTATGTTCTCGCGGTTATCGTCGATCAGCTTCAGCAGCGAGGCAGAGTCGGGGGCCTCGGCGGTGATGACCGTCTGGGGCCGGGCATAGAGGTCGTTCGCCATCGAAAGCAGGGCATCGGGAAGCGTCGGGTCGATACGCACGATCATCACGTTGCGGTGCCTCGTGGTGAGTTTGGTGAAACCCGAGGGCAACACACGCAAAATGTCGAAACGGGTCTCCTGACGGTTTATCATCGGGAATTGGCGATAGAAAATCGCCCTCAACGTGTCGCCCACCGCGCCGTCCCACACCACATGGTCGGCCACCACCACCATCTCGTAAGGAGCGCCTTGCGCGTCGTGTTTATAGGTGTTTTCGCCGCCGCAGCCCACCGCCGACAGCATCGTCGCAACCAATCCCAAAAGATATATCCGTTTCATAGCCTCAAAATATTTATGATCTACAAATGTAATTATAAATTTCATACCTTTGCTACCCTATGCGTTTTAAGCCGCCCAAATTTTTGTACCACCTGCTGCCCGAACTCGTCTGGGATATCTCCGACAGGGGTCCCGTGCCGTGTGGCGATGCTGCGACGCTGCAAGGTTATGGCCCCGTGCCGGATGGGGGCGATCTCGCTGCGGAAGAAGTATCTTCGGGCGATGTGTACCTCACCTTCGACGACGGCCCCACGCCGGGGGTAACAGAGTGGATATTGGACGAGTTAGAGCGCTGGGATGCACGGGCGACCTTCTTTTGTCTCGGGCGCAACGTCGAGGCCCATCCCGAACTCTATGAGCGCATCGTGGCGGCGGGACACCGCGTTGGGAACCACACCCACAACCATCTGAAGGGGTGGCAGACCAGCCTCGAAGATTATGTGGACGATGTCGATCGTGCCGCCCGCGTCATCGGAGGCTCGTTGTTCCGCCCCCCTTACGGGCGCATCACTCCGGTTCAGGCGCGTGCCCTGGCCCCGCGTTACCGCATCGTGATGTGGAACATCATAAGCCGCGACTACAACCGGCGGCTCTCTCCGCGCACCTGTCTCGACAATGTTATTAAACACGTTCGTCCGGGCGACATAGTGGTGTTCCACGACTCGAAAAAGGCCTGGCGCAATATGCGTCACGCCCTTCGCGGGACGCTCCGCCATCTGCACGCCAACGGAATGAGATCAAAAGCGATAGATTTATGAAGATCGTAGTTGCCGTCACCGGGGCCAGCGGCCACATCTACGCCCGTCAGTCGATCGACGGACTGCTTGCGGCAGGGATGGCTGCGGGCAGTGTCGGCGAGCCGGCAGGGGCGAGTTCCATACGGACGGTCGAACGCATCGGCCTGATAGTGAGCCGTCGGGGTGCAGAGGTGGCAGCATGGGAGGGGGTCGAATTTCCGACCACTGCCGACGAACCCCGCGTCGAACACTTCGCGAACGACGATATGTTCGCCTCGCCCGCCTCGGGTTCGGCACGTTGGGACGCGATGGTGGTCGTGCCCTGCTCGATGGGCTGTGTGGGACGGATCGCGTCGGGTGTCAGTTCCGACCTCATTGCACGAGCCGCCGATGTGATGCTCAAAGAGGGGCGCACCCTCATCGTCGTTCCGCGCGAGACGCCGCTGAACCTCATCCATCTGCGCAACCTCGCGACACTCGCCGAAGCCGGGGCCGTGGTGCTGCCCGCCTCGCCGAGTTTCTACTCCCACCCCGAGAGCGTCGAAGAACTCGCCGCCACTGTCACAGACCGCATTCTCGCCCGTCTCGGCATCGCCCACGGCGGATATGAATGGGGTGTAAGATAATACGCCTTAGATTTTTTTCGTTTATATTTGCAGCAACCTCTTAACCTATACGAATTATGAAAAGATCAATTCTTGTTTTGTTTGCCGCGTTGTTGGCCTCTCCGCTCTATTCTCAGATCAGGATCATCGACTCCTCCACCGAATCGAACATTGAAGGCATCGAAGTTATCGAAAAGGAGGAAGTTCCCCAATTCGATTCGCTACGTCGTGATTATCGTCTTGACAACCCTCTCGCGATCGGCCGCCGGATAATCTATTTCGCAACATACCCGGACGGGAAGGCTCCCCAGAGCAGTGTCGGTCGTGAAATAGTCGTGCCGACCGACAAAATTTTGGTGACGGCAGCCGCAACCGAATTACCGAGCGGGGTCTACAAGATCGTCGATTTCATCGACGATGTGTCGACGGACAACAGGTGGTATCAAGAAGCCTTCCCTCCCGACGGCGACCTTCGCAACCTTAACGAGGACCAAAGAATTCTGGTGCGGTATCATGCGTCGAGCATGGTCAAATTGCAGAATGAAGAGGGAGGCGACACGATCTATTGTTTTGCCAGTTCGGACTACAAACTCTCCACGACGATGGAGTATTATGAAAAGATGAGCAACCTGTTCAAGGGTAAGCAACTTTTTTTAAGGGACTTTGGGATGATGGGAGACAATAGTATCATAAATGATGGGATAAGCGGAAAGGACATCCAATTGGTGGTGTCGCCCGGTTTAGGTTACTCCTACGGCAGCGGGCCGAAATTCGAGATCAGGCAGGAAAGCGGATGGAAAGAGATAGTGGGAATGGAAAACGGCAATTTTGTGTTGCAGGGCGGTGGCAGAGAGAAAATGACCTATTACACATGCACCGATGTCGCTTTCACGAAAGAGGGGAAACTGATCGTGATCTTGGAAAAAGATTCCGCCAAATTCGGGATTACCGATATCGTCTTTGAAGAACTAAGCTACGGCAGTTCCGGTTACAAGGAGTGGAAGCTGACAAAAATAGTGACGAAACGGACTTATGGAAAAGATAGAACGTTCATGTTCAGGGATGAGTTGGAGAACATGCTCACCGACCATCTGAAACGCAAGAAACTCTCCGAAGCCCAGCGCCAACAGTTGGCCGCGCAACAAGAACGCGAAGCCGCCGCTGCCGCCCAAAAACGTAAACAGGCGTTGATAACGAAATACGGAGACAATTTCGGCAACCTGATATTCGCCCGAAAAGTCGCCATCGGCATGAGCCAGGAGATGTGCCGCGAAGCCTGGGGACGACCGCTCGATATTCAAACGACGACAACCGCCCTCTCGACGACATCGGTGTGGATTTACAGCTACAAAACCAAATTGCGCTTTACAGGCGACAAACTGGTCAAGATCGAAAACTGAGAGGTTGTTTGAATTTTCGACCGAAGCGCAGTATAAAGTTGGAAATTCAAGGCAACCTCTGATCCGATTACATACCCGGCCGGATGCGGTCGGCAGCGGAGATAGCGAAAAAATATTTTTTTTCGCTATCTTTGCAATGCAAACAACCTCTAATTATCATCAATAAAATGGCAACAACCGCTGATATAAAGATCGGAATGTGCATCGAGATGGATGGCAAAACTTTCCAGATCGTCGATTTCCAGCATGTCAAACCGGGCAAAGGCCCCGCGTTCGTGCGCACCAAACTCAAAAACCTCGAAAACGGACGCACCGTCGATAACACATTTTCGTCGGGCGTACGCATCGAACCGGTCAGGGTCGAACGCCGCCCCTATCAGTTCACCTACGAGGACGACCTGGGGCTCCACCTGATGCACACCGAGAGCTTCGAAGAGATAACCATTCCGCGCGACATGGTCAATAACGCCGACCTGATGGTCGACGGACAGATACTCGAAGTGCTCTATCACACCGACAAGGACATTCCGATGACCGCCGAACTTCCGCCAATCGTCGATATGGAGGTGACATACACCGAGCCGGGCATCAAGGGCGACACCGCCTCGACCAACTCCCTGAAACCCGCCACGGTGAACACCGGCGCAACCATCCGCGTGCCGCTGTTCATCAACACCGGCGAAAAGATCCGTGTCGATACCCGTACACGCGAGTATTACGAACGCCAAAAGTGACAACGGTCACGGCGATTTGAGCTACGCATAATTTTGCCTGCGTCTTGTACGACGACTGAGAAAAGCCCCGCAAGGGGCTTTTGTGCATCATGGCCGTTTTCGGTCAGCGCGACATCTGCGCCGCTCTGACTGCAAACATTTCCATATTTGAAGCTGTTATTACTTTACAGTCACCTCGATTATCGAATCTATCGGGTCGAGTTGCGCGCCGTCGAGAACCAGCGTCACATAACCGGTCTTGCGGTCTGCTGCGTAGCGTAATTCGCCCGCAACATTGAGCCACTTCGCACCGGAGAACCCGGGGATTTTCAGCGCCAACGCGCCGTTAGCAACGCCTGCCCCGTCGAAAATGTGGATATAGTATTTGTCGCCTTTACGCGTCACGGCGCCCCAATCCTGAGGCTTGATGAATCCCGCCGAAGTGCCGTAAACGGTGTGCCCCCACCGTGCGAGCCATTCGCCCATCTCGGCGAGGCGCGCCGCACTCCCCTCGTCGATCCGTCCGTCGGGCATCGGCCCCACGTTCAGAAGCAGGTTGCCACCCATTCCGGCGGCGCCAACCAACCGGCGTACCAACTGCGCCACCGACTTGTGGCTGCCGTCGGTAATGTGGTAGCCCCACGAACCGTTGATGGTCTCGCACGTTTCGAGCGGCAACTGCGACACCTGCTGACCGGCGCTGTAACCCGCCTTGTTCTCTCCCGGCAGGTCGCGCTCGAACACCTGATAGTCCTCTCCGGGGAAGGGTGAGGTGTGATGGTTGTTGGCGACGAGGCAATCGGGCTGCAAGCTGTGTACAAGGCCGTATATCTCGTCGTAATGCCAATCCACACCGGAGGTCGGGTCGTCGTCGGTGCCGCTGACGTTCTGGTCCCAGTGGCCGTCGAACCACATCACCGCCACGTCGCCGTAGTCGGTCAGTAGCTCCGTGATCTGCCTCTTCATGAAGCCGATGTAGCCCTCCCAGTCGTTGGGTGCGGTGCGTCCGGCGCGGTGCCCGGTGCGTCCCGTGCGCCACTGGTAATCGTCCCGCGTCCAATCTATCAACGAGTAGTAGAAACCCAGTTTGATGCCCTGCTCGCGGCACTCGTCGGCCAACCGGCGCAGAATGTCTTTACCGTAGGGGGTGTTCATAATGTTCCACTCCGACTGGGCGGTGTCCCACATGCTGAAGCCGTCGTGGTGGCGCGAGGTGATGATAATGTACTTCATGCCTGCGCGTTTGGCTATACCCACCCACTCGGCGGCATCGAAGGCCTGCGGGTTGAAGAAGTCCTGGAGCTTCATATATTGGGCGCGTGCAATGGGACGTGTCTCCATCACCCACTCGCCGCTTCCCAACACTGCGTAAGGCCCGAAATGGACGAACATCCCGAACCCCGCCTCGCGGAACCACCGGGTATCGGGCTTTGTCGCCTCATTCGTCGCCGCCGGAACCGCTTCCTGCGCCGCTTCATCCGTCGCCGCTCGAACCTCTTTCGCCTCTGCCGAAACCGTTGCGGAGAGCATCATCGCTCCCGCCAAAACCAATAGTTTGATCGCTTTCATAAACTCAATAATCGTTAGTGATCGTCGCCTTGCATATCGAGAGACCCTCGCCGTTCTTTATATCGAAGTGGTGTACTCCCGCGCCATCGACGCCGTAACATATCGCCACCTGCTCTCCCTGCTTCGCCTCGTGCATATAGTTGATGTCGAGACGGAACGGGCCCAGGTTTTCCGGCACTCCCGCCGGCAGCGTATCGACCATCCATTCGAGGTACTTCATGCTGTTTACATGGCCGTTGAAGTCGATGTCGCTGTACGCGACGATGTATGGCCTCTCGACCGAACATTCGACCGGACCGACCTTTCGCGGCTTCTCGATGGGCGGCTCCCTGTCCACGAGCGAGGTGGCTTTGTTCGAAAGGGGCGAAAGGTCTAACGGCCGCCGCGTGTCGAGGTCTATCATGGCCCACAGCGTCACCGCCGCCCCGATCGAACCTCCCTTTCCCGCGCAGCCGGCACTACCGTCGTACGAACCATCTTGCCCCGAACCTCCATCCGCCGGAGCCTCGACCGAGACGGTCATATTTCGCGTTGTGAAAAGCCTGCCGTAATCGCTCACCCATGTGTAGATGTCGATGACCTCGTGCCGTGCCGGAAGCCTCGACATCTCCACCGCCATGCGCGACAGCACCCACGAGGCGTTGCCGAGGTTGAGGTCGCGCACTCCGAACCCCAACATATCGGCATCGTCGTTGGCGGCCTGCAAGATCAGGTCGCCAACGGAGTAGACCCTTGCGCGGAGTGTGGCGTCGATATATCGCGGCTCTATGCGATAGCTGTATGTCCCTGCCATCTTTTACGCCAAAAGGGCATCCAACTTCTCCTTCAGGTCGCCTCTTCTCAGCGCCCCCACATGCCGTTGCGCCAACTCTCCGTTTTTGAAGAAGAGCAGCGTGGGGATGTTGCGGATCGAGAAACGTGCGGGGAGGTCCCGATCGTTGTCCACGTTGCATTTGCCGATGATTATGCGCCCTTTATACTCCTCGGCCAGTTCTTCGATCAGGGGTGTCAGCATTAGGCACGGGCCGCACCATTCCGCCCAAAAATCGACCATAAACGGTCTTCCGCTCTTCAACAGTACGTCGAAGTTAGCGCTTGTAATCTCCATTGCCATAGTTTCAAAAAATCAACAGGTTAATTTTTCATTGTATAGTGTATCTTATCTCGTTGTCATCCAGAAAGCGGGTCAGGCCGCCCGAAAGGCCCACCTTGAGGCTGCGGGAATACATCTTCACCGCTACGCCGCCACGCCGGTCGGCCACCTTCACCGCGAGGCGCAATCCACCTTCCGACGAGCGCGCCGCACCGTCCAGTCCCGCAATGAACCCGCCGTCGATAGCTTCCACGGGCACGGAGACGCATATCTCCTTGAGCATACTCTTCTCCACATCGTCCAACTGCATCATGCTGCCCACCCGCGCCTCCAACTCGCCCTCGCGCCCGAAACGTGTGCCGATCTTACCGCGCACGAACAGGAAATAGTCGGTGTAGAAAAATATCCTCCACTTCTCGTAATCTTTGTCGAACAGGGTGAATTCGTGCGAGTTGCCGTCGTAATCCTCCATGCGTATCCGGCCGTATGGTTTGCCTTTTTGCGACACGAGGTTCTGCACCCCCGTCACCATGCCGGCCACGGTGAAATCGCTGTCGGCCTTTCCCGCGAGGTCGCCCAGGTCGGCCAGCGTCGAGTTGCACAGGTGCTTCACCACGGTGGCGTACTTGTCCAACGGGTGCGACGAGAGGTAGATGCCTATCGCCTCCCGCTCTTTGTTGAGGGTCTCTAACTGCGACCAATCCTGCACTGCGGGCGGCATCGGTTTTTGAACCGCCACCTGTGCCTCTCCGCCGAAAAGGCTCTGCTGGGCATTCGAACGCTCGCCCTGTATCCTCGCACCGTAACGCATCAACTGTTCGAGAAATGTTCCCGAACCGTCTGCCGTTTCGGCGAAGAACTTGCTGCGGTGCAGGCCGCTGATGGCGTCGAAAGCCCCCGCGACGGCGAGCCCTTCGAGCGTCTTTTTATTGACCGACTGGAGATTGATCCTCTCCATGAAGTCATACACGTCGGTGAACCTGCCGCCCGTCCGCCTCTCCTCGATGATAGAGCGCACCGCCGCCTCGCCCACGCCTTTGATGCCCGCAAGGCCGAAACGAACGTTGCCCTCCTTGTCCGACGAGAAGAGATGGAAACTCTCGTTAACGTCGGGCCCCAACACCCCTATCCGCATTCGCTTGCACTCCTGCATATAGTGGGTTATCTCCTTGATGTTGCTAAGGTTGCGGCTCAACAAGGCGGCCATGAACTCGCTCGGATAGTGGGCCTTGAGCCACCCCGTCTGATAGGCCACATAAGCATAGCAGGTCGAGTGGCTCTTGTTGAAGGCATACGACGCGAAGGCTTCCCAGTCGCCCCATATTTTGTCGATGATCTTCGGGTCGTGCCCTTTGGCCGTTGCGCCTTCGATGAACTTGGGCTTCATCTTTTCGAGCACCTCCTTCTGCTTCTTACCCATCGCCTTGCGCAACGTGTCCGCCTCGCCGCCCGTGAAGCCCGCGAGTTTTTGCGACAGAAGCATCACCTGCTCCTGATAGACCGTGATGCCGTAGGTGTCCGACAGATACTCCTCCATCTCGGCGATGTCGTAGCTCACCGCCTCCTCGCCGTTCTTCCGGCGGATGAAAGAGGGGATATAGTCCATCGGGCCAGGGCGATAGAGGGCGTTCATCGCTATCAGGTCTTCGAAGCGCGTGGGCTTCAGGTTCTTGAGGTGTTTGCGCATTCCCGCCGATTCGAACTGGAACAACCCGTGGGTGTCGCCCCTGCTGAAAAGTTTATATGTTTCGGCGTCGTCCAACGGCACCGCCTCTATGTCGATCTTCTCGCCCCTCACCTGCTCGATGTTGGCCAACGCATCCTTGATTATGGAGAGTGTCCGCAGCCCCAGAAAGTCCATCTTGATGAGGCCTATGCTCTCGACCTGCCCTCCCTCGAACTGCACCACGTTTTTGAGTTCCTCGTCGTTCTTTTTCGACTTGGAGTCCTTCTCCTTATCCTTGTCTCTGACGGTGGCGATGGGGGCGTAGAGCTCCAGGTCGTCCTTGCCGATTATCACCCCGCAGGCGTGGACTCCCGTCTGGCGTACCGAGCCTTCGAGCTTTTCGGCATACTCCAGCGTGCGGCGCACCACCTCGTTGGGCGACTCCCGCTCCGCCCTCATCTCCGCCGAGGCTTCGTAGAGAGCTTCGAACGCCGATTGTCCCTTTTTCGGGGCGAGACGGTCGGGAACGAGCTTGGTGAGGCGGTCGCTTTCGCTCAGGGGGAGTTTCTGCACCCTTGCGACATCCTTGATCGCCATCTTGGGCGCCATACACCCGAAGGTGACTATCTGGGCGACGCGCTTTTTGCCATATTTTTCGGTGACGTACTCCAAAACGTCCGCCCTGCCGTCCTCATCGAAGTCGATATCGACGTCGGGCAGCGATATACGGTCGGGGTTGAGGAAACGTTCGAACAGAAGGTCGTACTCCAGAGGGTCTATATTTGTGATGCGCAGCGCGTAGGCCACCACCGACCCCGCCGCCGAACCTCGTCCGGGCCCCACCGACACCCCCATTTCGCGCGCGGCACGGATAAAGTCCCACACGATGAGGAAGTAGCCCGGAAAACCCATCCACTCGATCGTTTTGAGCTCGTACTCCAACCTCTCCACCACCTGCTCCGAAAGCTCCCCGCCATACCTCTCATGCGCACCCTTGTAGGCCAGGTGGCGCAAATAGTCGAACTGTTTGGCGACGGTCGTCTTTTCGCTGTCCTCGAACTCCGCCGGCACCGGAAAGTCGGGCAACAGCGGCGGATGCTCCAGCGAATACTCCTCCACCTTGTCGGCTATCTCCAGCGTCGTCTCCAACGCCTCGGGCACATCGGGGAAGAGGGCCGCCATCTCGTCGGGGCTCTTCAACCACTCCTGAAAGGTGTACCGCATCCGGTTCGGGTCGTCGAGGTCTTTGCCCGTGTTGAGGCATATCAGATGGTCGTGCGCTTCGGCATCGGCGGCATCCACGAAGTGCACGTCGTTCGACACTATGTACTTCACCCCCAGCCGTCGGCCTATCTCTTTGAGCGCGGCGTTCACCCGTCGTTGGCCGTCGTACACCTCGCGGTTGCGGGTATCGGCCTCCATCCCGACGGGGTGGAGCTGCATTTCGAGATAGTAATCCTCGCCGAAGATATCGACGAACTCCCTCACCGTCTCCTCCGCCCCGCGCATATCGCCGCGCGTGACGGCCTGCTGCACCTCGCCCCCGAGACAGGCCGAACAGCATATCAGCCCCTCGCCGTGTTCGCGTAAAAGGGTTTTGTCGATCCTCGGTTTGTAGTAGAACCCCTCCGTCCACGAGTAGCTCACTATCTTGCACAGGTTTTGATAACCCGTCAGGTTTTTGGCCAGCAGCACGAGGTGGTCGCCCGCCTTTTCGTCCTTGTCGGCAATGAAACGGTCCTTCACCACATAGACCTCGCAACCGATGATGGGCTTCACCCCTTCGCGCGAGGCGACGTCGTGGAACTCCTTCACACCGTACATGTTACCGTGGTCGGTGATAGCAACTGCGGGCATTCCCATCGCCTTTGTGCGGGCAACGAGTTTGCGTATATCCGACGCTCCGTCGAGTATAGAGTATTGGGTGTGGACGTGAAGGTGTACGAACCGGGCCATTGATGCAAAAATAGCTAAAATTTCGCAATTTTACCTACCTTTACGGCAGAGAATAACGATGCCGTTCGCATGAAAAAAACTATCGCCCTGATTCTTATTTGCTTATCTTTTGCCGCCGGC
>QMCE01006596.1_pt1 | contig 10517 bp, 4 predicted proteins | sample 1821851 | NCBI WGS metagenome assembly QMCE01 (sample SAMN09453174, study PRJNA476694) | Termite gut metagenome, whole genome shotgun sequencing project. | isolation source: worker | host: Odontotermes sp. | place: South Africa:Pretoria | collected 2016-01-28
GGCCCCTCGCCTTCCGAGGCTATGTCCGCGAACCGGTCCTCCACCTTTTTGAAGACCTCCACCAGAACGGGATCGAAAAGAGAGCCAGCCCCTTCGATTATTATGGCCGCCGCCGCCTCCGTGCTCATAGCCTCCTTGTAGGGCCGGTAGGAGGTCAGCGCGTCGTACACGTCGGCAATGGCCATGAGGCGTCCCAGAAGCGGTATGTCGTGGCCCGAAAGGCCTTCAGGGTAGCCGTCGCCGTTCCACTTTTCGTGGTGCGTGCCGGCCACGGTTTTGGCGTAGTGCAGAAAAAGCTGATCCCCGCCTTTTTCTTCCAGCCGGTTGATGGCTTCGACGCCTTTGGCCACATGGGTTTTCATGATCTCGAACTCTTCGGGGGTTAAGCGGCCCGCCTTGTTCAGTATGGCGTCGCTGATGAAGATCTTGCCCAGGTCGTGCAGTTGGGTCGAAGGGGCGATGTAGTCCATATTGTCCCAGGAGAGAAGCTCTTCCGAATAGACGTTGTATTCCAGCATGCAGTTCAGGAGCAGTTCCACATATTTCTGCGTCCGCGCTATATGCCCGCCGGTCAGGATGTCCCGGAACTCCACCAGCTCGGCCAGGGAGCTGATGATCAGATCGTGCAGGCCGGAAATGCGCGCCGTTTTGTCCTTGACCATTTCTATCAGGCTGTTGTTGAGCTTTTTCAGCTCCGCCTTCTGCCGTCCGATGAGCAGGTGGTTTTCGATGCGCTTCAGGAGGATGGCGGCGGAAAAGGGCTTGGTCACGTAATCCACCGCCCCCAGGGCCAGGCCTTCCAGTTCGTTCATTTCCTCGGTTCGGGCCGTGACGAAGATGACGGGTATATCGGCATAGCGGGCCTCGGCTTTCAGTATCCTGATTACGTCGAAGCCGTTCATGCCGGGCATGCCTATATCCAGAAGAATCAGATCGGGCTTGACGCTTTCCAGGAACTTGAAGAGCCTTTCCGCCGACGGCAGGGCGTAGACTTCGTAAAAGTTCTTGAGCATATTTTTGCCGATGTTCAAATTGGCCTGGTTGTCGTCCACCAGCATGATGGTCTGCCGTTTGCGTTCCAGCATAGCTTATTCCTTTCCATGCGCGTTCTTGCTTTTGAATGGCGGGATTACTCCCACAAGACGGCTTTCCTTTTTTCCCTGGCCGCGAAAAATTCGTCCACCGCCTTGACGATCAGGTAGGGGTCCAGAGTTTTCAGGAGATATCTTTCCGGCTTGAGTTCACGGACCCCCATGACCGCCGCCGGATCGCCCCTTCTGGTCAGGAAGATGACCGGCAGATCGACATATTCCAGCTCCATGCGGATCATTTCCAGAACCTGCTTGCCGTTGCACACCGGCATGTCGTAATCGAGGAGGATCAGGTCGGGCCGGTTCAGGGCCATGCTTTTTATGGCCGCGATGCCGGAATTGGCCAGGGTCACGTGATACTTGTCGTCCAGCCAGCTTTTCACGGCCCGGAGCATGGCCCCGGAATCGTCCACCACCAGAACCCGGCCGTTCCTTTTCTTTTTCTTGACGGTGAACTGCTTCAAAAAGCCGTCTATCTGGCCGGCGATGGCTGCGGGGTTCAGGCTGGCCGGGTTGGCGGCGTCGCGCTGCAGGAGGTGGAAGAGGTGGGCCGGGAATATGGCCCCCAGGGTTTTCAGGGCGTCCGGGCCGCCCACGGCGAAAACCGGCAGATAGTCCCTGGTCACCCAATTTTTCAGGGCGCGCAAAAGCTCCTGCTCCTCGCGCTGTTTCGTGTTCATGTCAATCAGGACCAGGCCGTACACCGGCTGGTTGAAGGCTTCGAAGACGGCCTCGAAATCCACGGGCACAACCTTCACCGCATAGGCTTCGCCGGGCAGGTGTTCCTTTATGGACATGCGCAGGTCATTGCTTTCATCCGCGACGATCAATATGTTGCGCATCCTCGCCTCGCTCCTCTTCTATGGATTTATTCCTTCCATTATACGGACCATAGCTTCCGTCAGTTCCGCGACTTCTTCCCCGGCCACGTCCGCCACATAAGCCCTGAGGCTCTCCAGGCGCGTCAGGCAAGCCTCCGGCAGCTTCACTTCCTCCAGCCGCGCAAGGGCCTCGTCCGCTCCGTCCAGGTCGAATTCCGCCATAGCCGATTGCAGTTGGCGCAAAAGGGACAGAATCTCCTCACTGGAAGCCGCCCGCTTTTCCCCGGAAGGCCCGGCCCCGAAAGGCGCGAGGCGCGCCTTATAGGCCCGGTATTCCCGCAAAACCAGGGGCAGCGCCCGCGCCAGGGCTTCCCCGTCGCTGTCCCGGCCGTATTGCTCCAGGCGGCCGAAGGCCTCCGCAAGCTCCCCGGCCCCGATCATGCGCGCGGTATTTTTCAGGGCGTGGGCTTCTATGCCCAAATCCTGGAAAAGGCCGCCGGCCATGAGTTTTTCCATTTTGGCCGATTTCGGGTCGATCAATTTATAAAAATCGCCCAACAGCCTGATGAAAAGCTCTTTCGTATTGGAATGACGCATTCCGGCCAGGCTGTCTATGCCCTCGATCACAGGCAGATCCGGCGGCAGCGCGAAGTCCGGGGGCGGCGTTTCCGCGCCTTCCTCGCGGACGAGTTCCACGGGCAGCCAGCGTTTGATTTTGGCCGCGATTTCTTCCGCTTCAACGGGTTTGGCCACGAAATCATTCATGCCGGCTTCCAGGAAATCCACTTTGGCGCTTAAGGCCAGATCGGCGGAAACGGCTATGACCGGCGTCTTTTCATAGCCCTCCATCCGCCGCAGCCTTCTGCTGGTCTCAAGGCCGTCCATGCCCGGCATCAGGTAATCCATGAGGATCAGGTGATATTGCTTTTTCCCGAGCATTTCCAGGGCCTCCGCCCCGCTTTTGGCCGCGTCCAGACGCGCCTTCAGGGGTTTTAAAAGAACCTGGGCCACTTTCAGGCTGGCCGCGTTGTCGTCCACGACGAGTATTTCCGCCTCCGGGGCCGTAAAAGGCGGGGGCGCGGCCTCTTTGCCCTTTTCAGGCCCCCCGTTGCCCGCGCTCCGTCCATTCTCGCCCCGCGCCTGAAGCTCCTCCAAACTTCTGTTGAAAATTTCCTCAAAGGCCATGTTGTCCACCTGTTCCCGCAGCCAGTCCACAAGTTCCCCGCCCTCTTCATAGCGGAAGGCTTCCAGGGAGTTCATGGCCGCGTCCACCCTGTCCATGTCGAAGGCGCGGGCGGCTTCGGATATTTCCCGCAGAAGCTCCGGCTCGGGCCGCCGGACCTTTGGCTTGTCCAGGGCCTCGTCAACCTTACGGAGCGTCTCCTCCAGGTCCCGAACGAACTCTTCCGCCAGTTGCTCAAAGGCCTCGTGCCCGGCCCTCACCGCCTCGATGTTTCCGGCCCGCGCGGCCTTTTCCAGCTCTTCGGCCGCCGCGCCCATTTCACGGGCGCAAATGCCCTGGCTGGAACCCTTGATGCCGTGGACGGCGATGGCGTAATCGGCCATATTCTCCGCGTCCAGATATTCCCAGAGGTCCCCCAGAAGGCATTTGGTTCCCGCCGTATACGAGCGCAGGACGGTGATCAGGGTTCCCGCATCGCCGTTGAAGCGTTTCAGGGCGCCCTCCATATCCAGTCCCCTTATGCCGATCCCCTTCAGGACGGCTTCTTCCGCCCCGCCGCCCGCTCCGTTCTCCGGCGGGCCGTTGGTTTCGGTTTCAAACAGCTCCCTTTCCCGGACCTTGTCCCGCACCCAGCAGCGCAGGACGGAATCCAGCTTGGCCGTGTCGATGGGCTTGGAGATGAAAGCCTGAAAGCCGTTTTTAAGGAACATTTCCTCGTTGCCTACAATAGCGTTGGCCGTGAGGGCTATTATGGGAATGTTTCTGGCGTACTCGGTGCCTATTTCCTCCCGGATGATCCGCGTCGCTTCCAGGCCGTCCATGCCCGGCATCATGTGATCCATGAATATGGCGCTGTAGCGCGGCTCGCCCGCCTGGATCAGCTCTATGGCCTGGCGGCCGCTCATGGCGCAGTCTATTTTCACGCCGTAGGGCTTTATCATGCCCTTCACCACTTCCAGGTTGGTGGCGATGTCGTCCACCACCAGCACCTGGGCGTAGGACAGGTTCACCCGGGCCAGTTTCCGGTGATTGTCCCGCTTGGACAGCATGTAGCGCAGACCCATGAGATTGTCGGCCACTTCGCGCCCGATGGGCGCCTCCGAAACGAAGCCCTGCGAAAGGCGCACGCGGAAGACGCTGCCCCGGCCATACTCGCTGGAAACCGCGATGCTCCCGCCCATCATCTCCACCAGCCGCCTGGTGATGGCCAGCCCCAGGCCGGTGCCCTCCACCTTGCGGTTGGCCTCCATGTCCACCTGGTTGTATTCCGAAAAGAGCCTCTTCACGTTTTCCGGCTTTATGCCTATGCCCGTATCCTGTATGCTGGAAAGCAGCCAGACCTCGTCCCCTTCCCTTTCGTGGGACAGGCGCCAGGAAACTTCCCCGGCCTCGGTGTATTTGAAGGCGTTGGACAGGAGGTTGTTGAAAATCTGCTTGACGCGCTCGTCGCCGTAGAGGACGCCGGGGATGTTTTCGTCCACCCTCAGCTTGAAGTTTATGGGCTTTTCCCCGATGGAGACTATGTTCAGGGTCACTATGTCGTTGATGAGGCTGGGGGTGTCGTATTCGGCGTTGAAAAGCTCGAATTTGCCCGATTCTATTTTGGATATGTCCAAAATGTCGTTGACGATGCTTAAGATGGTGAGGCCGGAAGCCTGTATCTTTTTCAGGCGGTCTTCCGTTTCCTCGTCCAGGCGGTCATAGTCCAGGGCCAGTTCCGAAAGCCCGACCACGGTGTTGAGCGGAGTCCGTATTTCGTGGCTCATGTGGGCCAGAAAGGTGCTTTTGGCCTGGGAATCCCTCTCCGCCGCCGCCCGCAGGGCCGCCGCCTCCTCGAAGGGTTTTTTGATGAAATTGGAGGCGATGACGGCGAGGGCGACATTGAGCAGGAAGCTCACCAGGGCGATGATGAAAAGCCCCAGATTCACGTCCCGAACCGGACTTTCGGAAAGGGGGGCGACTATCCCCAGGAACCAGCCTTCCGGGGAGCCGGAAAGGGGCCGGTAGACGCAGATGCGGGCCTCCCCGTTCATGGAATAGAAGCCGATTCCCGTTTCCCCGGCGGCGGCTTTCCTGATGACGGCGGCCACTTCATCGTATTGGGGGTCGTTTTGGGCCGAAATGAGGAAATTCTGGCGCGTTTCCACCCATTCGCGGCGGATGTTGGCGAGAACGTAGCCATCTTTGTCGTCCATGAAGATGTGGCCCGTTTCCCAGATTTTGTATTCCGAGGCCAGTTGGCTGAAATAGAGGCCGTCCAGGCTCAGGACGAGCGCGTGATCAGAGAGGCCGGGAACGGCGGAAACCAGGTGGATGAAGACGGAGCCGCCTTCGGGCACGGTGGAGCTGAAAGAGATTTGGCCGCCGAAAGCTTTTTGCGCGGCTTCATCGTCCAGGATGTCGGCGGAGGCGGGCTTCTCCCCCGCCGAGGCCAGGGTTTCGCCCTTCCGGCTCATGAGCGCCAGGCCGATGAAATTTTGGCTGTGCCGCGCCTCTTCGGCCAGTATGCCGCTCCATTCGCCCGGCTCCGCCGCTCCCAGGCGCCCGGCCGTCATCTCCGCCTCGTGCCGCAGCCTGTCCAGTTCCAGGCTGATGAAGCGGTCGGCGATGTCGGAAACCACCAGCATGTCCGTTTCAATGTAGTTTTCTATGTGCCTGTTCAGATAGCCCGTGCCCGCCAGGATGCTGATCACTATGATCGTGAGATTGGTCGCTATGATGGCTAAAATCGCCCTGTTCCGTATGTTCATTTAGATCAGTCTCCGAATCTGTTTTTATCGCCCGGCCAATAATTCAAGGCTTGAAATTTCCTCAAAGGCCATGTCGTCCACCTTCCCGCGCAGCCAGGCGACCAAATCGCCCCCCTCTTCATAGCGGAAAGCTTCCAGGGAGTTCATGGCCGCGTCCACCCTGTCCATGTCGAAGGCCGAAGAGGCTTCGCGAAGTTCCCGCAAAAGCGCGGGGTCGGGCGCCCTGGCCAGGGCTTTGTCCTCGGCGGCGAAATTTTTCGCCAGGGCGCCCTCTATGGCCAGGATGAGTTTTTCCACCGTTTCTTCGAAATCGCCGTGCCCGGCCCGAAGGGCGGCCAGCTTACCGGCCCTGGCGGCCGCCTCCAGCTCCCCGGCCTTCCGCCCGGCCTCCCGCGCGCCTATGCCGCAACTGGAACCCTTGAGCCCGTGGACGGCGATGGCGTAATCCGAAAGCTTTTCCAGGGCCAGATATGCCCGCAAATCATTCAGAAGAGGCCGGGCGCCGGCCGCATACGAACGCAGCACCCTGGCCAGAACTTCTTTGTCGCCGTTGAAACGCCGGAGGGCCAGGTCCGCGTCCAGCCCCTCTATGCCCAGTTCGTCAAAAAGCCCTTCCTCTTCCGCCTCATCCGGCGGCGCCTCCATTTCATCGGCATAGGGCTTCGTTTCCAGGGCCTTGTCCCGAACCCAGCGGCGCAGAACGGAATCCAGCTTCGCCGTGTCTATGGGCTTGGAGATGAAATCCTGAAAGCCGTTCCGCAGGAACATTTCCTCGTTGCCCACTATGGCGTTGGCCGTGAGCGCGATAATGGGGACGCTTTCGGCGTAATCGGTCCCCAGTTCTTCCCGGATGATCCGCGTGGCCTCCAGGCCGTCCATGCCCGGCATCATGTGGTCCATGAACACCGCGCCGTAGCGCGGCTCGCCCGCCCGAAGGGCCGCGACGGCCTCCGGGCCGCTCATGGCGCAGTCCACGGCGAGGCCGTAGGGCTTCATCATGCCTCGCGCCACGTCCAGATTGGTCTGTATGTCGTCCACCACCAGAACGCGGGCGTAGGAGAGATCGACCCGCTTCAGTTTCGCGCGGCCGGTCCGCCTGGAAAGGCTGTAGCGCAGGCCCATCAGGTTTTCGGCCACCTCGCGCCCGATGGCGGCCTCCGAGACGAAACCCTGCCGGATGCGCAGGCGGAAAGTCGTGCCCCGGCCATACTCGCTTTCCACCTCAATGGCGCCGCCCATCATTTCCACCAGTTGCTTGCTTATGGAAAGTCCCAGCCCCGTGCCCTCCACCCTGCGGTTCGTTTCCATGTCCACCTGGTTGTATTCCGAAAAAAGCTTCGAGAGGCCTTCGGGCTTTATGCCTATGCCCGTGTCCCGGATGCTGGAAACGAGCCAGACGTTTTCCCCCTCCCTTTCGTGGGACAGGCGCCATTCCACTTCCCCGGCCTGGGTGTATTTGAAGGCGTTGGACAGGAGATTGTTGAAAATCTGCTTGACGCGCAGGTCGTCGCCGTAGAGGATTCCGGGCAGCCTTTCGTCCACCATGAGCTTGAAGGCGATGGGCTTTTCCCCGATGCGCACGACGTTCAGGGTGGCTATGTCGTTGATGAGGCTGGGGGTGTCGTACTCGGCCTTCAAAAGCTCGAATTTCCCTGATTCTATTTTGGATATGTCTAAAATATCGTTGACGATGCTCAAGATGGTGAGGCCGGAGGCGTGTATTTTTTCCAGCTTGTCCGCCATTTCCGCGTCGCAGTCCGGGCAGTCCAGGGCCAGCTCCGAAAGCCCCGCCACGGCGTTGAGCGGCGTCCGTATTTCATGGCTCATCTGGGCCAGAAAGGCGCTTTTGGCGCTGTTGGCCGCTTTGGTCTCCGCCAGGGCGCTTTCCAGCCGGGCGGCCTGCTCCTCTATCTCGGCCATCATCTTCTTCTGCTCGCGCAGGTCGCGCGAATAGGCGGCCACCACGAAATCGTCGCCATAGGGCACGCGAACCATCGTGATTTCGCAGGGCAGAGGGGTTCCGTCCGTCATCCTGTACATCCAGTCGGAAGAGGAGCGGCCCTTTTCATAAGCCTCGCGCACCATAGCCAGCCCCTTTTCGCGGGTGGTCCGGCCGTCCGACTGGTATTCGGGGGAGAGCTCGAAATAGCGATCCAGGTATTCCCTTTTGCTTTCCAGGCCGAAGAGCTTCACCGCCGCCTCGTTGCAGTCTATGAGGGTGAAATCGTGATTCCAGAGGCGGCTGGCCAGGGGGGTGGCGTCCAGCATTATCTGTATGCGGTCGTGCTCCTCGCGTATGGCGGCGGCCTGGGCCTTGATGGTCTCCTTGAGCTTTTCCAGGGCGCGGTTCATCACGTCCCGGTCCGAGCGCGGCGCGAGCGTGGCCGTCAAATCGCCCCCCGCGATGCTCTCCACGGCCGCCACCTGCCGCCGGGTATTGGCGATCATGCTGTTGAAGGCCTCGGCCAGGGCGCCCATTTCGTCCCTGCTTTCGACCTTTATGTCCATGTCCGCGTCGCCCGCCGCCAGGGCGGCGGCGGCGGCGGTCATGGCTTTTATGGGCCTGACGATGCGCCCCGCCGCCAGGAGGATGACCAGGGCGGAGGCGGCCATAGTCAGGCAGGCGATCAGGGCGCCGTCCCGGACGAAGGCCATGATGGTCTCGGTCTCTTTCGCGAAATACTGGCCGACGAAGATCATGCCGATGGGCCGCCCGTCAGGGCCTTCAATGGGGCTGTACCTGGCCACGGCGCGGCGCCCCAAAATATCCACCCGGCCAGAATAGGAACCTCCGGCCAGAACTTCCCGGACCACTTCCGGATCGGCTCTGGTGCCCACCACGCTCTCGCCCTCCTCCCCCCGCGCCGTGCTGGCCAGCCGCTCGTCCCCTAAAACGATGGTGAATTCACAGCCGGTAATTTTTTTGCGCTCGTCCACAAAGGCGTTCGTATCCAGACGGTAACCAGCGGACACGACGCCTATAAGCGCGCCGCTGTCGTCGAACACGGGCGTCCCCGCGCGGACGGAAAGGCGAATGTCCGCGCCTTCCTCCACGGCCGCCAAAGGCCGGCCGGCCAGGGCGGAGGCGACGTCGGCCAGCGAGGCTATGGAATCGCCGGATTTTTCCGGCTCGTGGGAACGCGCCAGAACCCGGCCTTCGGAATCCGTCACAAGGCAGAACTCCCCTCCGGTTTCAGGCAGAAGCTCCGCCAGGCGATCCAGAATCTCCCCGCGGCTCCCGCCGGCAACGGCCTCGGCCAGGGGCGCGTCGCGGGCTATGGCGGCCGAGACGGCTCGCGCTTCCTTCTTCAGGGCCTCGATGTCCCGCATCGCGACGCGCGTCGCGACATCGACCTTTTCAATGGTCGCGCTATCGACGAAACCTGAAAACAGCACGATATTGGAAAGGAGGAGGGCGGCCAGGGCGGCCAGGGTGATCGCAATCGCGGGAATAAGTATTTTCGCCTTAATACTCATCGTCGAAGCATCTCCAGAGAGCGGGTCTTTAATTTTTGTTTAAACGCTTATTCCATCTTTTGATATTGTTACATTTTGTTACCACTGTAAACTATATTTATACCTATTAGTTGCGTCTGTAAATAGAAAAAATGAAAAGCCGACCCTTAAGCTTTTTAAGCTATTCCATAAGCTATTAATATTGTTTAAATTAAATCATTTTCAGCAAGCAGGGTCAGGCGAGGGAAAGAGGAGGAAAATGTAACAGAATGCAACACCTATTTGCGGAGCCGAAAGCAGGGTTCAGCTTTGTGCTATATTAACAGTATGACACAACGGAGTTGACGATGCATACACTTCTGCTCATTGACGACGATTACGAACTTTATTCCCTTATCGAAGATTACATCAGGCGGACGGAATTCCGCGTGGAACATGCCGGCGACGCGGAAAGCGGCCTGTCGCGGCTCTTTGACGATGAGGAGGAATGGGACGCCGTGATTTTAGACGTCATGCTGCCCGGATTGAACGGATTTGAAGCGCTGGAGCGTTTGCGGAATGCGCCCCAAACGCGCGATCTGCCTGTTTTGATGCTGACCGCGCTGGACGGCGAGCATGAACTGGTGGCCGGACTGGACGGCGGGGCCGACGATTACCTGGTGAAGCCGTTCAGCCTGGTGGAATTGGCGGCCAGGCTGCGGGCGATATTCCGCCGGAGCGCCAGATGCGGCCTATCCGCTCTGACGGGCGAAAGCCCCATAGTCATCGGCAATATGCTCATCAAGCGTTCCGCCCTGACGGTCGAAGTTGAGGGCAGGCCCATAAGTCTGACGCCGGCGGAAATGCGGATACTGGAAGCTCTGGCGGCGACGCCTGGGGAAACGGTCGGTCGCGACAGGCTCAACCGAATGTTGTCCGGCGGGCAGCACAACAACCGCGGGCTGGATATGGCGGTCAGCCGCTTGAGGAAAAAACTCGGCAAGAGGGAGAGCGGCGGCGAACGCATTCAGGCGGTCTGGGGGGAAGGCTACGTCTTTCTTCACAAGTGATAAAATCCAAACATAAGCGGAAAATTCTTGACATGGCGGCCTGATTGAAGTATATTCTGTTTTCGCGGGACGTGGCGCAGCCTGGTAGCGCACCTGAATGGGGTTCAGGGGGTCGCTGGTTCAATTCCAGTCGTCCCGACCATATTTGACAAGGGCTTAAGTCTATT
>QMCE01008167.1_pt1 | contig 10515 bp, 12 predicted proteins | sample 1821851 | NCBI WGS metagenome assembly QMCE01 (sample SAMN09453174, study PRJNA476694) | Termite gut metagenome, whole genome shotgun sequencing project. | isolation source: worker | host: Odontotermes sp. | place: South Africa:Pretoria | collected 2016-01-28
TGGGGTGAAACCGTACTCATAGTCCACTGGAAATGGACCCCGGCCTTCGCCGGGGTGACGGGCTGAGAGGGATTTTGCTTTCAAGCGATTGCCCTGTTTGCATTTATGGCCTGATTGCGCTATGATATTTCAAAAATATACCTTGCGGCAGCGTCATATACTTTGGCAAATGATTACGTGAATGAGGGCCGTTATGAAAAACAAAGAGCGAGTTGTAGTGGAAAAAAAACCGAGACCGGAAAACATGAAGGCCATGTTTAGTGGGCATGAAGGCGCACACGTTGATTATGCAAATCTGGTGGAACCTGTCATGACGACAGATGGCGATGTGCTATTACGTTTTTACCATCAACGCCCTCAACCAAAAGGACAGGCCCATTTTTCAAAAGATGGCTTTAGTATGGTTATGGGGGATTATGATACTATGGAGTTCGCGCATCAAAGATCAATAGTTGTTACTAAAGATGCGGTGATAAATTTGAACATTATATTGTCCCAAATGATAAAAAATGACGAGGCAGGCGACGGGAATGAGTAATTCTATTCGTTGCTATTATTCTTCCAAGGCGGTGGAACAACCTTTTAGAGGAGTTTGGCCCACTTCTGATATAAAATTGAAAGTATCGCGCTCTCAGCTTCAACCTGCCTGGCGAAGTCAAGTGTCATTTAGTGATAAGTATGAGCTTGTAAATAGTGTCGATAACATCTTTAGAAGTGGCGACAAAAAAAGAAAACCAGTTTACGCTATGAATATTTATAAGAATATTCTGCCAAATGGATATATTGCTAAAGTTCCTCTGACTTTTGAAAGCTCTTTGAAATATCAAAGCTCTGAGGATTTTTTCCAGCCATGTATGCATCTCATTAAGGAGCTCGCCTCATTGGAAGAGAATTGGGATGCTCACAATGGTGAGGCTATAAGCAAAACCGTAATCACGAACGCGGAACGCTTGCTGATGAATATGAGGTCCCTGCCAGCGCCGGATATTATACCTTCACCTGACAGTACCTTGTCTTTTGCATGGGACGGCGAAAACGGCTGGGCGCAGATTGATATTGGCAACAATAGTTTTGCCGTTTACGTGGAACTAAATAATGAAGTTTTGGTGAAAGCTGACAGGCTCCCCTATAACGACCCCGCTCAAATAGAAAAATTCGCCGCTTATATCGCCAAAATCGACACACAGGATTGATGTGTTATTATCATGGCCGCAGTATACGATTTGCCTGTTTTAGTTGAAGACGCTGAAAATATTGTTCGCGCGGTTAAAACCCCGTATCACATTAAAAAAGGCAAACTGCTCGGGAACGCGTTTCGTCCGCCCAAAGGAGTCAGGGCTGTTTCCGTTATCCGCGAATTGATGGGGTTGGATTTTTGTGAGCTGAAGGGGCGGGAAATTTGCGGTGACTCCTTCATTGGCATGGCAATTGTAAATGTTGGAGGCCTTCGTGGGCTGGGCGATATAGATGTAACGGATGAGCGGGCTGAGTTTTTAGGACACGCGCATATCAATTATCGCCAGATGGCCGATGCTGATAATCCCAGCGCGGATTTAATTCCCCTGTTTAAAAAAATCGCTGCGATGGCGCAATATATTCCCAACACGCCGTTGTCCGGCTGAGAATGAATTCCCACCGAGATGTCTTAACCCCGCCTGATATTTTCAATTAATATTTGTCATCCCTTGGTCTTCCTGCATTAGTATGTTTACAAAAACAGTGTATTTGTGCTATATTAATATAATATGATTATTGTCGGAAAACCCCGGCGCCTTAACTTAGCGTGGCGGTCGGCGATAACGTCCGTATAGAAAAGAAAAAGGTCGAGCGCAGCGAGACGGAGCGAAGCGACTGGCTGATGCCGCCGCATCACGTCTCCATCGGGCAAAAACGACGCTTTTCGCCCGATTCGCGAGCCCTGAAACGAAGGAAAAATCCATAATGGAAATCAATGGACGGATACGCTTTCCGGGCATGGCTTTGAAGTCCTGCTCATGGACAACAGCTCCGCCGTTTTGTCCTATATTAAACAAAAGAGCATCCAGTTCCTCCTGGCCGACTCGACCCTGCTCATGGGACACACCCTGGCCCAGGAAGTGCTTAAACACTGCCCCCTGGTCCGCATGATCGTCATGTCCGCCAACCCCAGCCTTTTCGGTATGGTCGAAGCCATATCCACCGGGCTCACCGACTATTTCCCCCGAAAGCCCGAATATTTCGACGACATCGTCAGAATCATACTAAACGAAAGGGCGCGCATAGTCCGCTGGCAGCACGTCCTTTTAGCCGACGCGCCCTATCGGGGCGCCGGAAAAGAGGCCGCAAACACACCCGCCCCGGCGGCGGAATAAACCAAGTGAAAGGCAATCATGGCTTTCGAGCTTGAAAAAGTTGAAGAAGGGTTGAACGCTATCGGCCTGGATCTCATGATGGTCTCCACCGACAACCTGGTGGAGGTGAGCGACGTCCTGGGCAAAATAGAAACCCTGCCCGAAATGTTCGCCCCCCTTGAATCCGAGCTCCCGACGCAGGCGCTGGACGCTCTCAAAGAAGGCCTGGAAGCCCTCATTCGCGGCCAGATCGCCGACGCCTCCAAAGCCATAACCCTCGTGGGCGACGGCCTCACCATGCTTTCGGACATGGCCAGAACCCTCCCCACCGGCGCGCCCTACAAGGGCGACGTGGAGGCTTTCGTCAATTCCTTCAAGGCCCTGGTCACCTCGGAAGGCCTTTTGGCCGAAGACGACGATTCCGCTCCCACAGCCCCCACCGCCCAAATGTCCTCCGCGCCCATGCACTTCGACGACGAGACGCCCCAAAGCGTCGGCATCGGAACGCCCCTGCCCGACTGGACCCTGTCCGTGGAGCGCTTCAAAACGGAATTTTCCGCCGCCCTGGAGGAAATCCAGGTTCTTCTGGTCACGGTGGAACAGAAAAGCGATCCTCTGGCCGCCCTGACCTCGCTCAAGGACAAGCTGCGCACCGTCCTGGGGGCCGCGAGCCTCCTGCAGATGGAAGATATGGCCATACTGGCCGCCTCCGCCGCCGATTTGATAGACGCCGTGACCTCCGAACATGTGGCCTATTCCACGGCGGTCACCGACATCCTCCTGAAATCCTGCGGCTATCTGGTTAAGGGCCTGGGCGATTTCAAACTGGGGCCGGACGGCCGCAGCTGGTTCATCAGCCCGGAAGCCTATTCTGAAGACGAACTCAACGGCTTTCTGGAAGTCCTGTGGCTGGCCGGGCAGGGCATCATGCCCGCCCCCGCCCCGGAGGCGGCCTCCTCCGCCGGCGCGGCGGGAGCTTCCGGCCAAAAGAAAATCGGCGAAATCCTGGTGGAAAAGGGCCTTATTTCCGAAGGCGATCTGGGCGGCCTCATCGAGGCCCAGCAAAACGCCAGAAAGGCCACCCTGGGCGATATTTTGGTGGCGGAAAAATACATCACCCAGGAAGACCTGGCCGAAGCCCTGGAGGAGCAGAAGAAGGCCCCGAACAAGAAAATCGGCGAGATCCTGGTGGCCCTGGGCAAGCTCGACAACGAGCAAATCGACATGGCCATGAAAAACCAGGAGGAAAAACGCGAAACCAAACTGGGCGAATTTTTGGTTAAATCCAAAATCGGCGCGCCCGACAAGGTGGCCCTGGCCCTGCGCGAGCAGAAGCAGGGCGGGGGCGCCGCCGCCCACCATATAACGGCCCAGACCGTCAAGGTGGAAACCAAGAAGCTGGACGGCCTGATCGACCTCGTGGGCGAGCTGGTCATCGCCCAGTCGCTCATCACCTCCAACGAGCAGATATCCTCCCTGAAGGAGCAGAAGGTCAACAAGGACCTGGCCCAGGTGAGCCGCATCACCTCCGAATTGCAGCGCAACGCCATGAGCCTGCGCATGGTTCAGATAAACCAGACCTTCCAGAAGATGAACCGCCTGGTGCGCGATCTGTCCAACAAGTTCGAAAAGGACGTGCGCTTCGAGACCGTGGGCAGCGACACCGAAGTGGACCGCAACATGGTGGAATCCATTTACGATCCCCTGGTCCACATGGTGCGCAACGCTATGGACCACGGTCTGGAAGGGCCCGCCGAAAGGCAGGAGCACGGCAAGGCCGCTCAGGGCGTTCTGACCCTCAAAGCCTATCACCAGGGCGGCAACGTGGTCATCGAGCTGAACGACGACGGACGCGGCCTGAACAAGGAAAAGGTTTTGCAGAAGGCCATCGACAACGGGCTGGTGACGCCCGGCGAAATTTTGTCCGACGCCGCCATTCACGCCCTGGTCTTTCAGCCCGGCTTTTCCACGGCGGAGAAGATCAGCGAGGTTTCCGGGCGCGGCGTGGGCATGGATGTGGTCAAGCAATCCATTGAAAAGCTCCGGGGCAAGGTGGATTTCACCTCCGAGCCCGGCCAGGGCTCCACCATGACCATCCGCCTGCCCCTGACCTTGGCCATCATCGACGGCATGATCGTGCGCGTGGGCGAGCACCGCTATATTCTGCCCACCATTTCCATCATCGAATCCTTCCGCCCGGAAGAGGCCGATTATTTCACGGTGAAAAACCAGGGCGAAATGATCAGGGTGCGCAACCGCCTTCTGCCCCTCATGCGCCTGGACCGCATCGTGGGCGCCCACGGCGCGCTCTCCGATCCCAACGAGGCCCTGGTGGTGGTCATAGAAAACGAGGGCGAGCCCCGCTGCCTCATGGTCGATGAGGTCCTGGGCAAGCAGGAAGTGGTCATCAAATCCCTGGGCGAACGCTTGAAGCAGGTGCGGGCCCTGGCCGGCGGCACCATTTTGGGCGACGGCCGGGTGGGCCTGATTCTGGACGTGGGCGGTCTCTTCGAAACCGTGGGCGTGGGCGGAGCGGTCAGCTTCGGAGCCGACGGCGGAGGCGGCGGCGACTGGGATATGGAAGGCGGCGACTGGGGCGCGGGAATGTAGCCCCCGGACGATTCTTGTCGCGCAAATTTTTCAAGGCTCGCAAATCCGGCAAAAGCGTCATTTTTGCCCGATGGGGATGTGCATTGACGGGAAAACAAGTCGCGAGGCGAAGTCTCGCCGCGCCCGACCTTTTCTGAATCGCTAATACCCGTTTCGCCTTCCGCTTAATTATGATATAGTACAGTCTGTCTTCTCACTGGAGAATCTATATATGGCCACCGTCTCGGATATGAAAAATGAAGCCCCCCCCTCCGGCATGGAGTACGACAACAAATGTCTGCAATTCGAGCTGGACGGCGAATTTTACGGGGTTGATATTTTAAAGGTGCGCGAAATAAACGGCATGATGGACATCACCGCCGTGCCCCAAACCCCCCGCTTCATGAAAGGCTTGATAAACCTTAGGGGGAAGGTGGTGCCGGTCATCGACCTGCGCCTGAAATTCGGCCTGGCCGAGGCCGAATACGACGAGCGCACTTCCATCATCGTCATCGAATTCAAATCCATCCACGGTCAGGTTCAAATGGGCATAGTGGTGGATACGGTCTCGGAAGTCATAAACATTCCCGGCGCCAATATTGAAAAAGCCCCCAACTTCGGCGCCCGCCTGAAAAGCGAATACATAAAGGGCATGGCCAAAACCAAGGAACGGGTCATCATAATCCTGGACATAGATTTGATTCTGACCGATGAGGAACTCACTTTCGGCTGACCGGAAAAATTGCGGGAAAGGAACCCGCTTTTCAGCGCCAAAAGAAAATATGCAAAGATTGAGGTTTAAAAATGAGCGCCTTCGCTGTCCCCGCTGATTTCAACCCCGAATTATCGGACAAGGAATACCATAGCATCGCCGACTTCGTTCACAAGACGGCGGGCATCAACCTGATGGAAGGCAAAAAGGAGCTCATGCGCACCCGCCTTTCCAAGCGTATGCGCGCCCTGAAATTTCACGATTTTAAAACCTATTTCAGCTATGTGATGAACGACTCGACGGGCGACGAACTCATTTTTCTGCTGGACGCCCTCTCCACCAACCTCACCAGCTTTTTTCGCGAGCCGCAGCATTTCCAGTATATGGCCAAGGAACTTCTGCCCCGTTGGGAACAGCAGCGCAAAGCCCAGCACAGCCACCGCCTGCGCATCTGGAGCGCGGCCTGCTCTTCCGGCGAGGAGCCCTACACCATAGCTATGGTGGCCCTGGAAAAAAGCCCCTACTTCGCCCAGGGCGGCGATTTCAAAATCCTGGCCACCGATCTGTCCACCAAGGTTCTGAACATGGCCCAGACCGGCAATTACGGTCCGGAACGCATAAAAGACATCCCCGCCGCCTACGTGAAAAAATTCATGACGCGCACGGAAACGGCCAAGGGCGACAAAATGTACCGCATGAACGATTCGGTGAAGAAGATAATCTCCTTCCGCCGCTTCAACCTGATGGACCCCCTGCCCTTCAAGGGGCCGGTCGATCTTATTTTCTGCCGCAACGTCATGATCTATTTCGATAAGGAAACCATCGGCAAACTGGTGGAAAAATATTACAATGTCCTGGGCAAAGGCGGAGTTCTCTTCATCGGTCATTCCGAAAGTTTATCGGGCCTGAAGCATCCGTTCAAATATGTGGGGCCCTGCATCTATCTGAAAGAGTAGGCTCCTTCGCGGGTCTTTATGGCGTTTCTTTATGTAACGAAAAGAGGGAAACTGTGATTAAAGTTCTTGTAGTCGATGATTCCGCCATTGTTCGTAAGATTTTTACCGAAGAACTTTCCAAGGCCTCGGACATCGAGGTGGTGGGTTCCGCGCCGGACCCCTACGTGGCGCGCGATAAAATCCTGGAACTGAAACCGGACGTGATAACCCTGGACATCGAAATGCCCCGCATGGACGGCATAACCTTCCTGAAAAAAATCATGGCCCACCATCCCATACCGGTCATCGTGGTGAGTTCCCTGACCCAGAAGGGCAGCGCAATGGCTATGGAGGCCCTGGACAACGGGGCCATCGAAGTTCTGGCCAAACCCGGCGGCTCCTTTTCCGTGGGCGAAATGGGGGCGCAGCTGGCCGACAAGATCAGGGCCGCCTCCAAGGCGCGCTTCTTAAAGCGCATAGCCCCGGCCAAAAGCGCCACCACCGCCACCATGCGCGGCGGCGCCATAACCCAGACCACCAACAAAGTCATAGCCATAGGCTCCTCCACCGGCGGCACCGAGGCCCTGACCCAGCTCCTCACCCAGATGCCGCCCTCGAGCCCCGGCATCGTCATCGCCCAGCACATGCCGGCCAAATGCCGGCCAACTTCACCCGCACCTTCGCCGAGCGTCTGAACGGCCTTTGCCACATCAAGGTCAAAGAAGGCGCGGAGGGCGATTCAGTGGTGCCCGGCACCTGCCTCATCGCCCCCGGCAACTTCCACATGCTCCTGAAGCGCAGCGGCGCCCGCTATTTCGTTGAAGTGAAAACCGGCCCGATGGTTCACCACCAGCGCCCGGCCGTGGACGTGCTCTTCAACTCCGTGGCCAAAAACGCCGGCGGCAACGCGGTGGGCGTCATACTCACCGGCATGGGGGCCGACGGCGCGGCGGGCATCAAAGCCATGAAGGAAGCCGGGGCCAAAACCATCGCCCAGGACGAGGAATCCTGCGTGGTTTTCGGAATGCCCAAGGAAGCCATTAAAACCGGCTGCGTGGACAAGGTCATAACCCTCAAGAAGATACCCCAGGGCATCCTGGACATGCTGTAAGATAAGGACTGATTGATGGTCTTTTTGCCCGCTGGCTTTGTTGTGAAAATTTTTTAATGCTCGAAATATTTCATATATTCCTCCGCTTAGAAAATTTTCACGTCTCGCCAGCAAACAAAAATCCTCATTAATCACGTTTCCAAAATGAGAATCGCTGAATGAAAACTTCTTGCCTGGAAGCGGAAAGCGGCCTCTACCACGAGGGGCATTTAAGGAGCGTCCTCGCGCAGGAACTGGCTCGGCTGGATCGCGGCGAACGCTCCCTGTGCCTGGCCTTAATCGAAGCGCGGGGCCTATCCGGCCCCGCCTGGTCGCTTTTGGGCCGCCTCCTGCGCCAGTCCCTGCGCCGCATCGACCTGGCCGCCCGCCTGGAAGAGAACCTGGCGGCGGTCGTCATGCCCGACGCCGACGAGCATCGCGCCCGCCGCTGGCTCCTGGAATTGGCGGCCGAAGCGGAAAAGGGCGGGCTGGGGCGGGACCTGACCTATGGCCTGGCCTTTGCCCGCCCCTGGGAAGGCCGGACAGTGGACGAGCTGTTGCGCCTGGCCCTCGAAAATATGGGCGGTCGTCCTTTTGAGAATATGGAGGAAGGCGAAGATTTCGCCCTCTCCCCCGTCACAGCCATTGCGGCGGACGAGCGCAACCTGCTCTTCGCCGGCTTCGCCGAGCTGGGCAGGGCATAGCCCCGCACCTCCGGATGCTGCGCATCCGGTCCGCATGAGGGCCTTGGTTTGCACGGCGCTCAGCCGGGGCGATGATGGACGGAGTATTTGATGCAGAGACAATCGTTTGATTGGATTATAATATAGAGTATGGTTTCATTTGCGAAACCGGATCAAGGAACAAAATGCCTTTTCCCACTTTAACTATTGCCGATAAAACCATACCCCTGCCCATAATTCAGGGCGGCATGGGCGTCGGCGTCTCCCTTCACAAACTTGCCGCCGCCGTGGCCAACGAGGGCGGCATCGGCGTCATTGCCGGAGCCCTGATCGGTTTCCGGGAAAAGGACATCGCCAAAAATCCCATTGAGGCCGACAGCCGCGCCCTGGCCGGCGAAATAAGGGCGGCCCGCGAACACAGCCAGAACGCCCAGGGCCTGATCGGGGTCAACATCATGGTGGCTCTCTGCAATTTCGCCGCCCTGGTGCGCACGGCCGTGGCCGAAAAAGTGGACGTCATATTCTCCGGCGCCGGCCTGCCCCTGGATCTCCCCTCCTATCTGCGGGAAGCCGCCGAAAAGGCCCAGGAGGAAATTCACACCAAAATCGCCCCCATAGTTTCCTCGGCCCGCGCGGTTTCCCTCATCGCCAAAAAATGGTGGAACGAATATAGCAAAGCGCCCGACCTGGTGGTGGTGGAAGGCCCCCTGGCGGGCGGACATTTGGGCTTCAAACGGGCGGAACTCGATTCCCCGGCCAACCGGCTGGAAATAATCGTCCCCCAGGTGGTGGAAGCCCTGAAACAGTTCGAGGACAAATGCGGCCGCGCCATTCCCGTCATGGCCGGCGGCGGCATATACACCGGCGCGGATATCCGCGACATAATGGAGCGGGGCGCAAGCGGCGTGCAAATGGGCACCCGCTTCGTGACCACCTGGGAATGCGACGCCTCCCTGGGCTTTAAAAAAGCCTTCCTCGAAGCCGCGGAAAAAGATCAGATGATCATCCAGAGCCCGGTGGGCATGCCGGGCCGGGCCATCCGTTCCCAATTCCTGCGGGATATGGAAAACGGCCTGAAAAAACCGGCCAACTGCATCTACCACTGCATCAAAACCTGCGACCCGGCCACTACCCCCTACTGCATCAGCCTGGCCCTGGTCAACGCCCAAAAAGGCCAGCTCGACCGAGGCTTCGCCTTCGCCGGCGCCAACGTGGGCCGCGTCAACGATATCCTCTCCGTGGAAAAACTCGTGGAAATCCTCTTGGAAGAATACGAAGCGTCCGCCAGGCGCTAAGAAGAGGGAAGAATAAGAGGGGGCTTTGCACCAAAATAGGCCAGAGCATTTTGCAATTAAGTTGCCATGTATCCACATGAGGCGAACCAGCCTATAGCGTCCAGTGGCGTGACCGACCCCCAAAGCACTTCCGATTGCTTTGAAGAGGTTCTCGTATTTTCGTGGGGCGAGCGATCTGAGCTTTTTTTTGACCTTGCTCCACATCTTTTCTACAGGATTTAAATCCGGGTAATAAGCCGGCAGAAACACTATCGAGGCTCCGCGACTTTCAATTAACTCTTGACCTTGGCGTCCTTGTGGGCGCTCAAATTGTCGCCTATGGATAATGTCGCCTGGATAAGGGTCGGACATAAAATCGCCCCCACATACTGACGAAATCCCTCTTTGGTAGTTACTCCTTGAATGGCCAGACATTCCGTAGAACCATCAAGACGAATCGACAAGATCATCGTTGTGGTCGCCAATGGCCATGAGGAGCAAAAGCACAACATCAGTTGTAGGCCTCAACCCCTAAACGCTTACTTTCAAAATTACGCTCTTTCACGACTCATAATTATATATCAATGACGTATACCTGGCAATATGCTCTATCTTCGTGATAAACACTATATGGCAGATGCAGTTCCACTTCGTGTGCGATAGAGTGTTACTGTCCATTCGGACACCTACTCTGGTTTAACTTTGGCTTGCAAAACCTTGTCATTATATCAGAGGAGGTCTTGTTATCTCCTCCTTCGCTTCCGCTTCTCCGCTCACCCGCGCACAGCGCGGGGCTTAATCTTGAGTTAAAGAATTGAAAATTAACCTGACGAGCGCTATAATATAGTTGCCGCGATTCTAATGAATAAAAAATATACGCTGTCTGAACGCGGGCCAACTGG
>QMCE01002662.1_pt1 | contig 10513 bp, 11 predicted proteins | sample 1821851 | NCBI WGS metagenome assembly QMCE01 (sample SAMN09453174, study PRJNA476694) | Termite gut metagenome, whole genome shotgun sequencing project. | isolation source: worker | host: Odontotermes sp. | place: South Africa:Pretoria | collected 2016-01-28
CTCGGCCAATCGAATGATGCTGGGGATAGCACAGTTTTTGTGCATTTCATGTTGCAAGCGATATGGGAAGCCTTGGAGGCATACACTGCAAGCGACCAAGATAACGACCAAGATAGCGACCAAGATAGCGACCAAGTAAAACGTCTGCTATTAGCGCTCGGAACGAAGACGCTCTCTGCACTGGAGCTTATGGAGTTGCTTGGCCTGAAACATCGCCCGACATTCCGAAAAAATTATCTACACCCGGCACTGGGAGCCGGTTTGATAGAACAGACCCTACCCCAAACGCCAAATGCCCGTGGGCAACGCTATAAAAAAAGAAGCCGCCACACGGATGTATAGTCTCGGACACATGAGATTCAGCAGTATTTCTCTAAACGGGGTATCGCATGGTTTTGATAATATGCTATAGTATGAATATCAAAAGAGGCCAGCAATGAAAAGAACGCCTGCTCAAATTAGCAATAATATGCGTAGAATCAAGTCGAAAGACACAGAGATAGAGGTTTTGCTGCGTAAAGAGCTCTGGAAACGCGGCTTAAGATATCGTAAAAATGTTTTATTGGTATATGGACATCCCGATATCGCCTTTATGGCAAGTAAAATTGCAGTTTTTTGCGATAGCGAATTTTGGCACGGGTATGACTGGAAAGAACGGAAGCATGATTTCAAAGTTAATCAAGAATTCTGGCACAAAAAAATCGAGAGCAATATTCGGCGCGATGAACAGGTAAATTGTGAACTAAAAAAGCTGGGGTGGACTGTTTTACGATTTTGGGGTAACGAAATAAAAAAAGATGCGGCCGGTTGCGCAGATGTTATTGAGAAGGTTTTAAATTCAAACTTACCTGCGTTGCTGTGAATCAGGAGGGAACAATGGCTGACAAAATATCGATTCAAATCCATCCTCGTGCATTTGCTGCCTTTGGTGAAGATTTGGTTACAAGTGATTTTGTCGCTATATCTGAACTTGTTAAAAATTCCTATGATGCCTTTGCATCTTGTGCCGAGGTCATTTTTGGGAAGGACAAACAGGGAAATGATTACATTGAGATTCGGGATGACGGCTTTGGGATGACGGACGAGGTTATTCGCACAGCATGGGCGACCGTAGCTACACCATATAAGAAGAATAATCCTGTAGTGACCAAATTAGTTGATGGAATAAAGAAAACGCGTGTTGTGTCCGGTAACAAAGGCCTTGGACGCTTTTCTGCGGCAAGACTGGGAAACGGTATAAAGATTATCACTAAAAGCGGCGCGGATAACTGCATTGAGGCTGACTTCAATTGGAAAAACTTGGCTGCTGCAAAAAAACTTGAGGATTGCTATATTAATATCAGTTTACATGCAGACAATCCTTTTTTGCAGAATGCTGATCACACAGGTACCATTATCCGCATTACAGACTTGAAATCGCACTGGACAGCTGAACGCTTTGACGCACTTAAGGATGATTTAGCGCGACTTATTTCACCATTTGACCAAACCAAAGACTTTTCTATTAAGTTTGTTTCCGATGATGACAATGAATCGATTGAGATTGAGCCCCACCGATTTATCAAGAATCCCATATACAAGATTTGGGGTACAGTAACCAAGGATGGTACAATCAAGTGGGATTATCACTTCTCCTACAAGGGCAGAGAACGAAATAATGAGGGAAGCATTTCTTGGGCGCCACTTGAAGAAAACGAAGAACTATATGAACAAGTGTCGATGTTTGTGAAGGAAGATATTGAATCTTATCAAGTAGGTCCCTTTGATTTCGAAATTAGAGCGTGGGACTTGGATGCAGATACAATAAACGATGTTTCAAAAGAATTTAGCATTAACCGCTCGGATGTTCGCAAAAATATTAGGCAGTTCAAAGGACTCTCTGTGTATCGTGATGGTGTCTTGGTATTACCAAAATCTGATGCCTCAAGAGATTGGCTGGGTTTGGATGCCCGGCGGATAAGCGAAATCGGAAAGCGCATAAGTACAAGCCAAATTGTAGGCATTATTAATCTTTCGGCGAAAGATAACCCGGCGATAAAAGATACAACCGATCGAGAAAAACTTGCTGAAAATTTTGAGTATCAGCAATTTCTTCAAATTGTGGCAGAAATTATTGAACGCCTGCAAATTGAGCGTTATAATGATAGAATAGAGCGTCAAAAGAAGGGCGCACTCAGTGACTTGCTGTCACCGTTATCATCCAAAGCGTTGCTAGCCAAGATTACGCAAGCCGAAAGCATTGGTGAAAATGTAGCAACAATCGTTGGATATGTAAAAGAGTTTAGTGAAGAGAATGAAAAGAATCTAGAGGATTTAAACAGTCGCTTGATTTATTATGCCCAAACGGCATCGCTGGGTTCAGTGTCAATAGTAATACTCCATGAGTTTTTGACCGGCACTACTTCGATTGATCGATTTCTCGGAAACAGTAAGGACTATTTCCATGTTTACAATGAGCTCACGAAAAAGTATTGGACCGTGGCTGATAACGCGCAGAAACGAATGACGGATGTCGCAAGAAGTTTCGCGCCATTATATAAGAAAAACTTAAACAGTGGGCAACGTTGGACCAATCTCCAGGAAGCTATAGACAAGAGCATCAGTTTGATTTCAGCTAAAAAAAGTGCAACAAATGTAACGTTTGAATCCAATATTCCCAAGGGTCTCATCGTTTGTATTGGAGATGGCGAATTACAAACAATATTGATAAATTTATATGATAATGCTTGCTACTGGCTAAACGATAGCCAGGCTTCAGAAAAAAGAATTGTAACAGCCTTGAAAGAAAGCAATGATTACGGAAGAGTCTTGGTTTCGGTAAGCGATACCGGGCCAGGCATCGATGAGGAACATGCTGAAACGATTTTTCTTCCAGGAGTAACTTCAAAGCAGCATGGCATTGGTATGGGTTTAGTCATAGCGACAGAATTATTGAATAACTACCACGGCAAGATAGGTTTGCAAATACCCGGCGACTTATGTGGAGCAACTTTTGTTTTCGATTTGCCAAGAGGAGGGGTCGATAATTGAAACTGCTGTTTATCGAAGATCAGCCGGATTCGGTACTGGGTATAAAGGACCACTTTTCAGGGGAGAGTTGGGAATGCGAATGTAGTGGTTTTGATGAATGGAAAACACATTTCGATGACTTCGACCCAGATATTCTTGTTCTGGATTGGCGTTACGACGCTGATAACGGCGATAATGCTTGTGATAGAGGCCATGATGTGTTCGAATATATATGGGCGCATTCATTTAGGCCTGTAGTAATCTTTTCAGCGCTGGCCGACGCAATATCTTCCATTCCCGAAGATGCTTTACATAATCCATTGGTTTCAAAATGTACCAAAGGAAGCGGCGGCGAGGGCCAGGTCATTGAATGCATTTCTTCATGGAAAAATTTGCTGCCAGCTGTGAGAAGAATGAAAACAAATATGAATAAGGCCCTTATCGAATCATTACAGATAGCACCTTTGTTTGGGGTTGATCCTTTTCCCGGGGATGCAATATTTATGCATATGATGGGAAAGCGTGCAGCCAATTTTTTCGGCAACATAGAGATGCAAGACAGTTTTCCTGCATGGGTACAGTATATCTATCCACCAATGGGAGAATCGTTTTTTGTAGGCGATGTACTGCGAAAAACCACTCCTAGTGGAGAGGTGTTATCTGCGGGTGAAGCTGAAGACTATAGTGTAATCTTGACTCCCTCCTGTGATATTTCCAATGCGCGAACAGATATCCCATTGTTGATGGCGCATTGTGAGATTCGTCACAAATTTGCCGATGATGAGAAATACACAGAAGATGAGATGTCTGGAGCTAAGCCAAAAATAAAGCGAACAGATAAGGTTAAAAAATTACTGAATCACGGGTATAATTCGGCTCGTGTAGCTTTACCCGAGATTCCCGGCATTATGCCCTATCTTACGGTCAATTTGAAAAAACTCTCATATGACACAAAATGCAGTGAAGTTGCTTTACATTCAGGCGATATTTCCAGCCATAAATATTACCGTATTGCATCCTTGGAAAGCCCATATAGAGAACAATTGGTTTGGGCTCATTTGATAAACTCATGCCGACCTGGAGTCCCTGTGCGGGATATGGATGGCTGGGCAGAAGGGGTGCTGACTCCGTGAATGCGGTTGATTTTTTCTGCGGTGGTGGCGGGATGACCAAAGGTTTGTTAAATGCAGATATAAATGTTGTATTGGGAATTGATTCCAATGCCGCTTGTCGAATGACCTATGAAGAGAATAACGAGGTGCCATTCCTGGCCCAAGATGTGCGAGAACTGACAGCAGAAACCCTTATCGCCGACCACCCCGAACTTGGCAATGCCGATGAGTTATTTCTGGTGGGGTGCGCTCCCTGTCAACCTTTTAGTTCACAACGCAGAGTTCATTATGAGCATGTTTCTCATAATTTATTGGACGAGTTCGGAAGAATGGTGGAAGAATTTAACCCTGCCCACATATTGTTTGAAAATGTCCCGGGGATACAGCGTGCAGGGGCAGCGGTTCTCCAACGATTTACCAATTTGTTGGAGAACTTGGGCTATAATTATGACATGGGGGTAGTTAACGCCAAGAATTACGGGGTGCCCCAAAATCGCAGGAGATTTGTCCTCATTGCATCAAGAGTTTTTGTCCCGGCGATTCCACCGGCAACACACGGAAATGAACTGCTACCTTACGAAACAGTATATAATTCAATACACCATTTTCCAGAAGTTGCTGCAGGCGAAATCGATCTGAATATACCAAATCATACAGCTTCTGAATTATCTGAACTCAACATGGAGCGGATACAAAACACTCCTCACGATGGAGGAGATAGACGAGCATGGCCTGAACGATTAGTATTAGCATGCCATCAGGGAGAATATACAGGGCATACAGATGTTTACGGACGAATGGCTTGGACATCCGTAGCACCAACTTTAACATCAAAGTGCTATAGCATTTCGAATGGCCGCTATGGGCATCCAGTGCAAAACCGTGCTATTACTTTGCGGGAAGCAGCTTCCTTGCAAACGTTCCCGGTAGATTACGTATTCCACGGTGGCAAGGGAGAGATTGGACGACAAATCGGAAATGCTGTTCCGGTTCTGATGGCTCAAGTATTGGGGGGGTACGTCTTGCATGAGCATAATGCAAATCAAGAATAATTGGGTGTAGTGTACTGCAATCGAATTAAATCCATCACAATGTTGCAGGATAATGATTGATAATCCATCCCTTAACAGCCCAAGGATAGTATAACATCTCTCACTTCAGAAAAACAAGATACAGCAATAAATTGTTGGATTCTGTCGAGCACAAGCTCTTCGACAAAACCGACAAACGCTTTTGCCCTCATATCCATACAAAACCCGGTTCGAAAATCAACAGAATCACTTCCCATACCACAAATAACGTGATAAACTGAAACCACAAATTTCTGATATAGGAAGTGATTTATCATGCCGCGAGGTGTTAAGCGCACAGAGGTTGAAATTATCCAGGCGGAAATAGCCGCCGCCGAGAAAAAGCGGGAGCAGGGCTTGCAAGCCGCCGCCGATGCCAAAAAGGCAATTACGCAGTTGCAGAACAAAATTGACCAGCAGTTGGCCAAAGAGATAGCGAAAGCCTGCCGGACAGCGGGTATCCCGCTGAAGGACGTGCTGGCCTGGGTGCAGACCCGTCAGGCAGAGAGCCCTAGCGCCGACAAACCGGCTACTCCCGAGGCATCTGCAAAGCGGCGTTCGCCGGCCAAGAAGGCGGCCCCGGCAGCCACCCGTGGCCGCCCAAAAAAGGCTGCTGCCGCGCCTGCGCGCGCCAAGAAAGCTAAAGCGTCCGCCAAACCTAAGCAAAAAGCCGATGCCGAAAAGCCACAGGATACCGATGTTCAAGGCACGGGCAATTAAACTCCGGCAGCCGCGCCAATTCCCATCCAAAATCGCATCATACAAAGAAACCCAGCGCAACAAAAAGCGCCGGGGTTCTTTTCTTTATGCGGCCCACCTACCCGGTGGCATCACCTTGCATTTGTTGTGAAATGTGGAAGATTATAAACTCGGCGGGCTTCACCGGCGCAACCCCGATTTCGCAAATCAGCCTGCCGTTTTTGATGTCCTCGTCCGTCATGGTACTGCCTTTGCCGACGCTGACATAAAAGGCTTCATCGGCTGAAGTGCCCGCCAAGGCGCCGTTGCGCCACAGTGTAGTGAGAAATACCCGTACACTACCCTGCACGCGCTCCCACGTAGTTGCGTCATTGGGCTCGAAAACCACCCAATTGGTATTTCGGCGGATGCTCTCCTCAATATGAATGAACAGCCTGCGCACGTTGATGTATTTCCAGTTCCCGTCTGAGGAAAGCGTCCTTGCGCCCCATACACGAATGCCTGAACCCGGAATGTTGCGTATGAGGTTGATGCCCCTGGGGTTGAGTTTGCCTTGCTCCGCCTCGCCAAAAGTGGTGCTTAACCCGGCGCAGCCCCGGATGACCTCATTGGCGGGGGCTTTCCACACGCCGCGGGTGGCGTCGGTGCGGGCGTATATGCCGGCCATGGCGCCGCTGGGCGGTACAAAGATGTCTTTCTGTTCAATGCGGGAATACACCTGCAGCCACGGCGCGTAAATGGCGCAATAGCCCGAGTCAATTTTATCTTTATATTTCGCCAGTTGCTCGGCGGTGCTTTCATCCAGCCCCGCGTCCAGAATGGCGAAACGGTTTCGCATCTTCTCGCAGTGGGCCACCAGCAATGCCTGCACATCGTCGCTTTGGCGGCCGGGGATGGCTAGAATGCTAACGTTTGGCACTTCTTTAAAAGCATCCAGGCCAATACGCTTTCCGGGTACGTCCCGGCGGGGATCGCACAGCATCGCCGGGGTCAGTGGGGCTTTGGGGTTGCCGGCATCGCCCGCCACGCGCATCACGTAACAGTCAGTGCCGCCGTTTGTAAAAAACCCCTCCACCGCGTAGGCAAGGTAGCAGTTGGGGCCGTATTCGGCGGAGGAAAGCGGGCCCCCGAACACACGCTGGTACTCGCCCATATTGGTGATACGAACAATCTTCCCCTCTGTGGGGCCTGCTTCGGCCATGCCGATAAACCCGGCAATGCTGGTGCTAACGCCCCCCATAACCCTTGGGCCACTGTCAAATTCCTCTGCATACACGCCGGGGCTTAAATATTCCGCCATACGCCGCCTCCCGCTGTTACCGTATTTATGGGCCATATCAAGTATAGCTTGAACGTGCGGGTTTTTCCATATTGGTCTCGTTTTTCTTTCCCGATGTTGCCGGTGGGCGGCATGGTGGGTATAATTGGTTTATCCATTTGAACCATTGAGCAATCTGGAGGAGCCACCCATGGAATGCCTTAAGCAGATAGAAAAAATCAAGACCGACTTCTCGCAGAGCCGCAAGATGTTGCTTGCCATTGGCGATGAAACCCGGCAAAGTATCATCACGGCACTGATGGGAATTGGCTATGGCGGGCTGCGCGTTGGCGAGATTACGGCCAAAACCCACCTTTCCCGCCCGGCTGTATCCCACCATTTGAAGATACTCTTGGACTGCGGGCTCGTCACCAGAAAGAAACAAGGCACAAAGAACTTCTATTCCCTGCATATCGGCGAAGAATTTGAAACGCTCCAGCGCCTTATCACGCACATCATAGAGTTCAAAACAGCCACAGAAGAGGGGGTGTATACAACATGCAGCGCGTGTCAAGAATCCCATGCGGCAACGCAAATTGTTTCTGTGTAGAAGAAAACGGCAGCGCCATTCTGATTGATACGTCCCGCATCGCCTATCAGAACAAGATTTATGACGCTTGCAAGGGCAAAAATATGCGGTTGATTGTGCTGACGCACGGGCATGTCGACCACATCCAAAACGCCGCCACCCTTGCGAAGATGCTGAACGCCTCCATCGCCATACATAAAGCGGATACCGCCCTAATCGCGGACAACTTGGCGCAGCCTGTGTATGCGGACACGCTGCCGGGCAAACTGGTGCTGGCTTTATCGATGAAGAGCTTTGAGCGGGATAAAATAGACCCCTTTGCGCCGGATGTGTTTTTAGAGGACGGCGACACGCTGGAAGAATACGGGATAAACGCAAAAATAATTGGCCTGCCGGGGCATACGGCGGGTTCCATCGGGGTGCTGGCTGGCGGTAAGGACTTTTTTGTAGGCGATGCCTTGATGAATATGTTTTATCCCGCAAAATCACTGCTGTATGGCGACAAAGCGGAAATGGAACGGAGTGCCGAAAAAATCAGTGCATTTACGTCTGCAACCATCCATTTTGGGCACGGGAAATCCATTACCAACAAGATATGGTGATGCCATGGAAAAGCTGAACCCAAACTGCGAATGCCCAAGCAAAGCCTGCCCCAACCGGGGCAACTGCAAGCTATGCAAGGCCAACCACCACAAATGGCTGCATACCTATTGCCGCGCGGGCAAGCTGGAGCGGTTGATTCGCAGGATTTATGCCCGGTTGAGTAATAGTAAAACGGCGTGATATAGCGTAATAAAGTGGCAATCAAAAAGGCCCGGTTCAGAGCGAGATTTTCGCTTTGAGCCGGGCCTTTTTCGTTGCATACAAACCGAAAAGGAGTTGGTGATATGGCAAGTGATTTGCATCGAACAGGGAACGAAAAATACCGCTACACAGTGCCGGATTGCGCCTGCGAGGTTTGCTTGTACTATAGCAGAAAAAATGGCTGCAAGCGGAATGTGTGCTGCTGCGCGGAGGAGCGGCGGCAGGCGTTGGAACGTGAGGCGAAGAAGTGCCGTAAAGGTGGAAGGAAACGTGGTGATCATGCCATGGGCAAGCAGGAAGTATTACGACACATCAAATGTTCTTTCCAAGTGCTCTCGCTTCTTCCAGTTTGGCGTGCCCGGCAATCTCGCCCTTCTCATGAAGCCCCGCAGCGGTAACCACCCCGGCGTTCTCCCAGCCGTAGGCGCGGCATAGTCGCTCCAGCATAAAGATGGCGCCTTCGTTTACGTCCGTGCTTTTATTGCCGCAGGTCAGTAGCATGGCGGCGCGTTTGATGGGCGCTTTGTCGTTGATAAGCGGGTACAGACGGTCAATGGCACATTTTAGCTGCGCCGTGACGCTCCAATAGTAGATGGGTGACGCCAGCACCAGCGTGTCAGCTTTGTGGATCGCGGCAAGGACGCGCGGCATGTCATCCCTTTGCACACAGACGCCCTTTTCTACAAAGCAATACCCACAGCCCAGGCAGCCGCCGATGTCCATGTCGGCAGTACGGAACAATGTCACGCTGTTTCCGGCCGCTTCGGTGCCCTCGATAAACGTGGCGGCAAGCATGTCGGTGTTCCCGCCTTTCCGAGGGGAGCCAGACAGCACCACGATGTTTTTACCCATACAAGGCCCCCTTGGCACAGTTTCTTTTCCTAAATATTACCATAATAACGGAGGATGCACCATGAAAACCAGCAACCAGATTCAGCAGTTTCACAATGAGGAGTTCGGTTCCCTCGATATCCTGATGATTGACGGCAAGGCATACTTTCCCGCTACCGAGTGCGCGATTGCGCTTGGCTACACGAAGCCGCACAATGCCATCACGAGGCATTGCCGGTACTCCCTGAAACGGGGAGTACCTCATCCTCAGAACAAAAACAAGACCATTGAGGTAAATTTCATTCCCGAAGGTGACCTCTACCGCCTGATTATTCGCAGCAAGCTCCCCGCCGCAGAACGCTTTGAGATGTGGGTGTTCGATGAAGTCCTGCCCACCATCCGCAAGCACGGAGCCTACGTCACCCACGACACGCTGGACGAGCTGCTCCGCAGCCCCCGGTTTGCTGGAGGAACTCGCCACCGAAATGGCGCCCAAGGCGCTGTATTGCGATTTGATCCTGCAATGCAAAAACACCATACCGATCAGCCTGATCGCCAAGGATTACGGCTTCGGCGCGGCCAGCTTTAACGCCCTGCTGCACGATCTTGGCGTCCAGTACAAAACGGGTGGAACCTGGCTGCTGTACCAGAAATACGCCGGAAACGGCTATACGCACACCCGTACCTACCGCGTGGGCGAGAACGTTGCGGCCCTGCATACTTGCTGGACGCAAAAGGGGCGGCTGTTTCTGTATGAGTTTCTGGCGGATTTCGGCATCTATCCGATGATAGAAGCCGAGTACCCGCTGGCGGCTTGAGGAGGAGATGATCATGGCGGCTTATGACGACAGAATCCAAGCCCTCATGGATGAAGTTTACCATGAGTGGAATAAGGAAGAAAACAAGGACAAGGGCAAACAGGATGTCCTCAATGGTTTTTCGGAAGCCCACCAAATCGCGGTGATATTCGGGAACTTCAACTATCAGGTTGAGAATGGCGGCATCGAGCAATGGATAACCAACGGGTACTTCCATGACGACGCCGAAAAGCTCGCTGAGCTCCTTGAGGCCGATGCGGGGAGCGATGAACGTTTCCAAGCGATACTTGACATCATCAATGCCCTCGACCGGCGCGCACAGG
>QMCE01002317.1_pt1 | contig 10510 bp, 10 predicted proteins | sample 1821851 | NCBI WGS metagenome assembly QMCE01 (sample SAMN09453174, study PRJNA476694) | Termite gut metagenome, whole genome shotgun sequencing project. | isolation source: worker | host: Odontotermes sp. | place: South Africa:Pretoria | collected 2016-01-28
TTATAAAAGAAGCAGCAGCGTACCCACAACCATCAGAACTAACCCCAGCAAGGCTTTTTTCGAAAGCTTCTCACGAAAAAAGAAATAAGCAAAAATAACGGTCAGTACTATACTGAGCTTGTCTATTGGAACAATGACGCTTGCAGGGCCTGCCTGCAACGCCCTGAAATAGCAAAGCCATGAGAGCCCCGTTGCAATGCCTGACAGCACGAGAAAAACCCAGCTTCTTCTGCTTATTGAGGTTATGCCGCTTTGCTTGCCCGTTGCAAAGACAATTGCCCATGCCATAATAAGGACAACCACCGTTCTTATCGCTGTGCCGAGATTTGATTCGACATTTTCTATGCCGACTTTCCCGAGAATGGCGGTAAGGCTTGCGAAGACTGCTGAGAGGACAGCATAAATAATCCAATGAGTTTTGCCTGTCTTTTTAGGGGAGCCGTCGGGTTTGCCTTTTTTGTACTCAACCATAAGAAAAGTTCCCGCCATAATACTAAGCATGCAAAGAACTTTGAGCCAAGAGACAGGCTCGGCCAAAAAGATAATTGCGAGCAGCATTGTCAGCACTGTACTGCTTTTATCAATCGGCACCACACTGTTAACATCGCCGAGCTGAAGTGCCTTGAAATAGCAAAGCCATGAAGCTCCTGTGGCAAGCCCCGATGCAATAAGAAAAATCAAGCTTCTTGCATTCATGCTTGATATTGTATCTATTGAGCCCGAGACCGCAGCCATAAGCCATGCGAAAGCTACGACAACGACAGTGCGCAGGGCGGTGGCAAGGGTTGAATCAACATCCCTTATGCCCGCTTTCGCAAGAATTGCTGTTATCCCTGCAAAAGCAGCCGAGCCAAAAGCTAAGAGAATCCACATTCTACCCTCCTAATAACAGAAGAAAAATGCCTGACAGAATCTGTCAGGCAAGTATCATTTTTTAAGTTTTGCAAGCAGCTCTTCCAAGTCTGACAAAACCATCTTCTTGTCTTTTGCCGATTTATAAAAGCCTTCTACAATGCTTTTAATTGACTTGTCTGTAATGAGCGAGTTGTTCTTAACCAACAGAACACTGTACTCCTCCGGTGTCATTGCAGGTGCAAACAGGCGTGAATACGTGTTCCCTGTTAGCATTGTTCCGACAACCCTGACAATTTTCTTCTCAAGAAGCGAATTGAGCATTCTATGAATATAGCTCGCCTTCCAGGTTCTTGCCGGTGAGGCATCGACGATTTCCGTTTTTGTGAGCGGCTCATCCGTTCTCCAAAGGATTTCCATCATCTCCATCTCACTGGTGGTCATTTTGAACACTTTTCTTTTCATGCTTACTCTCCTCTAAAAGTATTTTCCCGCTATTCTATTTGCATTTCATTCTAATTAAGAAGAGTATAGACGGACAGATATGTAATGTCAATAAGAATATCGCATTTTTATCAGCATTTTTCCGGTTTTGAATAATCCTTATTGGTATTTACAAAAATTACGGTTGGCTCTTATTCACTTCGAAATCTTCCTCCTCCGGAAGCATAGGTTTCCCGCTTTTGCTGTTTATGCCGAAGGTCTGACATCTGTTCTTGTATATAAACAGGAAGGAAATGAAATAAAACAAGGCGCAAATCGGCCATGCGAGAACCTCGGCGATATACACGCCCCAAACGTCCATAAGCATCGGCAAAAGCATGATTGAGCCGATTCTGATGAACATTTCAAGAACCCCGCCCAAGGTTGGCATGAGCGAATTCCCCATGCCCTGCAGTGACACCTGAAAAAGCTCAAGCATATAAAGCCCCAGCAAAAATGCAAGCATACAGTAAATTTGCCCCATCGCAACATTCAGTACTTCTTCTACCTGTAAAGCATCCCCGGCAATAAGCAGCCCCGCTACGTTTCTGCCGAAGAAGAGCATTGCCGTTATCACTATCGCCACGCTTATCAGAAGTGCCGCAGCAGCTTGTCTTACTCCGCTTTTGATTCTGTCGAAACGGCGTGCACCGTAGTTCTGGGCAACAAAGGTTGCGGCAGCCCCGCACAGCCCGAATGCTATGATTTCAAGCAAAGCATACAGGCGCTTTGTTGCCGCAATTCCGGCAATGAAATTCGTGCCGTATCCGTTTACGAAATACTGCATAAATATGCCGCCGAACGAAACGACAAGATTCCGAAGCCCGAGCGGCCCGCCGAGGCGCATAAGCTCCTTGATTATCTTTCCGTCATATTTCCAGCTTGATTTTTTTGGTCTCAGTGCCTCTGTTTTCATTATGAAATATGCGAAAACAGCAGTTGCCAGTGCCTGCGAAATGACTGTGGCAATCGCAACGGCAGCAACGCCTAAGTCCGTGAACTGCACAAGCAGAATATTCAGCCCGACATTGATAACACCCGAGCCGAACATTATGTACAGAGGAAGCTGGCTGTTCCCTATCGCCCTAAAGGTGCAGGCCGCCGTGTTATTTGCAAAGACGAAAATGAAGCATGCAAAGGTTATCTGCAGGTAAATGATGGAATCTTCGATTATTTCAGGCGGGGTCTGAAGCAGCGTCATCATCGGGCGTGTCAGGAAGAATGCAATCAGCGAAACTGCAAGCCCGAGAACAAGCGTAAGCCCCCATGCCATAGCATGAGCACGCTTGAGATTCTTGCCGTCTCCCGCACCGAAGTACTGCGCAATGAGCGTGCCGAAGCCCTGCGTCAGGCCGAGAACAACGCTGAAAACCATCCAGTTAAAATTCCCCGCCACGCCGACCGCCGCAAATGCGTCAACGCCTATCATTCTGCCGACAACGGCACTGTCCGCAATATTGTAGAGCATCTGAAGCGCACTTCCGACAATCATCGGCAGCGCAAATTTAATCATTAACGGCAGAGGCTTACCCTCTGTCATTGAAACTACTTTCGCCATTGTGTTTTAACCTCGATTTAGATGAATGTTACAATTATACCAGTTTCATGCCGTCTATGCAATTCGTTTGCGTGAGTAAGCTTATTATGATATAATTCTTGTGCTATAATTAATTATTGAAATGCCGTTAGGCAAAATTGAAGGAGCTGATGGTTCTTTAATGGACAGTCACAGTAGTATTTTTATTATCGTAATATGCTTGCTCGTTATATTTTCTGCGCTTTTCTCGGCCACAGAGGCCGCCTTTGCTTCGCTTAGTAAATTGAGGCTGCGTGACACGGCGGAAGGCAAATCTCAAAAAAGCGAAAGAGCCAAGCGTACCTTGAAGCTTTGCGAGAGCGAAAACATCGGGAATCTTTTTTCTGCCGCACTTATATGGAAAACCATTCTCAACGTGGTTGCCGTAACAATGGCAGCGTCTCTGTTCATGAGGATATTCGAAAATGTCGGCATTCTCCTTGCGGCCGTGATAATGGCTTTGATTATTCTGGCATTTGGTGAGATTGTTCCAAAAAGCCTGGCAAGGCAAGCACCTGAGAGATTCGCAATGTTCATCTCCCCTTTTGCACGCTTCTTCATGATAGTATTCAAGCCGGTTATATTCGTGTACAGGAAGCTCTCCGACGCCCTCGGAAAACTCGTCAAGACAGACGGGAAGCAAGCACTTACCGGCTCAGAGCTACTGAATATCGTGAGGTATGCCGAGGATGACGGAAACCTTGATGTTGAAGAAAGCGAGCTTATAACAAATGTAATTGAGTTTAACGATATAGCCGCAATTGATATAATGACGCCGCGTGTAGACGTCATCGCCGTTGAAAAAAGCTCTGAAAACCGTGCTGTGGCGGATTTATTCAGCTCATCCGGTTATTCAAGATTGCCTGTCTATGATGAATCGATTGACAGCGTTTTGGGGCTTGTTAATCAGAAAAACTTCTTTTCCGAGGTTTGGGGAACAAAGAGAACCGTGATGGACGTTTTGCGCCCCGTAGAGTATATCCCGCCATCTATGAAGATTTCCGTACTGCTGAAGCTGCTGCAGAAAAACAAGGTGCATCTCGCCGTTGTGGTTGATGAGTTTGGCGGAACAGAGGGCATCGTCACCCTTGAGGATGTGCTTGAGGAGCTTGTCGGGGAAATTTGGGATGAGCATGATGAGATTGAGCGGGAAAGCTTCAAGCGTACCGGTATGAATACTTATTGCGTCTACAGCTCGGCAGACCTTGATGATTTTTTCGAATTCTTCAACATCAAAACCGAAACAGATTCTTCGACAATAAACGGCTGGGTTTCGGAAATGCTTGACAAGATACCTCAGGTCGGGGATAATTTCACATTCCTTGACATGCTTAACATCAGGGTTATTTCGGTTGAAGGTAATCATATTGATGAGCTGCAAATCACCGGCGAGCCCATTCCCGAATCCGCATACGAAGAAGACAGTAAGAACGACAAAAACGATAAAGAAGAATAGGCATTAAAAAATCTCCCATTACAGGGAGATTTTTATTTGCGTTTTTTCATTATCCAGAAGTATATTCCGTAAAAGATGAGACAACTTGAAATAATAATCGCCGAAATGCTCGCCGCAATCGAAAGTGAGTCTCTTCCAAGCGGCCCTGCCACCATGCCGATGAGAATTGCAACGATGTCAAGAAAAAGCAAAATGCGGTACATATTTTTTTCCGTCGCCGTCATAATCTCACCTCCTGTTGGGATAATTATAGTCAAAATTTGTAGGGCTGTCAATTGCAATCATTAAAACACCCGCCTCGTTTCACTCGGCACCCTCTTCAAAGAAGAGGGCTTAAGGACAATTATTCTTTTTACCCTCTTATGTAAAGAGGGTAAGCTAAGTGCCGCACGAAGTGTCGAACACAGTGAGACGGGTGTTTTATTCTCGGGCGATTGGTAATCGCCCCTACTATCCACTACGTGGGTCGCTACGCTCACTTTCAACTATACACTATCCACTGCACTACTCGGAACGCCGGGGTCGTCGTTCCCTACAAGGTCAACACCTATATTTTTCCGGGAAATAATTCATTTGCGAGGCGGCAGAAGCCTTCAAGTGTGATTCTCTCTGCACGGATATTCGCCGCCATGCCGGCGTTTTCAAGCGCCTCTTCTATTTCTGCCTTCGGTATCGGCATCAATGAGGAAATCGAATTCGCCGCTGTTTTTCTCCTCTGCGAAAACGCCGAGCGGGCTAATTTGAAGAGGAAAGCTTCATTTTCAACCTTGAACGGGGGAGTTTTGTGCATATTCAAACGGATTACGGCAGAATCTACGTTAGGGGCGGGCATGAAGGAATTGCGGCTGACAAAAAAGAGAATCTCCGGCTCGGTGTGATAATGCACACTCACGCTGACAGCGCCGCATTCACGCTCTCCGGGTGCGGCGCCAATGCGCTGTGCTGCCTCCTTCTGCACCATCACGGTGAGAGCTTTGAGCGGGAGCTTGCTTTCAATCAAGCTCATAATGACCGGCGAGGTTATGTAATACGGCAAATTTGCGCAAACGACGAATTCACCGGCGAATTCTGCATTTGCAAGCTCGGATAAATCAAGCTTCAGAATATCTCCGTTAATGATTTTGATATTGTCAAAATCAACGAGCGTTTCATCAAGAACAGGCAAAAGTCTGCCGTCAAGCTCAACCGCAACCACCTTGCTGCTTACCTTGGCAAGCTCGGCGGTCAGCACACCGATACCGGGGCCGATTTCCAAAACAGGCAATTCAGAAGCACCTGATGCCGCTGCCATTCTTGGGCAGACGCTTGAATCGATGAGAAAATTCTGCCCCATAGACTTTGAAAAACGGAAGCCGTGGCGCATAAGGATTTCTTTGATTTCAGACGGGCTTGACAGTTTTTTCATGCTCATACTTTCTATTCCACTTCATAAAGCGTAATCGTTCCGTTTTGGAAGGCTACCGGATACTTTGCGGCGATTTCATTTTCTCGTACCTTATATGCATCTTTTTCAAAGGGGCTAACCATGATGAAATCAACACTGCGTTTTTCGAGAATATCTTCATTTTTTGTCGGATTTTCATAAAACTCCCTGACATCTTCTTCCGCCACGTAATAATGAAGACCGTGGAAAAACAGATATGATGCGGAGCCGCAGACAATATTTCTCCCTGAAAGAGATGCAATCTCATTATTATGCCTTGTGCTTGTCATAACGGTGGCGTCGGTATCCTGCGTTTCCATGAAGGCAACCGCTTCTGTGGCATCTGTGCCGAAGATTTCATAGCTTGAATTAGCTTCTCTTGCCATTGTCAGCACCGCCGACACGGAAATAATTATGGTCGTTGCTACATATATCGGAACACGGATGCTTTTCAGCTTGATTTTTTGAATTATATCTGTCAGGAAATCCGCTGAAATACAGCAAAGCAGCATGAAAGCCGGATATATAAGCTTGTTGTTGTCATAATTGTTCGGCTGAAACTGAATGAACTCTGCCACAAACCATGCGAAGAAGACAGGGCTCACCTTCAGGAAATTATCTTTTTTAGCAAATAAAATCGCCAAAACCGAAAGAACTGCGGTCAGCCCGATATTTTTAAGGTAGAACAGGACAAAGCTGTCGCCCTCGTTAGCCCAGTTGAAGTATGGGCGAATGAAATGCTGAGACTGCTTAAATGTCCAGATGAACAACTGAGGCAGTGCAAGAATACATACAATGATGAGAAAAGCTCCCCATGTTCCGAAAAGATGCATGAAGCCGTCTTTCTTAATTGAAATGGCGGCGCAAGAAAGCATTGCGAGAAGAAACAATACGACGCCGCCGATGCCTGCATATAAGATATATTGAGAGTCTCGCAGCCCGAGGGCAAAAATGAAATACGCCCCTCCCCCTACGGCTATCATGCCGACAGCCACAACAAGCTTTGAAATCCTGATTACATTATCCGCATTTTTAAGCTTTCTCACCGCCCCTGCAATTACGAGCATGACCGAATACATTGCAATGAACAGGAAGGAATGTGTATGAATCATCGGGAGAAGCCCGGTGAGGACAGCGGCAGGAACGGAGTAATTCCTGCGCTCTTCAAAAACAGCCTTTTGCAGGAGATACATTACTGGAATGAGCACTGCCCAGCCAAAAAGCGTCGCCCGCTGCGGCAGCATCATGTCTACCACAACATTCACCCAGCGCACATTTTCCTGTACGTAATTTGTTGGGGTTTGGTAGAATTCGTTCAGGATTCTGCTTAGCCCGCCTTCGTTCATAAAATAAATAAAGCCAAAGCCTCCGCAGAAGAAAAACATCAAAAATGCGAATGCCGCTTTCAGTTTACTTTTAAGCCAGTTGTAGGCAAAGATATAAAACCCTGCCATCACCTGAAATGCAGCGAAAATCATCGGCAGAGCGTATGCGAGCTTCAGCGGTGCACCGAAAAGATAAAGGCTTGAAGAAATGCTGTCGGCAAGGAACGGATAAGAGAGCTGTGCCTCGGGAAGAATGGAATAATGAGGCGGGAAGGTGCCCTGCCGTGCAATGCTTGTAATGAAGCTGAGGTGCATGCTCATGTCGCCGAAGGTTCCCTGGCTTGAAAAGACCTTTCCGTCTGTTATTGTCAGCCCGTGCTGAACGAGAAAAATATAAAACACAAACAGGGCGATAATCACAAGCACAAACGGATGCCTTGCTACTGTTTTGCTGAGGTCTCCACGGATTAATTTGTTGCCCTTTTTATTCAGCCTTATTAAACAGAAGCCTGCGAGCCCTGCCGCAATTATTCCTGCGACTATATGTGCCGGCACAGTGAACCCTAACGGGAAAGCGAAGATTACCGGCAGCCACTGGAGCATGACACTGCCAAACACACTGCCGAAAAGAAGCTTCACAGCCACATTCTCTGTTTTCAGCACATGAAGGGCAGCCAAGATTCCTGAGCATTGAAACAGAATAAAATATATGACCGCAAATGCTTCGCCCTGAACGCTTCCGTACATAGCCCCTCCCCTTTCAGAATTAACAGATTATTTCTTTATATACTCAAGATATTTGTAAACGGCCTTTGACATGCCGCTATTCTCACATGTGTCCGTCACATATTGGGCTTTATCCTTGATTTCGCCTGCCGCATTTCCCATAGCGACAGAATATCCGGCAAATTCAAGCATCGGGGCATCGTTTTCATTATCACCGATTGCCATCACGTTTTCTCTCTTCACATCAAGCAATTCGCAAAGCTTGCGGAGAGCGTCAGCCTTGTTTGCCTTGTCGCTGTTGATTTCCAGATTCCCGGGCAGAGACGACGTGAGAAACAGCCCGCCGAGCTCAATAAGACGCTGATACACTTTATGATAGATTTCAGGCTTAACATATGGAATATTTATCTTTTGCGGCTCAATGCCACTTCCTTTAAGGAAAGACATTTCATCATTTATAAATCGATATTTCTTTTTCGTGAAGATTATTCTATCATCGGGGATACCGAATTTCTCAGGATTTTCGGCATTTCCTTTGAGGGTGTATGCTTCCCCGTTATCATAGTACTCCATATACAGATTATAATCGGCGAGGATTTCCTGTACCTTGACGGCTTTCTTATTTGACAGAGGCTGCCTGTAGATTTCTCTGTCAAGAAGCTTATCATAAAGCGCCGCACCATTTGAAGAGATTATGTACCGAATGGCGGGAATCTCTATCAGTGCCTGCGGAATAAATGTGCGCAGCCTGCCCGTTGCCGGAACGACGATTATGCCCCTTTCGGCCGCTGTGAGAATTGCGTTTCTGTTTTCCTCAGAAAGCGTCGTCGGATTAATCAGCGTTGTGCCGTCCAAATCAAATGCAATGAGATTCATGTCTCCTCCAAAACAGCATACAATATCTTTTGTATATTACCATATGTGTGGGCGATTAGCAATTGTTCATACTCTTTTTTCGGGCGGCATATGGACAAGCTTCAGAAAAGAGATTTTAAGGTTTATTGTTGCATGAAATGCCAAACCATGTTAAAATTTCTTTTAGTGATTTCTGCGCTTTGGCGGGAATATTATTGTTATCTGGAGGGAAACATGCAAAGTAAAACTAAAGTCAATGTACGCAATCTTGTTCTGCTGGGTATCCTCTCAGCCATTGTCATCCTGCTGCAAATGCTTGGTGCGGTAATCAGATTCGGGCCGTTTTCGATTTCGCTGGTGCTGATACCCATCGTAATCGGTGCGGCGTTAATCGGCATATATGCCGGGGTATGGCTTGGTATCGTTTTCGGGGCAGTTGTGCTGCTTTCGGGCGACGCCTCCGCTTTCCTTGCGATAAACCCTGCGGCCTCGGTGCTGATAGTGATGCTACGTGGTATACTTGCGGGATTTACCGCCGGATTGCTGTACAAGCTCATTTCATCAAAAAGCAGAACTGCCGCAGCAATTGTTGCCGGGGCAGCATGCCCGATAGTGAACACAGGCATTTTTATCATCGGAATGTACATCTTTTTCCTGCCTACTATTCAGGAATGGGGTATTGCGGCGGGCTTTGCCGATGCAACAGCATATCTTTTCCTCGGCATGGCGGGCTTCAACTTCCTGTTTGAATTCGGCTTGAATTTGATTCTGAGCCCGGTAATAATACGACTGATTCAGTACGGCCGGAGAAGAGCAGTTGATAGTTGATAGTGGATAGTGAATGGTTAAGGGCATATGATATGGAAGCATTTTCCAAATCATATGCCCTTGTTCTTAACTATCCATTATCAACTGCACTTCTTGGAGTGCCGGGGTCGTCACTCCCTACACGCTCTTAATTGTCAATTATTCATTGTCCATTATCAATTGCCCCCATGAGCTGCTTGCCTGCTACGCCGACGATAATCGCGCCGACAACGGCGGTAATGATTATCTCCGGCAGCATATACGTGCCGTTGTAGACCGTGGAGTAAGCCAGCGCGAAGGCCTGGCCGTCAAGATTCGCCATTGCCCATTCGCCGAACGGCGCACCCTCCTGCGAGAACCACCACTCGGCATACTCGCCCCAAAAGATGAAGCCCGCAAGAATATGCGAAATGTAGCGAAGAAAGCCCGCCACAACTGCCCCGACGGTAAAGCCGACGGTGCGGTTTTTTATTTTGTTCCTGAAAAGCCCCGCAAAGCCAATCATCGTGAAAGCGATGATATAATCGAACGCTACAACGCCTATCACCGAGCCGATGGTCAGCCCCTTGACGGCGTCTGCGCCCACGACGAACTGAATCACCGCATAGACAAGCCCCGCCGAAAGCCCCCATTTTATGCCGCATTTATATGAATACAGCATGATGGGCAGCATTGAGCACAGCGTTATCGAGCCGCCGTAAGGCAAATCGAATACTTTGATGAACGAAAGGACAGTGGCGAGCGCAATAAGCACCCCGCCGAGGACGAGATTCTGCGTTCTTTGTGAAAGTCTTGCCGTTTTGTTTTCCATAATTCCCTCCGGAGTAATAATAGAAAATGCCCCGTCGGATAAACGACAAGGCATCAAAACAGCGAGACGAATCCCTCTAAATAATGAAGCTCCCTACGTCGGTATTATCCGCATCAGGTTCAAACACGCAATTGCGCATTATGGGTTTAAGCTTTCGCTAATCTCAGCCATAAGGCTCCCCAATTCATTTTCGTCT
>QMCE01002318.1_pt1 | contig 10510 bp, 9 predicted proteins | sample 1821851 | NCBI WGS metagenome assembly QMCE01 (sample SAMN09453174, study PRJNA476694) | Termite gut metagenome, whole genome shotgun sequencing project. | isolation source: worker | host: Odontotermes sp. | place: South Africa:Pretoria | collected 2016-01-28
ACCTTGTATATTATATATGAAGAGGCTGTAATTTTGCAACCATGCGCGCGTCAAGAATTGGTATATGGTTATATTTACAAGCATAAATCAAATATCGCCGCAAACGCGCGCGCGTGCTTGGCATAGCTCGCCTTATGCCGCAGCCAGCTCTTCGATAAGCGCGTCGACGATATCCGCTCCGATATCCTCGCGTATCGCGGCGTATACGCCTGCGGCCTTATCTATAACTTCGTCTATAAAGGCCGAATCGAACTCGATGGATTCCATGCCGTTATTAATCATGATGGCCCTATTATCCGCGTCGAGGCGCGCCATGCCGGGCGCGAGCGATGCGGTCGCCTCCGCAACGGCCTGCCTTATGGCGTCCTGATACGCGGGAGGAAGGCTGTCAAACCTTTGCTTGTTCATCAGGAATTGGTTCAGATAGAGGATGTGATGCGTATTCACGAGATAATCCTGCACCTCGAAGAACTGCGAAGCGACATTTGTATCGTTGGCGTTTTCCTGCGCTTCGACGACGCCCTGCTGCAGCGCCATATAGAGCTCCGTAAACGCCAGGGGCGTCGGGTTCGCGCCCAGCGCCTCCCAAAACATCAGATGATACTTGGAATCCATCGTGCGGATTTTTACGCCCGCGAAGTCCGCGAGCGAGCGAATCTCTTTGTTTGAGGTCACCTCGCGGAACGTCGCGCCCTGAAGGAAGCCCAGGCATACCATTCCGGCCTGCGCGTAGCCGTCGTCGATCAGCGCCGTAAAGGACGAGCCGTTCAGCGCTTTGTCGATGGCGGCGGCGTCGTATTTGGCAAAGACCATCGGCAGGTCGAACACGGCGGCCCGGGGCACGAACGGCGTCGTCTGCGCGGGCTGGCAGGACACGATGTCGATATCGCCCGCGAGCATCTGCTGCTGCAGCTCGCTGTCGACGCCGAGCTGGCTGTTCCCGAAGTATGAGACGGTCAGCTTGCCGTTCGTGATGCGGCTCACGTTTTCGCAAAAGGCCTTTCCCCAAAGATCGCCCGCAGCGCCGAGCGCCGCGCCGTTGCCGTATATCAGCTCTACGGGCTCAAGGGAAGCATAAGGATCACCGGCTGTTGCAGGAGCGGGCGCCGGAGCGGGAACTGCAGGCCGGGCGCACGCGGCCAGAGCCAGAATCAGCGAGAGCGCGAAAACGAGCGATGTCAGCTTCTTCATTTTGAATGTCTCCTATTACTGAATTTCTGTAGGGGCGAACTGTGTTCGCCCGAATGTAGGGACGCCATATATGGCGTCCTTTGATATATTGAATGCCACGATTTGGGTCACGGACGCGATATATCGCGTCCCTACATGTATTACGCCCCTGCATCCACTACACCCCGCCTAGCAGCAAAAGGCTGATTTGCGGTAGAAACGCTATAGCCAGCAGCGCGGCCGTAAAAGCCAGGATATACGGCATCGCTGTTTTCGCGACGGCCATGGGCGGCTTTTGCGCAAGCGAACCGGCTACGAACAGATCCAGCCCGAACGGCGGCGTAGCCAAGCCGACGGCAAGATTTACAACCATGACGACGCCAAAATGCACCGGGTCGATGCCGAGCGCCTGCACGACAGGCAATAGGATCGGGGACATTATTACGATGGCGGGGCCCGTATCCATGACCATGCCGAGGACGAAGAAGATCGCGACGATCAGCAGCATCACGGCAAACGGCGACTGGAAAGCGCCCAGAATAAAACCCGAGATTAGCTCCGGCGCTTTGACGAGCGCGAGCGTGCGCCCAAAAGCCGTAGCAAAGGCGAGCACAAAGCACAGCGGCGCGTAGGTTTTGACCGCAGAGCGCAAAAAGCGCGGCAATTCCTTTAGCTTTATGGATTTATAAACGAACACGGAGACGATAAGCGAGTAGAAAACCGATATACAGGCGGCCTCCGTAGGCGTTACGACGCCGGAATATATGCCGCCGAGCACGATTACCGGCGAAAGCAGCGCCCAAAAGCTAGCCTTAAACAGCTTCCAAAACCCCGCCTTGCGCAACTCGTCCACCTTCGCGGCGATTTTGGCCTTATCCTCGCCCTTGCGCTTGCAATACCATACGGCGTAGGCCATCAGGCACAATGCGATAAATACGCCGGGCAAGACGCCCGCGAGGAAGAGCTTGCTCGTGGATACGCCCGTAGAGAGCGAGTACAGCACGAACGGAATGCTCGGCGGGATGATAACGCCCAGCCCGCCTGAAACGGCCGCCGTCGCGGCGGCGAACGTCCTATCGTAGCCCAATTCCACGAGGAACGGTATGGCCATAGCGCCCACGGCGGCGGTCGTCGCGGGGCCGGAGCCCGAAATCGCGCCGTAGAAAAGGCAGGTCATGATAACGGCACATGGCAGCCCGCCCGTCTTTTTCCCGACACCGTACGCGAATACGTTGAAGAGCTTGCGGGAGATCCCGCCCTCCGCCATGATCACGCCCGCGAGTATAAATAGGGGCACGGCAATTAGGGGCGTGGTATCCGCGCCGGAAAACGTGTTGCGAATCAGCTGGCCTATGGATACGCCGGGCACGCCGAGAATGGCCGGCGTCCACGCGCCCAGCGCCATAGCGACGCCGATCGGCACGGCCAGCAGGAGAGCAAGAGCGAATATCGCGAATACCAGGCCGACCATATCCTACTCCCCCCTATCGCCCTTTGTCATTGCGGCGTCAGTCTCCGCCCCGGCCGAGGCGCCTTCCCCGGCAGCTTCGATATTCGCCCGCCTTTCCCCAGAGCGGCGAAGCTGCGATATTATCGCCTGTACCGTGCGCAGCGCGCCGAGCCCGAAGCCGATTACCGTACAGAAGTAGACGATATACATCGGCCATCCCATGGCCGGCGATGTTTGGCCCGTTTTACGAATCGCCTCCACTACGCCGATGGAGCCTACAAAAAACACCGTAAAAAGCATCAGGCATACGGCATTGGCGAATATCGCGGCCAGCTTTCGCAAAGCCTTGGGCAGCATATCCACCACAACGCCAACGCGAAGCATATTGCCGCAGCGCACGGTATAACCCAAAGAGAAGAAGGCCGTCCATGCGTAGCAATAGCGGCAAAACTCCTCCGCCCAGGCGATCGAATCGTTTAATATATAGCGCATGAACACCTGAAGCAGCATGATACAGCAGATAAGCGCGAGAAAGAACACGAGTATCGTCTCTTCCAGATGCTTGTCCAGCCACTTTATGGCGCGCATAGCTCTGCCTCCTCCAATCGTAGCCCGCAATGATTACAGCACCCTTGCCTAATACCGTTCCCCAAAATATCGGCATTTCACCCATTATACGCGAACGAATAGAGCCGCGTCGAATAAATCTGCGCGACTCTCCGAGAGTATATAGTATAATGATCCGGCAACTAAACACAAGAGAAAAACATGAAAAATTGGTTTAGCTGCGCAGGCAGCGTTCGCTCAGGCTCTCGCCGGGCTGAAGCCGTTGTTTTTGACGACCTCCGAATACCAATACGCGCTCTCTTTAACCGTGCGCTTCTGAGTTTTATAATCCACGTGTACGATGCCGAAGCGCGCCGCGTAGCCCCGCGCCCACTCGAAATTATCGGTAAAGCACCAATAGAAATACCCCGCGATATTAACGCCCGCTTCGATTGCGCGCGCAGCTTCGGCGAGATAGCGTTCGAGGTATTCGCGGCGGTTGGAGTCCTCGACCTTGCCGTTTTGCTTCACCCAGTCGTTACACGCCACTCCGTTTTCGGTTATTATGATCTTGCCGGGGGCATAGCTTTTTTGAACCCACTCCATCAAATCGTAGAAGCCGTCCGGGCATAGTTCCCATCCCATGTCCGTAACCTCGCGCCCCGTTTTTCCCGCCGCCGCTGAAAGAGGCCAGCGGGAATCGTCGTATTTTATGAACTCCGAGAAATACGTATTGATACCCAAAAAGTCGGTTCTCTGGGCGATAAGCTCCATATCGCCCTCCAATATTTCGGGCAATGCGACGCCGCGCGATTCGAGAGCCTGCAAATACTCGGCGGGATAGCGTTTTTGGTATAGCGCGTCCAAGTAGAAGGCGTTCTGATGAGCCGTCATGAAACGCGCGGCTTCCAAATCGCGCTCGTCGTCCGGATTCAGAGGATATTCCATCTGGATATTCAAGGAGCAGCCGATTTCCGCCTTTAGCCCGGTTTCCCGAAAGGCTTTGACCGCCGCTCCGTGCGCCATGAGCAGATGATGCGCCGCCAGCAGCGCCAGGCTGAAGTCTCGGTAACCGGGCGCATGCTCTTGAAGCCAGTGCCCGTTCATAGCTGCGATTATCGGTTCGTTGATTGTGATCCAGAAGTCCACGAGGTCGCCCAGCTCGGCATATAGCACCTTTGCGTAGTCCTCAAACCACTTTACGATCTCGCGGTTCGCCCATCCGCCCCGGTTTTGAAGCGCCTGCGGCAAATCCCAATGGTAGATGGTCAGACAGGCCTTGATGCCGTTATCTCGAAGGCATTGCAGAACCCGTCTATAGAACGCGACGCCCTCGCGGTTCACCTCGCCCGTCCCCTTCGGCAATATGCGCGGCCAGCTAACGGACATGCGGTAGGCGCAAAGCCCGAGCTTTTTCATAAGGGCGATGTCCTCTTCATACCTATGATAGAAATCGCAGGAGACGTCGCCCGTGCTCCCGTCCCCGATTGTGCCGGGCGTATGCGAAAAGCGGTCCCAAATGCTTTCGCCCTTGCCGCCCTCGTTCGCCGCCCCTTCGATCTGGTACGACGAGGACGCAGAACCCCATAGAAATCCCGCCGGAAACTCGTATTTGCTTTTCAAACCACGTTCCTCCCATCCACTCGTAAATTAAAAGGACTGCTGCCAGTACATTTATAACTATTCAATGTACATTTCACAGCTGCCCTTATAATACATCGCGGCCCGTCCGCTTGTAAACAAGCGTATTACAACAATAATCTCTACGCCGTAAAATCGTATGGCGTCGATTGGTAAACGTAGTAATTCAGCCAGTTTGTATACAGTAAATTTCCGTGGGCGCGCCAGCGCAAAAGCGGCGCGTTTCGCGGGTCGTCGTCCGGATAATAGTGCTTTGGCGGCGCGATGGAAAGGCCCTTATCCACGTCCCGGCGGTATTCCCGCTCGAGCGTCAGCGCGTCGTATTCCGGATGCCCCGTGACGAAGATCTGCTTGCCTCCGCCTGCTATCGCGGCGAATACGCCGGCCTCGTCGGACGCCGCGATGAGCTCGACCTCCGGCACACGGCGAAGGTCGTCCCCGCGTATTTCCGTATGGCGCGAGTGCGGCGCGGGGAAGAGCTCGTCAAAGCCCCGCAGCAGCGGCACATGCGCTTTCAGCTGCCTGTGCTCGAATACGCCGAACATCTTTTCCTTAAGCGCGCGCTTTTCGATGCCGTAATGATGAAAGAGCGCCGCCTGCGCGCCCCAGCAAATGTGCAGCGTCGAATGCACGTTCGTAAGCGTCCAGTCCAGTATCTCGCTCAATTCGCCCCAGTAGTCCACCTCCTCGAATTCCATGAGCTCGACCGGCGCGCCGGTGATGATCATGCCGTCGAAACGATCGTGGCGCACGGCGTTAAAGGTCGTATAAAATGAGAGCAGATGTTCGCTGGGCGTATTCTGAGGCTGGTAGCTTGCGGTTTGAAGCAGCGTGACCTCGATTTGCAGCGGCGTATTGGACAAACAGCGAAGCAGCTGCGCCTCGGTCGACAATTTGTCCGGCATCAGGTTGAGCAGCAGCAGCTGAAGCGGCCTGATATCCTGGTGTATGGCGCGATACTGCGGCATTACGAAGATATTCTCGTTTTCCAAGACCGACCGCGCCGGAAGGGTGTCGGGTATTTTTATCGGCATGGGTATCTCCCTTCTTGGCTGTGCTATAGCGGTCGGGCATGGAAGCCCGACCCTGCAGAAGTCCATTTATACAGCTTGTAGGGGCGGGGTTCCATCCCCGCCCGTGAAAACATTGCATTGTATCTATTATACGGACGCGCAATGCGCGCCCCTACAGGATTAGAATCCGTTTATACCTCAAACGCCTGCTCAAGATCGCCGATTATATCGTCGATATGCTCGGTGCCGATGGATAGCCGGATCGTATTCGGCTTTATACCGGAGGCGAGCAGCTCGCTTTCGTTCATCTGGGAGTGCGTCGTGGAGGCCGGGTGTATCACCAGCGATTTGACGTCCGCCACGTTAGCCAGCAGCGAGAACAGCTTTAAGCGGTCGATAAACGCCTTCGCTTCATCCGCGCCGCCCTTTAACTCGAAGGTGAAAATCGAGCCCGCGCCGTTTGGGAAATATTTCTTATACAAAAGATGATCCCGGTGATCCTGCATGCTGGGATGATTTACCCTCTCGACGAGCGGATGCTTAGAGAGATACTCTACGGTTTTGAGCGCGTTTTCGACGTGGCGCTCGACGCGCAGCGACAGCGTCTCCAGCCCTTGCAGGAAGAGGAACGAGTGAAACGGCGAGAGCACAGCCCCGGTATCCCTCATAAGCGTCGTACGGATTTTAACGATATAGGCGAGCTTGCCGGCAGCCTGAGTGAATACCGCGCCGTGATAGCTGGGGTTGGGCAGCGCAAGCCCCGGGAACTTGTCGTTTTGCGTCCAGTCGAAATTGCCGCTGTCGACGATCACGCCGCCGATGGAGGTGCCGTGCCCGCCTATAAATTTCGTCGCCGAATGGACGACGACGTCCGCGCCGTACTCGATGGGACGCAAAAGATAGGGCGTAGCGAATGTGTTGTCGACGATCAGCGGTATTCCGTTTTTATGTGTGATATCGGCAACGGCCCGTATATCCACGATCGTGGAGTTGGGGTTGCCGAGGCTCTCGATAAATATCGCCTTGGTATTCGGGCGTATCGCCGTCTCGAAATTCTTCGGATCGCCGCCGTCCACGAACGTGGCCGATATGCCGTAATCCTCGAACGTATGCGCAAAAAGATTGTACGTACCGCCATAGATATTCGCGTCTGATACGATATGATCGCCCGATTTGGCTATATTCTGTACGGCGTATGTAATCGCGGCCGCGCCGGAAGCCGTGGCAAGCGCCGCAGCGCCGCCTTCGAGCGACGCGATACGTTGTTCGAATACGTCCGAGGTCGGGTTCATGAGCCGTGTATAGATATTGCCGCTTTCGGTAAGCGCAAAACGTCCCGCCGCCTGCGCGGAGTCCTTAAAAACGTAGGACGTCGTCTGGTAAATAGGGACGGCCCTGGCGTCGGTCGCCGGGTCGGGGAATTCTTGGCCGGCATGCAGCTGCAGCGTTTCAAAACGGTAGAACTTGCTCATGATCATTCTCCTCTATAAATTAAATTTAATAAATCGTTGATTCACGCGAATCCGTGTAGGGACGCCATATATGGCGTCCGTGACGTCCACGAATGCCGGTTTTTGGGTCACGGACGCGATATATCGCGTCCCTACAGGTCATAGGCGCGCCATGGCGTCGCCGGGGGCATCGCACCCTACTCAAACAGCGCTGTGGACAGATAGCGCTCGCCCGTATCCGGGAGAATGACGACTATCTGTTTTCCGCGATTCTCCGGGCGCACAGCCACTTGCGCAGCCGCCCACAACGCCGCCCCCGAGGATATCCCGGCCAGCAGCCCCTCCGTCTTCGCGAGCTCGCGTCCGGTTTGGAACGCGTCCTCGTTTTTCACGGTTATGATCTCGTCGTAGATATCGGTATTGAGGGTATGCGGTACGAAGCCCGCGCCTATACCCTGGATCTTATGCGGGCCCGCATCGCCTCCCGACAACGCCTGGGAATCGAACGGCTCGACTGCGACGACTTTCAGCGCGGGATTCTTCGATTTCAAATACTCGCCCGTCCCTGTGATAGTGCCGCCCGTTCCTACTCCCGCCACCAGGATGTCGACATTGCCTTCCGTATCCTCCCAAATCTCGGGTCCGGTGGTTTCGCGGTGCGCCTTCGGATTCGCCGGGTTGAGGAATTGGCCGGGCATAAACGATCCCGGCGTCTCGGCCGCCAGCTCTTCCGCCTTAGCGATAGCGCCCTTCATGCCCTTTGCCCCTCCCGTTAGAACGAGCTCCGCGCCATATGCCGCCAATAGCTTGCGCCGCTCTATGCTCATCGTCTCCGGCATGGTCAGGATCAGCCGGTAGCCTCTCGCCGCAGCGATGGCCGCGAGCCCGATACCGGTATTGCCGCTGGTGGGCTCGATTATAACGTCGCCCGGCTTAAGCTTTCCGCTCGCCTCAGCGTCGTCGATGATTGAGCGGGCGATGCGGTCCTTCACGCTGCCTGCGGGATTGAAATATTCCAGCTTCGCGACAATGGACGCGCCAAGCATGTGCATCTTCTCGTAATTATGGAGCCGCATCAACGGCGTTCTCCCGATAAGATCCACAATACTGTTCGCTATTCTTGACATATGACGTACCTCCTTGTTATAATTCCTATAATGTCTATTAGGTTGATAGGCATTATAAACGATAAATCCTATAAAGGCAAGCATAAATTTAAGATTGTTTAGGAATTATTTCGGAGGTATACGCTCGGCATGGATGAAAGCTTGACCCCGGGCCAGGATAAAATCGTATCGCGCATCGATTCGGCACGCCATAAGCATGCGAACATGGAGGCCGCCAGGCTGAACTATCTGCCTGATAAAAACGAGATAACCGAGATTCTCGCCTTGATCAGGCAGCTTATTTTTCCGGGATATTTTGATGAGGACGAAAAAAAAGGCAAACGGCGCGATTTAAAAATCACCATCGCCGAAATAAGCCGGAGGCTGTCGCTCCAGATATGCCGCGCATTAAACCTTAGCGGCGATACGGCAGATTGCTCCGACATGTTTGGCCGTGCAAACGAAATTTGCGAAGCATTCCTCAGCAGACTCCCGGCCGTAATAGAGCTGCTTTTTACCGACGTACAGGCAGCTTTCGACGGCGACCCCGCAGCGGGCAGCGAACACGAAATCATCTTCGCTTATCCCGGCGTTTTCGCGGTCAGCATCTACCGCATAGCGCATGAGCTGCACCTGCTGTCCGTACCGCTTATTCCCCGTATGATGACGGAATACGCGCACAGCCTAACGGGCATCGATATCCACCCCGGCGCGGATATCGGGCACCACTTCTTCATCGACCACGGAACGGGCATTGTTATCGGCGAAACGACTGAGATCGGCGCTTACGCCAAGCTTTATCAGGGCGTCACCCTCGGAGCGCTTTCCACGCGCGGCGGGCAAAGCCTGAAAGGTAAAAAGCGCCATCCCACGTTGGGCGACGAGGTGACGGTTTATTCGAACGCGTCCATCTTGGGCGGCAGTACGACTATCGGCAGCGGGTGCGTCGTCGGCGGCAACGTATTTTTGACAAAATCCGTGCCGCCGAATACGCGGGTAAACTTGAAGAATCATGAGGTTGAGTACAATAGCATCATGTGATAATGCACAAAAAGGAGAACTTGCACTATTGGATAGTTCAAAGTGTATTGAATCTCGAGTAAATTCAACTATACATAGGTTTAGCGATAACAAACGAAACACCACACCCCGCATTGACAACGTATAGCATTTGACATATACTAGCCACAAAGGAGGTGCGTTTCATGGCACAGGTAAGCATTCGAATAGACGATGACCTCAAATCCCGCGCGGACGTTCTTTTCAACGAGCTCGGGCTGAACATGTCCACGGCGGTCAATATGTTCTTTAAGCAGGCCGTGCGTCAGGGCGGCATTCCGTTTGAAATTACGACGAAGGTTGACCCTTTCTGGAGTGCCGAAAACCAAGCCCACCTACGGAAAGCGATAGCGGATATAGAAGCGGGCAAGGTAACGCCGCACGAATTGATAGAGGTAGAATGACTTGCAGAATGAAGCACTTAATGCCCGAAGACCACCTGCCTTTATTGGTAGACCACCTGCCTGATAGGCGGAATATTTATGACTCGATTACATCGTTATTTATTTATTGTCCGATATCTATATAAAGTAGAAATAGATAATTATTCTATGTTAACAAAAGAATATGTTCGGCGAAAAAACAGGAAATCTGAAGGCAAAAAGGGACGAAGGATGAAGCATCGAGACAAGACATGGATTTAAATGGTAATTCCGAATAGCGCTTGATCAGCCAAAACGAGCAAGGCGCTTTCAAAAAATATAACTTTTTCAGTCGTTTGTCAGTCACTTTGTCAGTCAGCGGTTTTTTAGGGCATTTAGGGGAGAAAATTAAGGCCCCAAATCCCGAGAGATTTAGGGCTTTTCTAGTGGTGGGAACAATTGGGCTCGAACCAATGACCCCCTGCTTGTAAGGCAGGTGCTCTCCCAACTGAGCTATGCTCCCGTGTATAACGCGCTTGCGCATTTGTGACGTGCGCTATTATCCCATATACTCGTATAAAAGTCAACCCTGCCCTGTGGATTTCAACTCCAAACGTAAATTCCCGAAGTAAGAGCCACAGTGGCGCGGCGAGTTGCGTTTAGTGTGAAAAATCGAATCTGGTAGCATTAAGTCTGGGAAATTTCCTTATAG
>QMCE01002319.1_pt1 | contig 10508 bp, 3 predicted proteins | sample 1821851 | NCBI WGS metagenome assembly QMCE01 (sample SAMN09453174, study PRJNA476694) | Termite gut metagenome, whole genome shotgun sequencing project. | isolation source: worker | host: Odontotermes sp. | place: South Africa:Pretoria | collected 2016-01-28
ATATCGAGCAAAAAAGGAACATCCGTCTGGCTTTCCAGGAATTCGAACAGGTGTGAGAGCGACATGGGCCGGTCGATGTTGAGCGAAACCGGCATTTCCAATTTTCGCAGGATTTCCTGTTCGCTTTCCGTCCGATTGATATTGAGCAGATCGTCGATCCCGGCCCGGCCTTTGGCTTTGCCGAAAACCTTGGAATCGTAATGGATCATGGTGTCATCGAACGCATACGGAATCGAAGAACGGTCGACGCCCGTGAGCGTTTTGACGACCTGTTCCTCCTTGTCCGCCTGGATCTGCTTGCTGATCATGACGTTCGCGTGCAGGTGCGTGCTGACGAGCAAAAGATTCGTCGTCGGGTGGTCCGGCGCGAATTGCTGGGCCTTCTTGGCCATGTTCACGGCCTCTTCGTACCGGTGGGCGTCGATAAGCCTGTTCGTTTCTTCGACGTATGTTTTCAGTTGCTTTTCAATGGCGATCTGCTCGTCGATTTCCGCCTGGTGGGCTTCGCGGACCTGGGTGTTGATTTGTTCCTGTTCGATGCGGGAAGCGTTCCGCTGCATGTATCGGGCCGTGTTTCCGATGGCATTGTCGATGTTGCGGAGCCAGACGACCTTGGTTTGCGGGTCGAGCTGCGCCTCCTCGACACGGTTCCGTGCCTGTTCGAGAATCTGCATCGCCGTTTCCGGGTCGCTACGTCGCGTCGCCTTGTCGGCGTCGGAAAGCTGATGCAAAATTTCATTGGCGATCTGTTGGGCGAGAACCTGCTGATTCCTTGCCGCATGATCGATAAACTGTTGCTGCGGATTAACTTGCGGGGCCATCTGCGGTTGCTGCGGAATGTTCAACGGGGCGGTCGGCTGCATCGCGGGTCCCATCGACGGCTGCCCGAATTGGACATTCGGTGTGGCAATGATCGGGCCGTTCGGGGCATTCGGTCCGATTTCACTGCGAACCTGCACCAACTGGGTCTGATCCATACCCTGATTGTAAACCGCACTGGTCGCCTGCTGCGTCGGATGGTCGAGGACGGTTTGCGGTCCGGCTTGGAGTCCGGCTTGGAGTCCGACGGCCGGAACCGGGACATTCGGCGCAACCGGCATTCCCTGCCGCCGGGCGGCGATTTCGGCGAGCATCCTGCTCGGAACGTCGCTTCCCCGCGGATAAAACGATTCGTTGATACTCGGTACGACGGCGCTCCGAACAAGGCGTTCCGCCTGGTCGAGCGAACCGGGAGCGCCGGAGTTGATTAGTTGCCGAGCCTGCTCCAGCGAACGTAACGATGTTTGCAGCTCCTGACGGGAAGCCAACGACAATTGGTCCCACGACGCATTTTTCGCCGCCGTTCCACTCTCCCTTGCCGTATTCGCCTTCGCGGCCTGACGGGCCAGGCGGGCGTCCTCGATCCTTTTGAGCATCACCTGCGGTTCCCGCCCGCGGGTCCGATCGGTTTCATTGAAAAGAACGCCTTGTTTCGCGGCATCTTTGGTCAACAATTCCGCTGTTTCCAACAGTCCTTTGCGGTGGAAACAATCGGCCTGCTCAAGGAGATAGAGGGCGTAGGCGCGCCGGAACGCCTCGGTATTGCCATCCTTCTGGTAAGTCTGCGCAAGTGTACGGTATTGCTGGAGCAGGGCTTCGACAAATTCGGGCCGGTCGTCGCCATCCTCGTAGGTCACCTTCATCGCGACGGCCTCACCCAACAGCCGTTCCGCCCAGGCGATATCCTTGGCGGCGATCGCCTTGCGGGCTTCCGTCAGTTTGCGATCCGCAGCCGCTCGTACATCCGCCGGAGAAGTCGGAACGGCCGGTTGAACCGTCGCGGAAGGAGCACCCTGAGCTCTTGCCGTGCATTCGCCGAGGGGGAGTAAACCACCGGTCCAGGAAAACGTTGCCGACACTCCCAGCGCGACCGCCAACAACCCTGATTTGATTTTCGCTTTCGGTTCCAACACAGTACTCCTTTCGAGACACACAGCTTTTTGGACATGTCGAAGGGATACCTCCTTGTATCCGCTTCCGATCCGACGTTGTCTAGGGCGTCAAGGGCAAATCAATACACGAGTGTTTCCGCGACCCGACCCGAATTTTAGAGCCGTTGTTTTTCCGCCGCAGCACGGGCATCCGTCATGCACCGGCTAAACGAACAACCGACAAAAAACGGCTCCGACCGGGGACCACGCCAAGGGTTATTTCCGTCCCAAACGCTTACGATCCTCAAGCGTCTTTACCCCATTTTGCGCATATCACCCGTTCGGACAATCCAAGCGAGCGTGCATAACACTCTTATGCATTACTCCCATACATCGAACGTTAAGAGCACATTCATTAAGAAAAATAAGGAACAATCAACAGAAATGTCCTTTTATGCAGAAACGGAATTACCCCTACAACCGCTTTGCACAGGATGGGAAGAACAGTGATAATACACAAACCCTTTTGCCGAATCTCTTTACCGCATCCTCTCGTCACGAAAACCGGGCCCGGTTTATAATCCTCCCTCGGGAGCGGCCCGGACGACCCGAAAGCCGATGACGGAAGAAGACTGTTCCGGATTATAGCTGTTCCGGTAAGGACTTCGCGTCGCTTCCGCCCCGAATTGCCATGCCCCTCCCCGAATCACTCGGGTCGATCCCGCCTCGGGCCCCTGCGGATCCTCTTCATCGGTGGAATGTTGGTAGTAAAACTCGTCGAAATAGTCATAGCACCATTCCATGACGTTGCCGTGCAAGTCGTACAATCCCCAGGAATTCGGTTTCTTCAAACCGACCGGATGCGTTTCCTGCTGGGCATTGTCGAAATACCAGGCGTATTGGCCGACTTCCATGACCAGATCGCCGAAACACCAGGGCGTAATGCTGCCGGCACGGCAGGAGTATTCCCACTCCGCCTCCGTGGGCAACCGATACCCGTCGCCACCGGCAATCGAAACCTCCGCCCGCTCAATCATTCCACTGGAACGGCGTTTGATATCCGCCAGCGTGTAGTACGGCGGAAAACCTTCGCGTTCGCTGAGCCGGTTGCAGAATTCGACGGCTCCGTACCAGGTCACATTGTCCACCGGACACCGGGGTTGATCGGTCGAGATACTCGGATTGTACTCGCAAACGGAAAAAAACTCCGCCTGCGTCACCGGAGAAACGCCGATGAGAAACGTCTTCGTGATACTGACGCGATGCTGGGGACGTTCGTTATTGCGGATAAATTCATCCGATTCATGGGATCCCATGTAGAACTTGCCGTTGGGAATGCGACGCAACTTCATGCCGATGGGCGTCGTGACCGTCGTCAGTTTTTCGATCTTTTCCTGGAGGCTTCGCGCTTCGGGATCGTTCGACTTGAGCTCCAGATAACGCTGGACGCAGGAAAGGAGCGTGCTGTACTGCTTTGTCGCGATCGCATTGCGGATTTCACGGATCAGGGAATCGACTTCCGTGATGCAATCCCCGGCTTCGACATACATTTTCCGCAAATCCTCGTCGACCAACGGCTGGGGAACCTGCTCGACGATTTTCCGGACGAGATCGTATTTTTGGGCGTCGAACGTCGTCCGGGCCTGCGAACGGACGCTCTCGACGTACGTGCGGATGTCGCGTCGCTCTTTTTGGACGATCGGGATCATCATTTTGGCCCAATCGCGCTGCGGGACGAAATCAGGATGGGAAACCAACGAGATCGCTTTCAGGATCGGCAACGCCTTGTCGTGCCCATAGGTTTCGCGCAATTTCATCACGTATTGCTGTTGCAGCTTGAGGGCGACTCCCGTTTTCTGTTTCGCGGCCGCCAAGTCGGCCGAACAATTCCGGCACTGTTTGGCCCAAAACGGATTGGACGTGTTGCAACTCAGGCACGGTTCCTCATAAGGCCGATTGCATTTCGGGCACATGCGCCCCGCGGGGACAACCGGGGAATGACAATGCGGGCATTTTTCACCGGACGGAACGATCCCGAAAGGTGTCGCGACGGAAACGGGACCCTTCATTGGCGATGCCGATGCCTCCGATGTGGATGCGCCCGATGTGGATGTGCCCGATGTTGATGTGCCCGATGTTGATGTGCCCGATGTTGATGTGCCCGATGTTGATGTGCCCGAAGTGGATGCGTCGGCAGGAACCGTCGAACCGGAGGTTGACGGAACGGGGGAAGGGACGTTTTGGTTTTCCTGTTCATTGCCGAAAAGAGTCGGTCGCGTCGCCTTCCCTATTTTGACCATTTCATCCTGAAACGCCTCGACGGAAGGAAAACGGGCCCCTGGCGACTCGTTCAAGGCTTTGAGAAGAACATCCCGTAATTCGACGGGTAGTTTGTCCACAGCCAAGGCATCCGGTTCCTGCTTCGAAACAACATAGGCGATGCAGGCGGCCAAACTCCAAATATCCGCCGCTGGACCGACCAATTCGGAAACGGCCCGCTGTTCCGGCGCAAGGAAAGGGGATGGGTTGAAAACTCCCGACTCAACCATACCGGGACAAACCGCCGGATCGTGAAAATGTCCCACGTCGGCATCGACCAGGATAGTCGAATCCGGCCCGAGAAAAATATTTTCCGGCTTGATGCTGCGATGCACGATTCCTTGCCGGTGCATCTCGATCAACAGTTGACACAGCGGAAGAAAACGTTTGGAGACGTCGAACGGCCGCATCGATTTGCCGGCAACAACCCATTCCCGGAGCGTTTTGGCCGTCCCGCCCGCATCACGAACATACCACAACCAGGAGTCGGTTTTTCCATACAGCAACGGTCTGAAGAACGGCGCCTCCGCCGGTAACGCCTGGAGTTGCCGGATGTCGCTTTCGAAACGACCCGCTCCGCCGTCGATCCCGAACGTGGCGGCGTCGAAACGTTTGAGAACCAGATTCTTCTTCCGGGCGCGATCGAAAATATTCCATGTCTCGCTTTTAGGAGAGGTGTCCAAACGGTCCTTGAATGAAAACGATTCGGGAAATCCGTTCGTTTCACCGGCAGAATCCGTGGCGGCGGCGGGCCAGCCGTCGCCCGGTCGGTCAGGTAGGGACAGATCAGCTTCACTCATGGGGATGTCGATTCAAACGGGAGAAGGCGGGGCTTATCCGTACGTTTTTACCTGGAGACAGGCACAACGAGACAGGTATATACCGGAAACGCGATGAAAACGGACATTTGGTCAAGTCTGCTTGCCGCGCTCACCCGTCATAACATATTGTTAAATATCGGATTACACGTTGTGTTCGAGCGGCAAGCGATTGTTCGCGGGAACATTTTCATGTCGTTCGAAGTATAACGCAAGCGGGTTATTATACACTTTACTCGCGTCCCTGTCCAATGGACTTGCCGAATCAAGTAGGGCAAACCTTTTTTCTTCTTCCGAATGCAGGACAAAAGAGTAAGAAAACGATCATGCCGGTTTTTTCGACATGATCGCCAGTACACATCCCGACGCCCGATAGAACCGTCTTTGAACTTGCCGCGAAAACCGCACGGCATCCCTTTTCCCGACCGCATGGGAGGGTTAGGGTGAGGGCAGGCCGGCGACAGTGACACAACCGGTACTGTGACGCTATTTGTCCCCGTAGCAAAAAACGTCGATTCCAAGCGCTTCAGCCATAGCGGCCTTGACGGCCAACAGGCGGTCGGCGTCGCGCGGCGTCGCGGCATACGCGATCCGGATCCGGCCCGAGTGTTGCCGTGCCATGAATTGCTCGCGTGAAACGTGATTCAGGACGGCGTTCATGATCGCTTCTTCGGGGGAGCAGAGACTCAACCGGCGCTGCACTTCGTCGCGGGGCAGGGTCACGGCCCGACCGCGGCCGATATCCATCGCCGGCCTGCCTTTTTCGACGAAAATGCGCGACCAGACGATTTCTCCGCGACGGCACACTCCGCGAAGAGTTCCCCCGCCGAGCGGGAAAAAGTCGATCGGCCGTCGAACGCTTTCCGCCGCTTTCCAACCGCCTTCGAACCAGGCCGGCGGGACCGCGGCGCTTTGAAACGTCCACACGAACCCGTCGACGGTTTCGGTCGGGTCTGTATCTCCCCAACGTATTTGCATTTGCGTCGTTTCAAGCGGCTGTTCCAACGCGGCGGCAACCCGCCGGGTCAACAAGGCGTCCAAGGCGGCCGGTTCATCGCCGGCGTAAAAATGGAGGAAAGGCCGGCCCTCGAAAAAATACCGGCTGCTTCCGGGGGCCTTGATCGGCGGCCGTTCGGTGTTCCCGAGAATACCTTCCGCCAGATCGACGGCGGGAAGCAGGTATTTCAACCCTTGAACGCCTTGTATCCCGATCGCGGTACACCCGTACCGGTCCGCCAAACGCAGGACAGCGATATAAACCTTGCATTGAGGCAGTATTTGCCGAAGCGTCAGATCGGTTTCCTCGTTTTCACCGAGATGAAACGTCATTCCTTTCGCCATGATCCAGCGGTAGACGTCGCGAGCCTCCTCATCGGTGATGCGGCCCGCTTCGTAATAGAGCTCCGCCAAACTGAGCCGTTCCTTGAAGATGCCCAGCCCGAAAAGCGATTCGTCCGGGAGAATCGTGTTGTACGTTCCAGTGTCCCCGTCGTGAAACACCCCTAAAATGGCCTTTCCGGCTCGCAATTCGGCCGCCAGTTTTTCGCCGAGTATCCGGTTCGTCGAAGTAACAGCTTGTCGTTTCAGGGCGGTAAGATGGGAGGTCGAATGCTTCAAAACGCCTGTTTTCAGCCATTTTTCAAGTCGTTCCAGAAACCATTTGTCGGAAAAATCGACGCTCCAAAGCGATGAAAACGGTTTGCCGGCCTTCCCCAAACCGTCGTTCAGGTTGAGCATTCCGGCAATCGAAGGGGTTTTACCGATCCATCGGGCGCACGTCAGAATGGGTCCGCGATGCAAAAGCAGCCCGGGAAGAAGGTGGTTCGAGTACCGGCAAGTCGATTCGACGACGAGAACAGGCGCTTCGGGATCAAGATTCGAAAATAAATCGAGCCCTTCTTTCTGCGAGGCGACAAACCCGTGTTTTTCCGACGGTTTATACGGATGCGCGCGAACGAGGGAAAAGCCGACGCTCTTAAAAGCTTTGTTCAAAAGCCCTTCCATCTCGACAAAAGAAGCCCAATACCGCTGGTTGACGGCAGGTTCCCGCTCGCCGCCTGCAAGGAGGTACACCGTTTTTCGGGAATCGACCGGCTCGACTTTGACCGTTTTTACAGGCTTCGAAATCTTCGTATACTTCGCATTCCCCGCAGAGCCGCTCTTCTTGGCATTCTTCGATTTGTTCTTTGCCGAAGAAACGGAATTTCCTGTCGGCAGAGAGGCTTTTCCTCCCGAAACCGTTTTTACATAACGCTTTGAGTCACCTTTCGTCGGATGTTCCGCCACTTTATTTTTTGTCGGACTATTTGCCGTCTTTTTGACAGTCGCTTTATTTTTCGCAGTCACGCCAGACCTCCTCGGTGAAATCGCGGAAAAACCGCTGACTCATCCGTCGCCAAAGAACGCTCGATTCGACTCGCATTATCGCATGAGGATCCCTTTGCTGCAAGCGTTTTCGACGATTTTTGTCGTCAAAACCACAGAAAAAGCAAAAACGGCGCAGCGTTTCCATCCAAAGACGCGACGTTGTCGCACGAAACACGATTGCGATTTCGCCGCGTTTCCAGTATATGCCGGGACATACCGCAAACCATCCGGCTCAGCCGGTCGCGCGTATCTCCCGCCACGAAGCCGGAAACGAGGCGTAGCACAGCGATCGGAGTTGACGTAAATCGCGGTCGTTTCACGCTGTTGCGATCCAAGCGCGTATCAACCACAAGGCGGGTACGCCTTTCCGTTTTCAACGATCGATTCCGTTACGGGCCGAAAAGATCGGAAAAGAAGGTTCTTTTCGGCGCTTTCGAACGCTCTTTCGGGAAGGCAACCCCTTCCTTGCGGAGTTCGTTCATGTAATCGACCGCGATGTTCATGACTTCGTCGAGGTAGAAATCCCGCTTGATCTTATCCTCGCTTTCCGCCATTTTCTCGTATTTTTCTTTTTCCTTTTTATCGGCATTGAGCCGATCCAGTTCGGCAAAATACTTTTCTTCGTTGAGTGTGATCGTCTTTTTCGCCTTCATTTCCTTGTACAAGGCAATATCCCGTTTCAAGGCGTCGAACTCGGTGTTTTTGCTTGTCCGGGCATCGGATTCCGACTGGAGGACCTTATCGAGTTTCGCGGTGACGTACTGGAAAACGGGAAATTGGCCCGCCGCCGGAATTTTCTCGAATTTGAGCGCGTAATCGAGATCTTCCTCGCAAATGTCCTCGATGACGTCGTTGAGCGAGGGCAAAACCACGTCGGAAACCACGCCCTTGAGCTGCGGCGACTCGCCGCCGGGAAGGTAATACCCCTGGATGGTCAACTTCAACGCCCCGTAGGAAGAGTTGTCGATCAGGCCGAGTTCCTCACCGAGAACCTTCATCTGCTGCACGGAACCTTTCCCGTGCGTCCGGGAATCGCCGACGATCAGGCCGCGCTGGTAGTCACGGATCGCCCCGGCGAAAATTTCACTCGCGCTGGCACTGAATTTGCTGACCATGACCACCAACGGCCCGGTCCAATCGACCCCGGGATCCAAATCGTTCAACGCCCGGATTCGCGGCGGCATATTCGGCATCTGGTCCTTCGTCTGGACCACGTTACCCGTTTCGATGAACAGGCCGGTCAGGGAAACCGCTTCCTGGAGCGAACCGCCGCCGTTGTACTGGAGATCGAGCACGACGGCATCGACGTCTTGGGCGACGAAATCCTTCAGTATCCGCCTGACATCGGTCGTCGTGCTCTTGGCATTCGGGTCCCCGCGCCGGGCGGCATCCATGTCGAAATAGAAACTCGGCAGATTGACGATCCCGATCTTGTACGGCGTGCCGTCCCCCTTGTTCCCGACTTCAAACACCTCGCCCTTGGCGGCGCTGTCTTCGAGCTTGATGACTTCACGGGTAATCTCCACCGTTTTTCGGGCGCCTCCGTCGTCCGGCAGGATTTCCAGGCGGACGATCGTGCCCGCCTCCCCGCGGATCCGGCTCACGACGTCGTTGAGTTTCCAATCGACAATATCTTCCATGGGCCCCTCCTTCCCCTGGCCGACGGCGATGATTTTGTCCTCGCCTTTGATCAGGCCGCTCTTCTGGGCGGCGCCGCCCTTGACCAGGTTCTTGATGACCGTGTAACCGTCGACGGAGGTGAGCGTCGCCCCGATGCCCTGCAATCGCAGACCGATGCTGATGAGGAAATTTTCGTACGTGGAGGGACTCATGTAGGTCGAATGGGGATCGAGCGCGGTGCCGACGGAAGTCAAAAACACTTCAAGCACTTCGTCGTTGTTGCTCGCGCCCTTTCCGTTGACCTGGAGCATGCGCTTCCGGAAACCGTTGTAACGGCGCCGCAGCCGGAGAATCGGATCCTCGGCGTCTTCCTTCGCGACTTTCGCGGGCTCCTCGTTGCTCGCGGCCGCTTTTTCCCGCTCTTTCGCCTTGTCCCGGGCTTCCCCTTTCAAGACGAGAATCTCGAATTTGATCCGCTTTCTCCAGCGGTCGAACGCCTCCGCCTCGGTTTTCGGATAAGTCAACAGCTTCTTATCCTTGACCATTTCCTCATCGACCGTGAAATCGTGCCGCATTTCGAGCAATTGCGCGACGGTCTTCATGCGTTCGTCGATGCGGAGGAGAAACCGGTTGTAAATCGCGAACGGGACAGTCAGGTCGCCGCTTTTGACGATGTCGTCGAAATCGGTTTCATAACGGGAGAATTCGTCGATATCCGACTGGTTGAAGTAGAGCTTACTCGGATCGAGCAATTCGAAAAGGAGTTTGAACGTCCTCCGGGAAATCTCGTCGTCGATTTTCGGGTGTTCCAGGTGCGAAATTTGCAGGATTCTCGCAAAATTGCGTGCGATAATCCTGTCTTGCGGCCGCGGTGCGAGCGTCGGAACCGGGATGGGATCGGCGAGCGTCTTAACGGCCTGAAGCGAATCGGAGCCGTCAGCGGGAGTTACGTGCGGACCTGCGGAAGCATTGGGATCGGGATCGATCGCCGGGGTCACCGGCAAGGTCACCGGTAAGGTTGCTGGCGGAGCGACCGGCTGAGCCCGGACCGGGGAGGTCGCGCGCGAACCGAGTCCGAAAAAAACGAGCATGCTTAAGGTCAACACGTGGGAAGCGAGCGAGAGCCAACATGATTTCATGAATATATCCCCGGTGGATGGCGTGAAAAGTTTGCGAAAATTCCGTGAAAAACCTGTGAAACAACTGCATTGCGCGAGTCCCGGCGCGAGAATCCGAAACGACGATCGCGCCGATCATGTACTGAAAGCCATTGAAATTCCCCGAAGCCGACGAATTAGGAGCCTGCCCACCGGAAACAACACAGCCGTAGGTAAACAGGCAGTTTGAGCGGAAAACGTAACCGGCTTCGGCATAAAGCAAGAAAAAATCCATACCGAACGGACGCAATCCGGACGGAGCGATCCATTCTACAGTGAACGGGAAAATTCGGCAAGACGAAAATCGCATTCCCTGG
>QMCE01002322.1_pt1 | contig 10498 bp, 6 predicted proteins | sample 1821851 | NCBI WGS metagenome assembly QMCE01 (sample SAMN09453174, study PRJNA476694) | Termite gut metagenome, whole genome shotgun sequencing project. | isolation source: worker | host: Odontotermes sp. | place: South Africa:Pretoria | collected 2016-01-28
GTTTGGGGTAATCCCGGTTGTGCTTATTCTATTACGCACTTGTGCCCCGGTAAATCCCCGTCTTCACAAACTGCGGGGTCACTACATATTGTCTCCCCCCGCGGCGGATTCAGCTTTCGCGCAGCGGCCACATATGGTATACTAGAGCGTGTTCACACTAATACTAATATTAAAATGAATACGCCACCTACACCCCACCATGTTTTTTGTGATGGCGAACGGAGTGGATGGATGACCAAAAACCTTCTTGAGAAATTGAAAGAATCCCTTGGCGCTGTTTTGCCCATCCTTGTTATTGTGCTGGGCCTGCACTTCGCCATTGCGCCGCTGCCCGCCGCCACCCTGGCGTTGATGCTGGCAGGCTCGCTGATGCTGATTATTGGCCTTACGCTGTTTGCCCTTGGCACCGACATGGCCATGATGCCCATGGGCGAGCACGTGGGTTCATCGCTTTTGGCCAGCCGCAATTTGCGGCTTTTGGTGGCCATCCTGTTTGTGTTCGGCTTTATTGTAACGGCGGCCGAGCCGGACTTGCAGGTGTTTGCCGGGCAGGTGGCCTCCATCCCAAGCGGTTTGCTCGTTGTGGGCATTTCGCTGGGCGTGGGCCTTTTTCTGGTGCTGGCCACCCTGCGCATTTTGTTCCAGTGGCGGCTTTCCTACCTGCTGATGATTCTTTATGGCATTACTTTCCTTTTGGCCATCTTTGGCGCCGACTATCTTGCCGTTGCCTTCGACGCCTCGGCCGTGACCACCGGGCCCATTACCGTGCCCTTCCTTTTGGCCATTGGCGCGGGTTTTGCCTCCATTTCCGGCAACCGCAATTCCGACGAAGACAACTTCGGCATCTGCGCCGTTTGCTCCGTTGGGCCCATCATCGCACTGCTCATCCTTGGCATGTTCAGCAACCCTTCTTCCAACACCTACCAAATGACGGCCGGGCAGGCGCACGGCGGCGCCGTGCGGCAGCTTCTTGGCGGGCTTGGGCACACCCTTGTTGGCGTCATCTACGTTATTGGGCCCATCCTTGTCATTTTTCTCATCTTTCAGGTTGTGCGGCTGCGGCTTTCCAAAAGTGAGCTTGTGAAAATATTCGTGGGCCTTGGCTACCTGCTGTGTGGTCTCACGGTGTTCCTTACCGGGGTGAACGAGGGCTTTATGCCGGCAGCCACCGCCCTTGGCAAAAGCATGGGCGGCCTGAACTACAACTGGGTGTTGGTGCCGCTATGCATCATTGTGGGCGCCTGCGTGGTGGTAGCCGAACCGGCCGTGCACGTGCTTACAAAACAGGTGGAGGAAATCACCTCCGGCGCCATTCCCCGCAACATGATGCTGTTTGGCATGGCGGCCGGGGTGGGGCTGGCGCTTAGCCTGTCCATGGCGCGCATGCTGCTGGGGCTCTCCATTTGGTGGGTTATGCTGCCGGGCTACACCATTGCGCTGGCGCTAACCTTCTTTGTTCCACCCATCTTTGTGGGCATTGGGTTCGACAGCGGCGGCGTGGCCGCCGGCGCCATGAGTGCCGCCTTTGTGCTGCCCTTCACCGTTGGGGTATGCCAGGCCATTGGGGGCAATGTTGTGCTGGACGCCTTTGGCGTGGTGGGCACGGTTGCCATGATGCCGCCCATGACCGTGCAGATAATGGGCGTGATATACCAGAATAAACTGCGCAAGGCCGACAAACTGGAGGCCGACGAACTGGAGCACGACGCCGCCGAGGTTGAGAGCGAAACAACACAATAAACACCGCACTATGAACGCAGAAAGGAACATTTTTGCCATGGAATTAGAGCAGCACCAGGCACTGCAGCTCAGCCTGCTAACAGTGGTGGCCAACCGCGACAAAAGCGAGCGGATGACCGCAATTTTAGAGCAGCACCACGTTGCTTTTGGGCTTGTGGGCCTGGGGCGGGGCACCGCCACCTCGCACATTTTGAACTATCTGGGCCTGGGCTACACCGAAAACGTGCTTTTTCTCTCGATTATGCCCACCCATGAGGCCCTGAAAACACTGGACGTGCTGGACGAAATGCTGCAACTGAAAGCCCCGGGGCACGGCATAGCCTTTATTACCGCCGTGCACCAGGGCTGCTACCACAGGCCGGTGGAATTTGCCACCACCAACAGCGAAGGAGAGCTAGCCATGGAAAACCTGCCCACCACCCACGATTTGATTTTGGTTGTTGCAAACCGCGGCTACACCGAGGAAGTGATGGACGCAGCCCGGGCTGCCGGAGCTACCGGCGGCACTGTGCTGCACGCGCGTGGCTGCGGGCTGCCGGGCGCCGAAAAATTCTTCGGCGTCACCATCCAGCACGAAAAGGAGCTGGTGATGATTGTGGCCCCGGTGGAAATCAGCTTCGGCATCATGGGCTCTATTGCGGGCACGGCCGGGCCCGGCACAAACGCCAACGCCATCTCGTTCTCCCTGCCGGTGGGCAGCGTGCGCGGGCTGGCAAAGCCTGTCGGGCCGGATGCTCTTGTTTAACCCAGCCCCGCCTTGGCCGCCTCGATTTGCTTGCGTATGGCCACAAAAACTTCCACAATTTGCGGGTCAAAATGTGTTTCGGCGTCCTTTGTTATAATGCCGTAGGCTTCCTTGCTGGTGAATGCCTTTTTGTAGGGCCGCAAGCTGGTCAGCGCGTCGTACACGTCCACAATGGCCATCATGCGCCCCTCCAGCGGGATATCCTCACCCGCAAGGCCGTAGGGATAGCCCGAGCCGTCCCACTTTTCGTGGTGGCTGGCCGCGGTGCGTTGCGCGCTGCGCAAAAAGTCGGCCTCGCCGGTGCGGCTAATCATTTGCGCAATAATGCGCTCGCCCTCCGCCGGGTGGGCCTTCATCACCGCAAACTCCTCGTCTGTCAGCTTGCCGGGCTTGTTCAGCACGGCGTCTGAAACCAGTATCTTGCCCAAATCGTGCAGGCGGGCCGAGGAAACATAGGCCTCCATGTTCCAGTGGCGCAGCTCGTCCAGATACAGCCCGCGCGCCAGCATGGCGTCAGCCAAAATTTTCAGGTAGGCCGTTGTGCGGCCAATGTGCCCGCCGGTGTTTGCGTCGCGGCTTTCCACCAGTTCTGCCAGCGTGAACACGATGTTGTTGTGCAGCAAAAAAAGCTGCTGGGTGCGCTGGCGCAGCTGCTGGGTGCGCTCGCGTATCACATTGTCCAAATCCAGGTGGTGTTTCAGGCGGTTGATGAGCACTGTTTTGGAAAAAGGCTTCGTAATAAAGTCCACGGCGCCCAACTCTATGCCGTGGGCTTCGCTGGCGTTGTCGGCAAGGCCGGTTAAAAAAATAACGGGGATGTCCGCGTAGGCACTGCTTGCTTTCAGGCGGCGTATCGCCTCAAAGCCGTTTATGCCGGGCATCTCCACGTCCAGCAAAATAAGCGCGGGTGCCACCTTTTCCAGCATGGCAAACATCTTTGCCGCCGTGGGCAAGGTGATAACCTTATATTCATCCTCCAGCGCCGCCGCCACGGCGGAAAGGTTCGTGTCGCTGTCGTCCACCACAAAAATTGTTTCCGGCTGCATAGTATACCTCACGGCGTTTTAACAGGTGTTATGATGAAAAGAACTCGTCCACGCGCTCTAACAGCTGGGCGGGCACAATGGGCTTTTGGATGATGCCGCCCGCCGAAAGCGCCAGAGCCTTTGCCAGCACGGCCTCATCTGTGTGCCCGGTGAGGAAAAGCACCGGGATATCGCGCCAGCCCGGCTGGCCCTGCAGCTTTTCCGCCGCGTCCAGCCCGTTCATATCCGGCATTTCAATGTCCAGCAAAATCAGGTGGGGAATTTTGCCCTTCTCCAGCAGCGAGAACATTTTGGCCGCCGAGGGCATGGTGAGCACCCGGTAGCCGCTTTCCAGCGATGATGCGGCCAGCGTCAGGTTGGCGTCGTTGTCGTCCACAATAAATATCATTTTTTGCATTGCGCCCGCCCCTATAAATGCCGCAAATGGCGCAGCATCAGATAATCTGTGGTGTGCATCGCCAGTTTTTCGCGCAGCACCGTTTCGTCTATGGGCTTCACAATAAAATCGCTTGCGCCAAAATAAACGGCGGCATTCAGGTTGTCTATCGTTCCTTCGCTTGTAAGGAACAGGATGGGCGTTTTTTCGTGCCCCGGGCTTTCCCGTATAAGGGGAACCAATTCAAAACCGCATAGCACCGGCATTTTGCAATCCAGCAAAAATAAATCGGGCGATATCTTCTCCAAAAGCACCTTCAACATTTCGGGCTTGGGCAGGGTGTACACCCGGTACTGCCGGTGCAGCAGCTGGTTCAGCGATTTCAATATACTGGGGTTGTCGTCCACGGCCAGCACAATGGGCTTCAGGTCTTCGTGCTTTTCGGGGTCCAGCTGGTTCTCAATGTGGCGGGCCAGTTCCGCGTCGGAGAAGGGCTTGGTCACCAAATCCACCGCGCCAAGGCCCATGGCCTTGATGATGCTTTTTTTGTCGCGCTTGCCCGTTAAAAATATCACCGGTATCTCGGCGTAGCGGGCGTCGGCCTTCAGCGTTTGTATGGTTTCAAAGCCGTCGGTGCCCGGCATGTTAATGTCCAGCAATATCAAATCGGGCACAACGTTTTCAAGCAGTTCAAACAGCTTTTCGGCACTTTGCGCGGGGTACACCGTGTAAGCCTGCTGCAAGCGGGTTTTCACCGCCAGCAAGCTGTAATTCACGTCGTCCACATAGATGATTTTTCTGCGAAACTCGTCCACGGTGTTCTTCCTCTTCTCTGCGGTGTGTTTGGAACAATCGAAGTGTATTGATTTGGCTCAATGTCCAAAGGCCAATCCTGTCTTGTTCTATTCTTTTGCCTGCCTCGCCAGTTCCGTCAGCTTCTCGGCCACCGGCGCCAGCTCCATCATGTCCACTTTTTCCCGCAGCCACGCCGCAAGGCCCTCGTCCGTCTCGTAGTGGTATCGGTCTATCTCCGCCATCGCGGCGTCCACGCCGTCCATGTCAAAAACCTCGCAGGCCGCGCAAAGCTTGGCCAGCACCGCCGCGTCCGGTTTGCTCTTTTTGGGGCGGGGGTTTTCGGCGTCCAGGCGCACAAGCAACGCCGCAATTTCTTCGGCCAGCTGGTTTGCGGCAGCGCGGAAGGCCGGATGATGCTCGCGTATATACGCCAAATCCTCTGCCTTGGCCGCGTTTTCCAGCTCGGCGGCGCGCTTGCCAATTTGCTCGGCAAACATGTCGTGGCTGGCCCCTTTTATGCCGTGCACGGCTATCTCGTAGCCGGGCAGGCTCTCTGCGTCTATATTGTCCGCCTCGCCCAGCAGGCGCGCCAAGCAGGCGGCGTAGGAGCGCAATATCCGCACATAGGCGGCTTCGTCGCCATCGTATTTGGCAAGGCCGCGGGCGGTATCCAGCCCGTCAATCTCTACGTCGCAAATGCGCGTGGGCACGGCCTGCTGTTGTTCTTCCGGCAAGCCGGCCGCACATTCTTCGGCCAGTGCCGCGGCCTCCTCAAAGTCGCTGTGCAACACATGCTCCATAATGCGCTCCAGCACCTCGGCCGTTTTGCGGGAAAGCTTACCCTGCTTCAGCCCGGCCAAAATGTCTGTGGCGCCCTTGCGGTCGTAATCCTCGCATTTTTCGCGCACATCCAGCAGTTTTTCGCGCACATCCGCCGCATCTTCATCACCGCCGCCGCTTTCCTCATCGGGGGCCAGTTTTTCAATCAGCGCCTGCAATTCCCGCAGGAAGGCCGGTGTGCCCTCCTCAATGCGCACGGTGTCGGCATCCCGCCCGGCAAATTCCAAGTCCTTCGCACCGGCGGAAAGCCCCGCCTCCCCAATATTTGCAAGCGCGCTTTTCATGCCATGTACGGCCACGGTGTAGCGTTGCAGCAAATCCGCGTCACCTGGTCCTTTTTCAATCATTTCCGCCAGCACCGGCACAGCCTTTCGGGCGTCGCGCACAAAGGAGGAAAGCAAAAGCGGGTCGGCCTGGGGCTTGGCCGCAGCGGCGCCGCCGGCCTGCATGGCGGCTTTTTGCTTGCGCGCCTCGGCAATCACCTCGGGGGGCTGCTTGTCGCGCACCAGGCGGTTCAGCACGGTGTCCAGCTGCCGTATGTCAATGGGCTTCGCGATAAAATCATCAAAACCGTTTTGCAAAAACAGCTTTGCCTGCTTTGCCACGGCGTTGGCCGTAAGCGCCACAATGGGGGCGGTATAGCCCAGCTTCCGCAGGTATTTCGTGGTTTCCATGCCATCCATCACCGGCATCATATGGTCCATAAACACAATGTCGTAGGTGTTGCCGTCCTTAATCTTTTCGATGGCCTCCAAGCCGCTGGCGGCCGTTTCGGTTTGCAGGCCATACAGCTTCATCAGGCCCGCGGCCACATAAATATTCGTCTCCACGTCGTCCACAATCAGCACTTTGCCGTAGGGCATATAGTCGCGCGTAAGCTGCATCCTTTTGCGCTGCGCAATGTGCCCCAGTTGGAAGGTGCGCAAATTCTCCGCAACCTCCTTGCCCAGCACCCCGGCGTCCACAATGCCCTGCGGCAGCCCCACCACAAACAGGCTGCCCCGGCCCGGCTCGCTTCCCACGCGAATTTCACCGTTCATCAGGTACACCAGCCGCTGCGTGATGGCCATGCCCAGCCCCGTGCCCTCAATAACGCGGGCTGTCTCCGCCTGGAAGCGCGTGTATTCGTCGAACAGCTTGTCAATTTGCTGCTTTGTCATGCCCTGGCCGGTGTCCTTCACGCCAATGATAAGCATAACCTCGTTGTTCTCGCGCTGTTCAAAGCCCAGCCGCAGGGTAACGCTGCCCTCCTCTGTATATTTGAACGCATTGGACAGCAGATTGTTCAAAATTTGCTTGATGCGCAACTCGTCGCCCACCAGGCGCGCGGGCAGGTTTTCGTCAATTTGCAGCACAAACTCGATGGGCTTTGAGCCAACGCGCATCATATTCAGCTGCACGGAATCGTTGATAAGGCTGGCAATCTCGTAGGGGGCAGGCGTGATATCCAACTTACCGGCTTCTATTTTGGAGAAATCCAGCACGTCGTTGATGATGCCGAGGAGCAAATCGCAGGAGGCATATATTTTGGCAAGGCCCTCCATCACACCGGCGGGCAGGGTGTCGTCCTGCACCAATATCTCGGTAATGCCCAAAATGGCGTTCATGGGCGTGCGTATCTCGTGGCTCATGTTGGCCAAAAACGAGGACTTTGCCTTGTTGGCAATTTCGGCCGCGGCCAGCGCGTCCTCCAGCTTGTGCTGCAGCTTTGTGGCCTCCGTCACGTCGTCGATGCTGCCCACAATGCTCACCGTGTCGCCCTCGTATATGGGCGCGGTGTAGGCGTGGAAGGTGAGGCCGTCAATTTCCAGCATCCAGTCCTGCGGGCCCTCTGCGCGCGTTTTTTTGGCGTACTCGCTAAAGTCTACCCGCAGCAGCGGCTGCACAGCCAAAATTGGTTCGCCCTCCAGGTCGGCGGGGTTCAGCCCCAGCTTTTCCAGATATTGCCCACGGAAGGTGGTGAGGATGCCCCCGGCGTCCACGCTCCACACAATGCCCTTATAGTTTTGGGTAACCGCCACCAGCTTTTTGTACTGCGCGTCACGTTCCGCCGTGCGCTTGTCAATTTCGGCCAGCATGCGCTCAAAGTCGCGCATGTCGCGGTAATAGCCGGCAATCATCCGCTCGCCCTTGTAAACCACGCGTATCAGCGTTGCCTCGCCCGGTATCAGTTCGCCGCTGGGCAGGCGGAACGTCCATTCAAACTGCGCGCGCCCCTCCTGGTAGGTTTTTTTAATGTGCTCCGAAAGCACCTCGCGGGACAGCCGTCCGCCGGGCTGGCGCTCGGGCAGCAACTGCCAAAAGCCGCTCAGCAGGCTTTGCTCGTCGGGCATTTCAAACACGGCCAGTGCCGCGTGATTGCAGTCAATGGCCTCCCCGGCCTGGTTGAATATCGCAGTGGCCAGCGGCGTTGCGTCGAAGGTGATTTGCACCAGCTCGTCGGCCTCGCGCATCTTCGCCATCTCTGCCAGGCGGATGTTCTTTTGGCGGTTTGCCTCGTCGGCCTTGCGCTTTGCTTTGTCCAGCCGCTGCAGCATCAGAATAAGCACCGCTGCCAGCACCGCCCCCAAAAGCAGCATAATCAGCGCCATGCGCAGCAAATCGCCGTAGTATTCGCCCGTTGGCGTGGCAAGCGTCAATATCCAGCCGTTGGACAAGCGCGCCGAAAAAGTGACCACCCGCTCACCGTTGTAGTCGTCAATCTCGGCTTCCAGCAGGTTGCCGCCCGCGGCAAGCTGTTCCACAATGGCCATGTCGCCCGCGTCTTCCATGGGGAAGTCGCGCAGGTTCAGCGGCGCCCGGCCGTGCCCGGGGTAGGCGATGATATCCAAATCCGCGTCCATCAAAAAGCCGTAGCCGCCGTCTGTCAGGCGCGTTTCGGTAATGCAGTCTCGCACCTGCTGAAAGGGAACGTCCAGCGCCACCACACCCAGGGGGTTTCCGGCATCGTCAAAAATGCGGCGCGTGCAGGCAACGGTCTCCACGTTCAGCTGCGCGCTGTTGAACACCTGCGTGAGCGCCACTTCGCCGCCGGCCTTCACCGCGGCCGTGTACCAAGGATAGGCCGCGGGGTTGAAGTCCGGCTTCTGTGGGCCTCCCAGGGGGGCTATAAACGTGCCAACCAAGGCGCCTTCATCTTTGAAGGTGTCAAAATAGCCATACATCCGGCCCAGTTCAACGCCAAATTCTTGTCCCTTCAGCGAGGTGGAAGCCTCCTCCAATTTGCCGCTTACCGCATCCGTCAAATAGCCGTTCGGCAGGTCTTCCCCACCGCCCCACACCATCATGTTGCGTATTGAGTCTGAAACAATATTCACGGCGGCCATGGGTCCGCTGAAATCGGCCTCGATTTTTTGCATGGTTTGGGTAACAACGCCCTCGGCCTCGCGGCTTAAATGGCGGCGCATGATGGTGGCCGCCAGCAAAAAACTGGATGCCACCATAACGCTAAACGCCAGCACAACCAGCGTGATGCGCACGCGAAGCGAATCGCAAAACAGCGTTTTGCGCAGGAATTTTAAAAGCGACCAGCCTTTGGCCATGTGCACCCACCCATTAATAGACAATATACGGCATGGTTTTACATTATTATAAAAAGCTTACCTGCCGCCAGCGGTTTTGTCAATGTATCCACTTGGCAAAACGGGCAAACACATGAATGTAAAATTTGCAGCCAATTACAATAACGCGCCCGCGTGTGTATTGTCGTCAAGTGGCAGGCCGGATGCCCAGATATGCCTCAAGGCAAATTCCGCCGCAAAACCCCCTCCCGGCTGGGAGGGGGCGAAAATTACAAATAATACCGTATCACACGCCCGCAATGTTGGGCAGCATGGCAAAGCTGGCTTCCAGTTGCTCGTCGGTGGGGGCGCTGTCGGTCATCTGGCCGTCCTGATAGCTGGTGTAGGCGTTCATGTCAAAATATCCGGTGCCGGTAAGGCCAAACAGAATGGTCTTTTCCTCCCCCGTCTCCTTGCAGCGCCGGGCCTCCTCCAGTGCCCCCAGAATGGCGTGGGCCGATTCCGGCGCGGGCAAAATGGTTTCGCAGCGGGCAAACAGGGTGGCCGCCTCGAATACCTTTGTCTGCGGCACAGATATGGCCTCCACGTAACCGTCGTGGTACAACTGCGACAAAACCGGCGCCATGCCGTGGAAACGAAGGCCTCCCGCATGGTCGGCGGCCGGCATAAAGCCCGAGCCAACGGTGTACATTTTGGCAAGCGGCGTCATGCGGCCGGTGTCGCAAAAATCATAGGCATAGCGCCCGCGGGTAAGCGAGGGGCAGCTGGCAGGCTCCACCGCCAAAAAGCGCGGGTTGGCTTTGCCGGTAAGCTTGTCCACCGCGTAGGCCGAGAGCAGCCCGCCCAAATTGGAGCCGCCGCCCGCGCAGCCCACCACCACGTCGGGATACTCGCCCAGGCTGTCCATGGCGGCCTTGGCCTCTATGCCAATCACGCTTTGGTGCAAAATAACCTGGTTCAGCACACTGCCCAGCACATAGCGGCAGTTTTGCTTTTCCATGGCGCGCTCCAGCGCCTCGCTGATGGCACAGCCCAGGCTGCCGCCGGTGCCGGGGTACTCCTCCAGAATGGCCCGGCCCACCTTGGTGGTGTTGCTGGGGCTGGGAATTACCTGTGCGCCGTAGGTTTCCATAACAGCCTTGCGGAAGGGCTTTTGCTCGTAGCTCACCTTAACCATGTACACCAGCAGTTCCATGTTAAAATAGGCACTGGCCATGGCCAAAGCCGTGCCCCACTGGCCCGCGCCCGTCTCGGTGGTAAGGCTGGTTACGCCCTGCTGCTGCGCGTAGTACACCTGCGCGGCAGCGCTGTTCAGCTTGTGGCTGCCCGAGGTATTGTTGCCCTCGTATTTGTAATAAATTTTAGCCGGGGTGCCAATGGCTTTTTCCAAACTGTAGGCGCGGATGAGGGGCGAGGGGCGGAACATGCGGTAATA
>QMCE01769518.1_pt2 | contig 10498 bp, 10 predicted proteins | sample 1821851 | NCBI WGS metagenome assembly QMCE01 (sample SAMN09453174, study PRJNA476694) | Termite gut metagenome, whole genome shotgun sequencing project. | isolation source: worker | host: Odontotermes sp. | place: South Africa:Pretoria | collected 2016-01-28
TTGGCCCTTAATTATTGAACAAATGCTTGCGGTGACGATGGGAGCCGCCGATACCATTATGGTAAGTTCCGTAGGCGAACACGCTGTTTCGGCGGTTAACATCATCGATAATATTAATAATTTATTGATAATCGCGTTTACGGCACTCTGTACCGGCGGCGCGGTCGTAGTAAGCCAGTACATCGGCCGGAAGGATTACGTCAAGTCGCGCCTTGCGTCGCGGCAGCTTTTGTACAGCGTCATCGCCATATCCCTTATGATGACGCTGTTCTCGGTATTGCTGCGGCGGCCCATAATCAGCCTTATCTACGGAAAGATTGAACAAGATGTTATGAATTCCGCCTCGATTTATTTTCTTATAACATCACTCTCTTATCCTTTTCTTGCCATGTTCAACGCTAATGCCGCTCTGTTCCGCTCTGTCGGCAACAGCCGCGTAACCATGTTCATAGCGCTTATGGTAAATATTCTGAACATCGGCGGAAATGCTTTTTTTATCTATGTATTGAAAATAGGGGTAACGGGCGCGGCCATTTCCACATTGGTAAGCCGCGCTGCGGCCGCAGCCGTTACAACGATTATGCTTACCCGCGGCGGCGGATTTATTTCACTTTCCGGTTTGTTCAAAAAACCGCAGATCGTCCATTCGATGATTAAAAATATTCTCAATGTAGGAATTCCCAGCGGTCTGGAAAGTTCGATGTTTCAGATAGGAAGGCTGCTTACCCAGCGGATTTTTACCGTTTTTGGAACGGCCGCCATTGCTGCCAACGCCGTCGCCAGTGTCATCAATTCATTTTCATTTATGCCGGGAATGGCTTACGGCTTGGCGCTTATCACCATAGTCGGTCAATGTGTCGGGGCGGGCGATTATGAGGCCGCGAGAAAACAAACCGCAAAAATAATGAAGCTTGTTTATATTACGCTGTTTATCCTTAGTGCGGTGATTTATATTTTCCTCGAACCGATAACCCATTTATTCAACCTGAGCGAAGAAGCGCGCGGTTTGGCGATTTCGTTCCTGAGGGTGCATTGTATTTCCATGGCCATCGGCTGGGGTCTCAGCTTCGCCCTTCCCAACGCGCTGCGCGCCGCCGGAGACGCCCGCTATGTGATGCTTGCCGCGACAATTTCCATGTGGACAATACGGGTCAGCGCCGCGTATCTTTTAACCTTCGTTTTCAATATCGGACCGCTGGGAGTGTGGCTTGCCATGGGCGCGGATTTTATGCTTAGAGGAACGCTTTACGGCATCCGCTGGACGCGCGGCAGATGGCGGAATCAAAAAGTTATCACCGATTAACGTTCCCGCTTGGAGTTTTGCAACTACGTCCAGCGGCAAACAAAAAGCCGGCATAATGACCGGCTTTTCATCAACAATGATGCTGCTTATTTACGCTATGAGCAGCGTTTTCGGATCGAGCTTGAGCGCCATTGCTTCGGGATTGTATATATCCCGGTCTTTGGCGGCGGTAAACGCGATATGATCCTGTTTGGGTTCAAGGACGATCACAACATCGACAATGTCCATGAAATCTTTCACAACCAAGGGGATGCCGTGTTTGTCGTAAAACGGACTCTCGCCTTTTACGGTGCAGCTAAACCAGACGGAAAGACCGAGTTCCCCGGCGAAAGCCTTCACCGTTTTAAGCTGATCGGCGTTGGTTTTTGCAAAATCATAGCCGTCAATAATGAGCGCGTCGGCTTTAAAACCGCCGTCAACGATCATTGCCTTGAGGCTTTTGAGGATCATTTCGGTAGAAATTCCATCCTGATTAAAATTCATTAACACCCGGTTTTTCACAAGGTCGGAGCGCATCTCCGCCGCGTTATCAACATTCTTTTTCTTGATAAATTCATCAAAAATATCTTCGTACCATGCCATGACATAATTGGCATCCTGAGTAAAAGAAATGTGAATAACTCTTTTATTCTGAAAAAGTTTATCCAGAGCAATCTGCACTAATACAGATGTTTTTCCGATGCCGCTTTGAGAGGCTATAACGCCGATTTCACCCGATTCAAGGCCTCCCCTAAGGGATTTCTCAAAAACACGGACCGGACTCCGCTGAATAAGATCTTCTTTAACCATGACAACTCCTCATTACGCCGCGCGAGCGGCGATGTGAATCGAACATCACCGCGCAACGGTGATGACAACTCCTCATTACGCCGCGTGAGCGGCGATGTGAATCGAACATCACCGCGCAACGGTGATGACAACTCCTTATTGCGCTTTCTTATCTTGGCTGAGAGCCGCACATTAATTATAACATGAAAACAGCACTTGTAAACAAAAACTTTTCCAAAGCCAACCTTCAAAGAAAGTCCGATAAAAACAGTACAGGGCAGTCCCGGCTTGACAGCCCGGAAATCTGCCCGGCGGGATTATTTTCCCTGTTCCTTTGCCCGTTTTTCCTTATAGTCCTTAATTAAGGCCTCGGAAATGCTCGAAGGCACTTTACCGTATTTTTCAAATTCCATGGTAAATTCCGCCTTGCCTTGCGTAAGAGAACGGAGAACCGTAGAATAACCGAACATTTCACTCAACGGAACTTCCGCTTCAACCCTGGAGAAGTTTCCGTCTTCCGTGGAAGAAATGATAACGCCGCGCCGCTGGTTTACGGAAGCAAAAATGTTTCCCTGGAATTCCGACGGTCCTTCAACGGAAACCTTCATGATCGGCTCAAGGATGCAGGGCTTTGCTTTGTCATAAGCCTCGCGGAAGGCGCCGATAGCTGCCATCTGGAACGCAATGTCCGACGAGTCAACAGGATGATACTGACCATCATTGATGGTACAACGAATGTTAACGATGGGGAATCCAATGAGGCTTCCGCGTTTCTTTGCTTCTTTAAACCCTTTATCGCAGGAAGGAATAAATTCATTGGGAATAACGCCTCCCTTGATGTTATTTACAAATTCATATTCAGTATCGATGGCTTCAACAAAACCGGCAACGCGTCCGTACTGACCGGAACCGCCGGTTTGCTTTTTGTGGGTATAGTTGAATTCCGCGCGCTGAGTAATCGCCTCGCGGTACGCAACCTGCGGCATACCGGTATCGACTTCGCACTTGTATTCGCGGCGCATTCTTTCGATATAAACTTCAAGGTGAAGTTCCCCCATCCCTTTGATGATGGTCTGATTCGATTCAGGATCAACATAGGTCTGGAATGTCGGATCTTCTTTCGTAAAACGGTTAAGAGCCTTAGCCATCTGGTCCGCGGATTTTTTGTCTTTAGGATTGATGGCCAAACTGATTACCGGTTCCGGCACATACATGGATGTCATGGCATAATTTACGCCGCCGCCGCAGAATGTATCGCCTGACGCGCATTCGATACCGAAAAGAGCCACAATATCGCCGGGCAACGCCTCGTTAATATCTTCCATTGTGTTTGAGTGCATACGGACTAGGCGTCCGACTTTGAACTTTTTCCGCGAGCGGGTGTTGTACAATTCTTCGCCTTTTTTTAACGCGCCTTGATATACCCTGACATAGGTAAGCTGGCCGTACTGGCCGTCCTCAAGTTTAAAGCCGAGCGCAACCGAAGCTTTCCTTTCATCGGGGAAGAGCTCTACCTTTTCTTCGTTTTTATCCAAATCAAGCGCGTAATTGTGTACTTCGGACGGATCGGGAAGATAATGCATAACGCCGTCTAAAAGAAGCTGAATTCCCTTGTTTTTATACGCCGAACCCATCATAACCGGAACAAGCTGTTCGGAAAGCGTTCCTTTCCTGATTGCGGCATGAATGAGATCCTCAGGGATTTCCTCTCCGCCAAGATAGAGTTCCGCAAGTTCATCGGAGAACATGGAAACCGCGTCCAGCAGTTCGTCACGGTATTTATCGGCATCAGCCTTTAAATGGGCGGGGATTTCCGCATAACGGAGCTGAGTTCCCTGATCGCCGTCAAAATATACGGCTTTCATGGTGATAAGATCGACCATGCCCTCAAGTTTATCTTCTAATCCGATAGGAATCTGAATAAGAACGGCGTTCAAATCCAATTTTTCCCGAAGCTGCATCCGTACCTTGAAAGGATTTGCCCCGGTTCGGTCGCATTTATTGATAAAAGCGATTCGCGGAACATGATAGCGCTTTAACTGGCGGTCAACGGTGATTGACTGTGACTGCACGCCGCCGACAGAACAAAGCACGAGAACAGCACCGTCCAAAACACGAAGGGAGCGCTCAACTTCTACGGTAAAATCAACGTGGCCGGGTGTATCAATAAGATTGATCGTTAAATGCTTCCAATTAACCTGGGTTGCCGCGGACTGAATAGTAATGCCGCGTTCACGTTCCAGTTCCATGTTATCCATTACCGCACCCACGCCGTCCTTTCCTCGGACTTCATGGATCGCGTGTATTTTGTTACAATAAAACAACATACGTTCAGAAAGGGTTGTCTTGCCCGAGTCGATATGCGCGCTGATTCCGATATTGCGCATATTCTTAATATCAAAGCTCATCTTGTTTTATTCCTCTTATCTAAAAAATATAATGGCTTCACTTTCCGATGTATTAAAAGTGACCATAAAAAGCAATTCCGTACCTATTTCTCTGACCAACGTAAAGGTGAGACCATTCTATTATTACGCTGGATAACGAAAGAAAAGATAATAGACACCGTCAATTGTTATAATATAGTAATAACCGCGATGAATTTCAATAGGTTGAGAAAGAGGATTTGTGTTGTGAAAAACGGCAGTGCTAAAACAGCCAGGGACTCTGTTAAAAAAGTATACTTTCAATAATACTTTATATATATCAGATACGGAGGAATGGTATGCCGCAAATATCGCTATATGTTAATCAGGAAATACTTGAAAAAATAGAAAAAAACGCGGAAGAAGATAATATATCCATATCAAAATGGGTTAGAGAAATTATAAAGAAATATCTTAAAAATGAGTATCCGGAAGGATTTTTTGATCTTTTTGGTTCTGCCAAAGATGATACGATGGTTCGTCCCCGGCAGATAGATTTTTCTGCTGATGTAAAGAGGGAAAAAATCTGATGTATTTTCTTGATACAAATGAGCCTCTTGCAAAACTCGGTTAGTTTTGCTGAGGCTCATGCGATTTCTCGCCTGAAGGCGCGAACTAAAGTTCGGCAAAATACGCATTTTTAAGCGGTTGCAATTGCAAAAACTGGAGTTTTGCAATTGCCTCAAATATCTGTATTTACTATTTGAATGGAAGTTATGAAGCAATAGGGAGTCATTTTAAAAAAGTGTCCCCCAAAGATATTAAGGTAACACTGATTTATGCATCGAGCATAAATCAGTGTTTACTTTATGAAACTGTCATTTTGCAGTAATTCGTTGTATTATAAGAATTACGAAAAAGCAGCGATGAGTAATGTCATCGAGACTTAATCAGCGCTGCCTTAAGATTCCGGCAATAGTTAAGGCTGAATTATTATTCGGACTGGAAAAGAGTAAAAGAAAAAAAGTAATAAAACAGAAATATGAAAGATTTCTTGATGTGTTTGAAATAATCGCTTTTGATGACGATGCCGCGTATTATTATGCAAAAATAAGAATGGAGCTTGAAAGTAAAGGAACGATAATCGGCGGTAATGATCTTTTAATCGCTTCGTCTGTTTTATCCCGCCATGGAATTCTGATAACTCATAATGTAAAAGAGTTTAAACGGGTTCCTCAATTGCCTATAGAAGATTGGGTTTTATAATTGCGGCTGTACGGTCATCGACGGGCAGGATTAATAATGATAATCTTGATATACTCGTTTTATGACAGATGAAAAGAAAAAATCAACAACTCCGCCGCAAGCAGGGGGCAGACGATCAGCCTTTGTTGCGATAATCGGCAGGCCTTCCGTGGGGAAATCGACCTTGCTCAATCTTCTTTGCGGTGAAAAAGTCGCTATCGTAAGTCCTGTGCCGCAGACGACGCGGAATACTATCCGCGGAATCATCAACCGTCCCGAAGGTCAGCTTGTGTTTGTTGACACTCCGGGACGCCACAATTCAGAAAAAAAGATGAACAAAAAACTGATGGATGCTTCCGACCGCGCAATGGGTGAATCGGAACTCATTTTGTATGTACTGGATGCGTCACGTTCTCCGGGGCCGGAAGAGGAAGCTATCGCAAAAACCATAGAACCTTTTGCCGACCGGACAGTTGCCGCGATTAATAAGACCGATCTTCCCGGCGCGGATGTTTCAAGCATCAAATCTTTTCTCCAGAAAACGCTGCCCGCAATTCCCGAAGACCGGTACCTTGTAATTTCCGCCAGGGAAAACCAGGGAACCCAAGAGTTGATCGACATGCTTTTCAAAATGGCTCCTCAAGGTGATCCTTTGTATCCCGAAGATTATTATACCGATCAAGATGTCCAATTCCGCGTGGAAGAAATTATCCGCGAAAAAGCTATCAACCGGTTAAGAGAAGAACTTCCCCATTCCTTGTATATTGATGTAGCGGACATGGAACTGAAAGATAACGGAACGCGTCTTTGGGTGCGCGCCTTTATTGCGGTGGAACGGGAATCGCAGAAAGGCATGGTCGTCGGAAAAGACGGGAAGATGATCAAAGCGATTCGTCAAGCGGCGCAAAAAGATTTGGATGCCATTTTTGATTGGAAAGTAGAACTCGATTTGCGCGTAAAAACCGTCAAAGATTGGCGGCATAATGACAGATTGTTAAAGAAATTGATTGACAGGTGAGCCTATGTTTTTCTCTTGATTTTTTCAAAGTAACGCGTTATAATTGTAAGCATGAACAATGATGAACAGCTGTATTTCCATCAGAACAAACAAAAGACGCAAGCTCTTGCCAAAAAAATCTTTCCATTTGAAATATGGTATTGTGCAAATACTTTAAACCTGAAATATGAAAAACTTCCGGAAGGGCTGGAGGAAATAAAAATTGCCCGGTCAAGACTTCCCATTAATAAATCTCAGGAAAAGGATTTAATAAAAGAATTGTTATCAGCAAGAATTCTCAAAAATAAGGGAGCTTGTGTGTATCTTATTCCCAAAATCAAAAGACCGGACGGCAGTGGAGAAATGCCGGGCCCTGATGCAATTGTTAATGGCGAATTGTTTGAATTTAAAGTTGTTGCCGGGTCGATAAAAATGTCACCGGAGACCATCCCGTCCCCGGAATAGTCGAAGGTTATGACGTCGGTGGCATAGTCGTGTCCCAAATAACGGCAGGATGTTGTACGAAAATTATTTGGTGTCATTAACAATGAAAATTATAAAGGCGGATATCAAGGGGATATTGTTTTCACTCTTGGAACAGAACAAACCTTTTTCTTGAAAATTAAGGATCTTAAAAAAAAGTAAAAAAATCGGGAAGGTGTTTTAAGACCTTCCCGCAGGCCACCGAGGCTACAAAGCCGCCTCGATGTGTGGCTCTCCAGGCTACAAAGCCGCCTCGAAAACTGGCTGTATTCTAAATTTACGGCTATAATTATGTTTTGTCAAGGCAAAAAATATTGTTGTTCAAATCAGATTTCACTTGACTCTCCCGCGCGGTGGAACCTTTATACTAAAACCGGAGGCTGAGATTGTATAAGATAAGCGAGTTTTCCAGAATTACCAATCTGACCGTTAAAACCTTAAGGTATTATGATGAAGAAGGGATTCTGCTTCCTTCGCATCGTGACGCGTACAATGGGTACCGGTATTACACAGAGGAAGATTTTGCAAAGGCAATACGGATTGTTCTGCTTCGGGAATTACACTTTTCGATTGCCGAAATAAAAGAAGTCCTTTCTCATTGTGAACATGACAACGATTTGTCATATTATCTTGAAGAAAAGAAATTCCAGATTGAAGAAGACATCCGGAAAAATCGAGCGCTCATCAAAAAGATTTCCTTCCATATAAACCTGCCGCAAGGAGAGAAAACAGAAATGAATTATGTTACAGAGATCAAAGAAATTCCCGCCATGACGGTTGCTTCAATCCGGTACAAAGGAAAGTATCAGGATATGGGCAAATATATGGGAAACCTTTACAAGGCGGTAAAGGGAAATGCCGCCGGTGCGCCCATTTGTTTAATGTACGATGATGATTACAAAGAAGATGAAGCCGATCTTGAAATATGCGTTCCGATTAAAAAAGAGATTCGCGCCCAGGGCATTACGGTAAAAAAACTTCCCGCTGTAAAAGCTCTTTGCACGATACACGAAGGGAGCTACAGTTCCTTTAATCTTGCGTACAAAACGCTGACCGATTATGCGCGGAACAATCACCTTGAGATGAAAACGCCGTCCATGCAAAAGTATATAAAAGGTCCCGGCATGATCTTCCGCGGAAATGAATCAACATATATTACGGAAATCATCATTCCAATTGAGGAAGTTTGAAGATGACACAAACGATTTCCGAAAAATCTTTCGATGATAATATAAGCATACTGTATAAAAGCAAAAAGAAGGAAGCGTTTTTTGTTGATGTACCTCCAATGAATTATATTACATACAAAGGGGAAGGGCATCCATCCGGCGGCGATTTTCAAATGGCTTGCGAAGCATTGTTTTCATTATCGTATATCATCAAATTTAAAATCGTACGGAAAGATTTGAATATCGATTATAAAGTAAGCCCAATGGAAATCGATTGGTTTTTGGATAAGAGTACCGGAAAGACAACATTCACTTGGCTGATGATGATCATGCAGCCGGACTTTGTTACGGATGAAATGTATAACGATGGAATGATGCTGGCAAAAAATACAAAAAAGGACATTGATTATTCCAAAGTAACGTTTGAAACAAAACAATATGGAACGTGCGTACAATGTTTTCATGCGGGAGATTACAATACCATGAACAATACCATGCACAAGATGTTTGATTTTGCTAAAGAACATGGTTATGAAACAGAACCCTTTACGCATGATGTATATTTGAATGATTCCCGAAAAACAAAAGTTGAAAACCTCAAAACTATCATGAGGGTAAAGTTGATTGAAACAAATACGTAACAAACAGAGACCGAACTCTGTTTCAAGGAGGCATAAATGACACAGACGAGTTCTGGAAAAATCGATTATAAAAAAGACTTCAAGGATTTGTATCTGCCAAAGGAAAACCCATCGTTGATTGACGTACCCGCGATGCGGTTCATCATGGTTGATGGAAAGGGCGACCCATTGGGTGAAGAATACCAGCAGGCGGTTCCGCTGCTTTACAGTCTTACCTATACGATCAAGATGAAAGGGAAACATCTGCCGGGATATGTTGAATATACGGTTCCTCCGCTTGAAGGACTTTGGTGGGCGAAAGACGGCTCCTATAATCTAGCGGACAGAGATTCCTGGCTTTGGACATCGATGATTCGCCAGTTTGATTTTGTTACACAGGATGTTTTTCAATGGGCAGTCGAAAACGCTAAAAAGCAAAATCCTGAGCTGGATTATTCCAAGGTTCGGCTGGAAACTTTTTCGGAAGGATTGTGCGTACAAGTCATGCACACAGGCCCGTATAAAGACGAACCTGCAACGGTAGAAAGAATGCGTAACTTCATTTCTGAAAATAATCTAAAAGAGATGACCGGAAATGTACGGAAGCATCATGAGTTGTACATCAAGAACCCTCTCAGAACCGCTCCTGAAAAACTAAAAACGGTTTTGAGAATTCCGGTTGAGAAGATGTAACTACAGACACAGAGCCTGTCCGAGGAGATGATTTTAATCCCACTCAGCCGATACATAATGTTATGCATCGGCTGTCAGTGTTTATGCTGTCTATCATTTGTGCGGCGGCATCTCTAATTGCCGCGTCAAGGTCGGTCCCGGGAACACCGCCCACCACTGCCGAAGCCGGAGGAGGGGAAAAACAGCCGGCAAGTACAAAAATGCCAAGCACTGCCGCTGCCAAAACAACAAATTTCTTTATAAATCAATCCTTATTTTTTACTTGAGTCTATTGCGGCACTTACCAATTCTGCAATGATATTCCGTGCTGCAACGTGAATAGCGACATTTTGGGATGATGGATTTTTCCAGAGCTTTGCGTTTCATCTCTGTGTCGGCTCTGGCATACACCTCTGTTGTTTCGACGTTGACGTGGCCGAGAAAATCACGGATGTAATGCAAGTTGACATTTGAGCGAAGCAGGTGCATGGCCTTTGAATGTCTGATAATGTGCGGCGTTATCGCCTTTTCCCCGGTTCGCGAGGAAACCTGAGCCATATATTTGTTTAGAATATATGTGATTCCCGGGCGGGTCAGGCGGTTGCCCTGATGATTGATAAACAATGGATGATCCGGCTTTGTTATTGGATTCAGGTTCCATCTGGACAAATATTTTTGCAATATCCCAGCCGTCGGTTTCATCAGAGGAACTATACGAACCTTTCTGCCCTTACCCAAAAGACGTATTGTAGCCAACGTTTCAAGGCGCAAATCCGATAACGACAAATCAATAATCTCCTGAACCCTCGCGCCTGAATCATAAAGCAAGCACAGGATGGCCGTATCTCTGATGCCGTACTTATCGGATTGATTCG
>QMCE01007585.1_pt1 | contig 10497 bp, 7 predicted proteins | sample 1821851 | NCBI WGS metagenome assembly QMCE01 (sample SAMN09453174, study PRJNA476694) | Termite gut metagenome, whole genome shotgun sequencing project. | isolation source: worker | host: Odontotermes sp. | place: South Africa:Pretoria | collected 2016-01-28
GTGAACAGCGGCTCGGCTATCCGCGCCACATCGCTGTACAGCCGCCAGCCCTTCTTGGCCTCCAGAAGAATGTCCAGCTGCCGGTCGGTCAGGGCCATGAGGCGGGAGTTCGCGTTCGCCTCCAGATACTGCCGGAACGCGGTTCGCTGCCCGGCGCGACGCGCGGGATCGCCCGACATGGCGTTGTTGCAATGCTCGACGTTGAACGCCACCAGCTTCTTCCGGTCGAAGCGGGCGTTGGTCTTGCTGACCTTCCCGAGATCGAAAGCCTGCACCAGTTCATCCCGGCTGAAAATCTCCTGGCCCGTGCCCGGACTCCAGCCGAGAAGGGCGATGTAGTTGAGAATGGCGTCGGAAAAGAACCCGGCCTTGCGGAAGTCGGCCACGTCGATCTCCGGCCGCTCGTTCTGCGGCACCCTGACCAGATCGGCGATTGCCTCGCGGATGTCGCCCTGGGGAATGACGGTGTCCGCGTCCGCCATCCAGGCGTCGACGACGGCGGGGAGGTCGACGTCCGGATAGGCGGCGCCGATCCGCTCCCTGAGCGCCGCCAGCAGGGCGGGCACGGTGTTGCCGCCGCTTTTGTCAGCAAGCCATTTCTTCGCGTAGCGCTTGACTATTTTATCCTTCTCGCGCTTGCTCATCTTCTTGCCCTGGGCGTTGAACACCAGAGGCAGGTGGGCGAAGCGGGGCGTGGGCAGGCCGAGGGCCTGCTGCAGGGCGACGTGCTTCGGGGTGTTGCTGAAATGCTCCTGCGCGCGGATGACGTGGGTGATGCCCATCAGCGCGTCGTCCACCACCACGGCGAAGTGGTAGGTGGGCATGCCGTCGGATTTGCGGATGACGAAGTCGTTGACGTGCCCGGCAGGGAAATCGGTGGGGCCGAGAACCATGTCGTCGACATGGATGTCCGCGCCGGGAGCGACGAAACGGATGACGACGGGCCGGCCGTCTGCGAGGCGTTGCGCCTCGTTAAAGTCGGTGACCAGCATCTCCGGGCGGACAAAGCCGTACGAGTCCCCAGGGCCGGAAAGGGCGCGCAGCTTTTCCAGTTCCTCGGGCGTCTCCCATGCGTAGTAGGCGCGTCCGGCGGCGAGGAGCTTTTGAAAATACTCCTCATAAATATCGCCGCGCCTGCTCTGATAGTACGGGCCGCAGGGGCCGAAGTCCGCCAGTTCTCCCCGCCGCGCCGCGGCGATGTCCGGGCCTTCGACAAAGGGGATGCCCAGCCACTCCAGGTCCTCAAGGATGCCCACCAGACTTTCGGCGCTGTTCCTTGCCTGATCGGTGTCTTCGACGCGGAGGATGAAGTCGCCGCCGTGCTTTTTGGCGAACAGCATGCAGAGGAACGCTGTCCGCGCGCCGCCGATGTGCAGCGCGCCGGTGGGCGAAGGGGCGAATCGGGTGCGGGTCTTGCCTGTCGTCATGATCATTGTCCAATGCTAAAAAATTTCTATCCGCGCCCTGCCGCGCAGACGCCGCAGCCACGCGTCCAGATTCCTGTCCGACGCCTCAGCTTCCAGACGCCGCCGGATCTCCCCTTCCACCTCGTTGAACGGAACCGGCCCCGCCGGCCTCTCGTCCGCCACCTTGCCGAACAGCGCCATGCCTTCCATGAAGAGCGGCCCGAACACAGCCCCCTTCCGCAATTCGCCTCCGGCCGCGGCCACTTGCCGCGCATACGCGCCCACGGGCAGTAAACGGGGCTCTGTCCGCGCCATGCCCGCAGCGGGGAGAAATTCGTCGTACCGCTCCCGGAGCGCGTCGAACTTCTCCCCGCTCTCCAGAAGCCCCGAAATCTCCAGCGCGATGTCCCGGTAATTCCTCCCGTCCCGCCTGTCCAGGCGATCCTCGTACACGACCAGCTGATCCAGGGCCACAGCGCGCGACCGCGTCATTTCGTCCCTGTGCCTGGCGTAAAACTCCCGGACGGCGGCCGGGCTCGCCTCGCCCGGTTTCTCGCCATACCGTTTCCGCATATCCGCCATGGTCACGTCGCGGACAGCCTCGCGCCGGATGTCTGTCCCCGTCCCGGCGAGAAGCTGCGCCAGTTCGTATTCCCGCTCCCGGACGGCGGACGGATCGGGTTTGTGCCCGATGGCCACGGCCTCGCGCATCGCCAGCTCGCGATCGATCAACCGCTCCAGAACCTCCCGGCGGAGCGCCTTTTCCCGCGCTGCGACAGGCCCGGCCGAATCGGCGCCGGCCTGTTCGCGCAGACGGTTCAGCACAGGGTCGATGATCCGGCTCACATCCCGCGCGTATATCGGTTCGCCGTTCACCCTCGCCGCCACCGCGCCCGGAGAAGCGTATCCCGAACCGCCCGGCGCGGAATCGGCCGGGGCGGCGCGTTTTCCGCCGAACAGGTCGGCGGTCACCGAAGGGACGTCCACCGCGCCGAGGGTCTGATCCGCGTCGAGGGAGGGATTGAGCTCCGCGGTTCCGCCGGGAAGCTCCGCGGGCGGCGCGGGGATCATGCGCATCGCCTGGTCGATCTGTTCGGGGCGCTGCGGCGCGTCCGGCTGGCCGTCGTCCAGCGGAATCGCGGTGATGCGCGCCTCCGGGCGGTTGAGCGACAGCAGGAGCTTCTTTTTGCCCGTCCCCGGAGGAAAGCCGGGGACGTAGCCGAGGCCGTCGGCGTTGTGCCCTCTGGCGAACGCGTCACGGCTCAGGGGCTGGCGGGCGTGGCAGAGATCGCATTCCACAACCTCGCCGGGGTGATGGCCTTCGGGATTGAGCGGGCCCTGGCACACCTTGCACAGCTGATACATCTGGGTCAGAAGGTATTCCGGGGCGAGACGGGGCTGTTCGCGGCCGCAATCGGGACAGCGCACCGCGACGCCGGGCCGGACATGGGTGACGAGAAGCGCCGACCCGCAGTCGAGGCAGTATTGCAGCTGCCGCAGGACGACGCGCCCGGAGTCGAGATCGAATTCGGCAGCGCGGGCCGCGCCCGGCAGGAACTGCGGGAGCGGCGAGAACGCCATGCACATGAGAGCGGAAAGAAGACAAAGAGTGCGCATGGAATACATACTATGGAAAAGCCCCTCTTCTCCGCAACAGCAAAGTGACGGCGGCAAAGCCGCTGATGAAAGTCTGCCGGGCGGGAAAATGTCGAAATCGGCATCCCCATTCCCTATACTGGAGCGAATGGGAAGCGCATTGCGTATGGCATGCACGGGAGCAGCCCGCATGAAAACAGCACAAACCCTCCTGGTCGCCGTTCTCGTTCTTGCCGCCTGCGCGCGGCAGGCCTCCGCCGGGCAGGGCATCACCATCGAGCGCGGCGGTCAGGAAGGCGGGCAGGCCGCCGAGCGGACGCGCATCGGCAGAACCGTATATTCCCACAATTTCGAAAACCTCCGCGATCCCGACACAGGCATGCTTCTCCCCCAGTCCGCCGCTCTCGGGCAGGAGCAGTGGCCCGACTTCTGGGAGCCCATCCGCGCCGTCGGGTTTCCCGAATACCTCATTCCCGCAATCCGCGTCGTCCCGGACGAATCGGGATTCATCCCCGGCGCGTACCGGGATATGCCGAACCATGTTCTTGAAATGAAATTCGACGGCACCCGCGTCGGCATCCGCACCAAATCCCCCGTGCCCATCAATCCCGCCCTCGCCTATGAATATTCCATCCGCGTCCGCGACGCCGGCATGGACGGCGCCCGCATCCGGACAGGCGTCGACTGGATGCGCATCGACCCGGCCGCCTCCGAGGTGCTCCGCTCCGACGCGATCGACTCCCTCGAACCCGGCCAGATCGACTGGCCTGTCCTTCCCGGCAGGATACTGGTCAACGATCCGCCCCCTGCCGCGAACGCAGCGCGGTTCTTCGTCATCATCGACCGCGACCCCGGCAGCGTCGGCGGCGCGTACCACGGCACGGTCTGGATAGACGACATCGCCCTCAAGCCGCTTCCGAAAATCCTTGTCGACGCCCCCCGCTCCTCCGATTCCGGCGGTTTCGGAGGGGAGGGGCGCATCATCCCCGTCCATTATTCCGGGTTGTTCGACAACATCCCCGATCCGGCCAATCCCGGCTATTTCAAGGGCCGGAGCTATTCCCGCCAGGTGGAAATCACCGACGTCTTCGGCCAGCCCGTCACCATCGGGTCGGGAAAAAGAGTCGCTGTCGAGGCCGGGGAGGATGGCACGGCGATCGAGGAAATCGCCTTTCCCCGCGACAGGTACGGCGTGTATTATTTCAACATCCGGCTCTACGACGCCGACAACCGCCTCCTCACCGACGTCATGCGGGCAGCCGCCGTCATGCCTCCCGCGACTCCGCGCCAGGATTTGGGAATGCGCTCGGTTCGGCCGGTCTTCGGCGTGAACGCGGGCATCGTCCCGGCCAACGTCCTGTCCAGCAGCGGCTTTCTCCGGCGCATTCTCGAACGATCCGGCGTCAAAACCACCAAAATCATCCCCTGGATCGACACGTATTCGGGAACCGGCCAGAACGACGGCTATTATCACGGCATTGTCGAGGAGGTGCGCCACCTGCGCTCCGCCGGGGTGGGCGTCATCGGCGTCATCAGGCCGCCGACGGCGATGTTCGGCGGGGGCGACCTGCTCCCCGCGGTGAACGATCAGAATGAGCGCCTGGACGAAATTCTCCGCGAGGCTGGGCGCCACCTCGGCCTGTTCATGGACGGCTGGCAATGGGGCGCGGACGACGATCCGGGGCTCGAAGCCCTCCCGCCGGACGGCAACATCGCGGGTCTTGCCAAAACGCTCCGGGATTTCGCGAGCGGCATGCCTGTCGTGGGCAACGCCGTTCTGGGCCGTCCCCTGTCTGCCCGTTTTCCCGTCCAGACCACCACGACCCAGGCGTATCTCTCCAGCGACATTCCCGCGCCGAATCTGTGGCCGCTCACCGCGCCGCTCTTTCCCGATTTGTTCGAGCCGTACTATCTCGAACGCGGACAAACCTATCCCCCGCGTTCCCTGTCTGTTCTCGCGCCGCCGCCGCCCCGCGACAAGCTTGAGGAGGAGGCGCGGAAGAGGCACCGAACGCGGCCGCGGAGAGGGCGCAGATGGAGGAGATGGCGATCCGGGGCATATACGCGGCTGTTCTCGCGCCGGAGACGATCTTCCTCGGGAATCTGTTCGATCCGGAGCGCGGCATTCTGCGGCGGGACGTTTCGGGCGCGAACACGCTGGAGACCATGGCGCGCCCGGCGTTTCTCGCGGCGATGACGCTGTCGAGCCTTCTTGAGGGAGCGGAATATCTTGGGCGGATATGGCTTCTCCCCCCTTTCGAGGCGCACGCCTTCCGCCGTCCCGGCACGGACGAATCGATCATCGCCCTGTGGCATACGGATCAGCGGGAGGAGCTGTCCCTGCCGCGCGAACAGATAGCCGACGGCCCCGCTCTCGACCTGATCGACTGGGCCGGGAACGTCTCGCCCGCGCAAACGTCGATTCCCGTCCGCAGGACGCCGACGTTCATCAGAGGGCTTTCAGCCAATCTCCTCCTGACGCGGATGAGCCTGCGCGTCAATCCTGATCAGCAGATGATGGCGGTCAACCGGCGGCAGAACCAGACCATTGAAATGGTGAACCACATGCCCCGTCAGGTGCCGGCGCTGCTCAGGCTGCAGTATGCGGCGCGGTTTCCCGACGGAGGGATGGAAAACGGCTGGGGCGTGCGGCCTCAGGAGATGCGGCTGAATCTCGCTCCCTATTCGCCCCGTCTCGAACCGGGCCGTTTCCGGTATTCCGTGAGTCCGGACCCGAACAGCCAGATTCAGTTCGCGTCCCCGGCCGGATCGGACAAGTCCGGCTCGAAAATCGCCCAGATCAAGCTGAGCTTCAACATGTCTCCTCCTGCGGACATGACGGTTTTTCTTCCGTTCAGGCTGCATTCGGACTTCGACGTCGATGTGGAGCGGCTGTCCAGGGTGGACGACGTGAGCTTCATCACGCTGATGCTGAAGCTGCGGTGGTTCCCGAAGGGAGCGGCGCGGCGCAGGGGGGACGTCAGGCTGATGCCGTATTATATGAAACAGGGGCAGATGCGGGAGCAGTTGCCGTTCCCGACCGTGGTGAAGGCGTCGCCGCCCGAATTGCGGGGCAATCCGGACGCGCCGTTCGAATCGGTTGAACTGCGGATTCCCAAGAGGCCCATGCTGCGGACATGGGTGGGGCTGACCGAAGCGGGCGGGAGCAATTTCTATCTTGTCGACGTCACCGACTATATCATGGCTGATCAATAAAAGGGTTTTGCTTGATGTCCGATCCTCTCATACTGATGTCGGGCGTGTCCCTCCGCCGGAACGGGAACGCCATCCTGACCGATTTGTCCTGGCGCATGCGTCGTGGAGAACACTGGGCCGTCATCGGCGCGAACGGCTCGGGCAAGACGACGCTTCTTAAAATAGCCGGCGGCACGCTGTTCCCCAGTTCGGGGAATGCGACCGTGCTGGGCGAACGGTTCGGGAGCTGCGATCTCCTCCGTTTGCGGCAGCGTGTGGGCTGGGTCGGCCCGGCGCTTCTCAGCCGCATGCCGCCGGGGGAGCGGCTGTGGGACATTGCCGCGTCCGGGTTCAGGGCGACGTTCGGACTGGTGTACGAAATTTCCCCGGCCGACGCGGAAAAGGTCGACGCTGTTCTGGAGAGGGTGGGGCTGGGGGGAAAGGGCGGAACGGAATTCGGCGTGCTGTCGCAGGGCGAACAGCAGCGCGCGCTTTTCGCCCGTTCGATGCTGACCGGGCCGGAGCTCTACATTCTGGACGAAGCCTGCGCCGGGCTTGATCTTCCGGCGCGGGAGCTGTTCCTCGGCATCGCCGACGGGGTGATGGCGGGGGGCGATGCGGGCGTGGTCATGGTCACGCATCACATTGAGGAAATTTCCGCAGGCGTGACCCACGCCCTTGTCCTGAAAGCCGGGATCGGATTGGCGTCCGGCCCGGTGGACGAGGTCGTCACGCCGGAGATTCTCTCCGAAGCCTTCGACATCCGCGTCGCGGTGGAGAAAAAGGGCGGACGGTTTTGGGCGCGGGTTGTTTGAAAACCTGTTGCGAAGGGCGCTGAAGAAAGAATCCCTATGAATAAACTCCGCAGGTTGCATGAACTCGCCGCCGAATGCGATGCATGGCGAAAGGCGAAGAAGACGATCGTCTGGACAAACGGCTGTTTCGACATTCTTCACGCCGGGCATGTCCACGCGCTTGAGACGGCGCGCGGCCTGGGGGATGTGCTCATCGTCGGGCTCAATTCCGACGCGTCGGTGAAGCGCCTTGACAAGGGCGGGGATCGTCCTGTCTGCGGAGAGGCGGATCGCGCGGCTGTTCTTTCCGCTCTCGAAGCAGTCACCCGCGTCGTGATTTTCGATGCGCAGCGCTGCACCCGCGAAATCGAAACGCTCAAACCCGACATCTGGACAAAGTCCGGCGACTATACTCCCGACTCCCTCGATCCGGAGGAAAGGAGCGCGGTCGAAGCGAATGGCGGACGCATCGTCATCACGCCCCTCGTCCCCGGCCTGTCCACAACGCTGCTCATCCGGAAAATCCGCGAGTCTGGAGCGTTTTGAGTACGCAACAGGCGCTTACACCTGTGGACACGGGAGTATCCCGTCTCTCAATACCCGGCCAGCAGCCGCTGCCCCAGAAACGGGTCCAACTCCGGTATCGACATGATGCGCCCGCACACCTCCCCGGCATCGTACCGGACGCGGCGATACCGCACCGCGTCGTCCGTCACCGTCGCATAGCACGAATACGGATTGCCGTCGCGGGGCTGGCCCACCGAACCGACGTTCACAATCAGCTGCCGGCCGTGAAGCCGCGCCGAATACCCTTCCAGCGCCTCGGGAGGCATGAACCGCATGTCCCGCGCGATCACGCCGGGGATGTGCGTATGGCCGTTGAAGGCGTACAGGCCCATCCCGGCGAATTCCCTCGCCATCCGCCGCCTGTCGTAGGAATCGCCGGGCAGAAGATAATCCATCGTCGGCCCTGTGGGCGAGCCGTGCACATACAGAAAATCCCCGTCGGTCGCGCATGTGGGCAGATTCGCAATCGAGGCGATGATCTCCTCGCCGTCCTTCTCCTCCAGCACCCGCTTCCGCGTCCACTCAAGCGCGTTCTTCGCGCGCGGATGAAACCGGGACATGTCGCGCGTCCCCAGCGCCTGATCGTGATTCCCCCGGATCACCAGTTCGCACCGCTCCGACACCAGACGCCAGCACGCCACCGGGTCCGGGCCATAGCCGACGACGTCGCCCAGGCATATCACCCGCCCGATCCCGCGCGACGCGATGTCGTCCAACGTCGCCCTGAGCGCGGGCAGATTGGCGTGAATGTCCGATATGACCGCCATGGGAAGGCGGGGGGCGGGCGTCCCGGCGCATATCGCCGCCGCCGCGTCTTTCGTCACGCGATCATGTGGCAATGCCGGCCTTTCCAAGGGCGTCCCTGATGACTTGCCCGCTCTGCGGCGACACCCCCACCATCGGGAGACGCATCCGCCCGTGCATGCGCCCCATCATCTCCAGGGCGGCTTTCACGGGAGCGGGATTCGTCTCCACAAAACACGCTTTCATAATCGGCATAAGCCGGTGATGCCATTCTCGCGCCCCGGCGTAATCCCCGGCCGCCGCCGCCGCGACAAGCGCCTTCGTCTCCGCCGGCGCGATGTTCGCGATGACCGACACCACGCCCGTCCCGCCGACAGCCATGATCGGCAGCGTCAGCGAATCGTCCCCCGACATGACGTCCATCTTCGATCCGCCCACGATCAGGCTCGACTGATCCACATTGCCCGACGCCTCCTTGACGCCGGAGATCGAGGGGAAATCCCTGTTGATGCGGAGAATCGTCTCGGGCAGGATGTTCGTCCCCGTCCGCGCGGGGACGTTGTAGATCATCATCGGCAGATCGCAGTGCTCCGCCACCGCGGCGAAATGCCGGTACAGGCCCTCCGGCGTCGGCCTGTTGTAATAGGGCGTGATGACGAGTATCGAATCCGCCCCTGCCGCCTTCGCGCGCTTCGCGAGCGACACCGCCTCGGCCGTGCTGTTCGATCCCGCGCCGGCGAGAACCTTGCAGCGTCCGGCGGCGAATTCCACCGTCTTCCGGATGATTTCATCGTGCTCATCGTGGGTCATCGTGGCGGATTCGCCCGTGGTTCCGGCAGGCACCAGGCCGTCGGTGCCGGATTCGACATGCCATTCAACAAGCTCCCTGAGCGCCCCGTAGTCGATGACGGACAGATCGCTGTTCCACGGGGTGACGAGGGCGACGTAGCTGCCGGCAAAACGCATGCAATCTCCTTCTCAGTTTTCGCTCGTGATCCATTTCACAGTATCGGGCTCGATGCGCGTCACCCTGACTCTCGCGGGCGTGACGGCCTTGCACTTGATGTTGAACTCGCCCGCGGCCGCGGGAATGCGGTCGCGCATGTCGGCGTAGATGACGATTTCCCCCGGATTCAGCCTGTCGATCGCCGTTTTGGGGCCGGAGACAGTCACCTTGACGCTGGGCGGGGTGAGGTTCAGCCTGCTGTATTGATCGAAGGGCGAATTGAGCAGCGCCCTGACTTCGAACGGCTGATCCAGCTCCTGTTCGGCCGGCGCTTCGTCGAGCTCCACCGTCATGTACACGTGGCCGGAAACCTCCACCTTTTCGCCGTCCTTTTCGAGAGGCTCAAGGCCCACCATGCCGCCCACCAGGCCCCTGCCCCCGTCGACGCTGAACGGCTGGGTGCGGAGGACGTCGGCCGAGGTGAGTTTGGATAGAAACTCCCTGCTGGCGGAAATCGCCATCGCCGGCGGATCGATGGAATGCACCGCGCCGATGACGTATCCCTCTTCCGGAGAACCCTGAATCTCCCCAGCCTCCACGGTCAGATAGCGCGTGATGATTTTCGCCAGGCGGATGGGGATCATGGGCGGCGTCACCGCGAGGACGTCGACGCCCGAGGGCAGGTCCCGCACATGGGCGGGCAGCAGGGCGAGGCCGCCGTCGTAGCTGTCGCCGTCGAGGGCGGCCTTGGGGTATTCGGGCTCAAGGGTGATTTCCTCGCGGCGCAGGTTCGACACTTCCTGATTGGGGCCGCGCAGCGTGACCTGGACGGCCCGGAGCGGGGGCGTCATGAATTTCCAGTCTGCGGGGAGATGGCTTTCGTACGCCACCTCGATGTCGATGGTGACTTCCTTCATGCGCTTGAAATCGACGCCGAACCACAGCAGCGTGCCGATGACGAGGGACAGCGCGAGATATGCCCAGTTCATCTTTCTCCTGCCCCCGGAGGAGGAGGAGAGGAGCGGGCCGCGGGCGATCCGCGTGACGTTCGCGGAGGCGGGGGCGGCGGCTATGTCCCTGGCGGGTTTTTCTTCCATGGATTCAATGCCCTGTCTTGTTTCGGAGGTTGTCCAGTACACAGTCAATATTGCAACCGTGGATAGCTTGCCGTTCTCGTCGCGCTGGGCTGCGTTGAGCTTTCTTGGAAATGGATCCGCATTGCCTGCGAAAGCTCGCCTTGCCCAACGCG
>QMCE01770105.1_pt2 | contig 10497 bp, 5 predicted proteins | sample 1821851 | NCBI WGS metagenome assembly QMCE01 (sample SAMN09453174, study PRJNA476694) | Termite gut metagenome, whole genome shotgun sequencing project. | isolation source: worker | host: Odontotermes sp. | place: South Africa:Pretoria | collected 2016-01-28
ATATTTCCGGTGAAATTTGTCCGCACCACCTGTGGTTCTGCGATGACGACTACGAAAGATCAGGCAATCTCATTAAATGCAATCCGGCCATTAAAACAGCCAATGACCGCGAAGCCTTACGCAAGGCTATACATAACAACACTATCACGGTAATCGGTTCCGACCATGCGCCGCATTTGTGGGAAGAAAAACAACAGGCTTACCTGCAAGCGCCGTCGGGCATACCCATGATACAACACACATTACCGGCCATGCTGGAATTATGCCAACGCAATATTTTCACTGTGGAACAGGTAGTGGAACACTTATGTCATGCCCCTGCCAGAGCATTTGGCGTACGCCGGCGCGGGTTCATCCGCGAAGGGTATTACGCTGATCTGGTACTGGCCGACCCAAAGGCGCCGGTTACCGTCAATAAAGAAAACATATTGTATAAATGCGGCTGGTCGCCCTTTGAAGGCAGTACTTTCCACGCATCGGTAACACACACTTTTGTCAACGGACACCTGGTGTGGGCTAACGGGAAAGCTGATGTTAGTAAGAAAGGAATGCGATTGCAGTTCGGGTAAACATGCATCACTTCACATCCAAATTAATTGCCTGCCGGAGTTGTTGCACCTGGGGGTATTTTTCCGCTAAAAAACGAAATTTTTCATTCGGCATGTAGAGGCGCGACTTGGCATCATCGGGTAATTCTTCAGACACCGTAACGTCTAATTGTATGCTGTGATTATTGAGTTGTTTGCCCAAAAAGTCCAAGATATCCCGCGCCATATTTTTCAACAGCCAATCTTTCTGCACTTCGTTCATCACGGCAAAACTGATAGTCGCCGTATCTTTCAATGTAGGTTGGGCTGTTTTCAAGGCATTGGCCAGCCTGAGGTGACGAGGATTGGCCGACACGTGCAGCACCAAGGCATCCCAGGCCGTCGACAGTTCTTCCTGCGTGAAAGGTTGATTTTCCGCGACCGGTTTTTCCTCTTCTTTCTCTTCTTGTTTAGGCTGTGTCAGCGCCGCTTTCAGGGAGAAGGATTTTGGTGACGGAGCGACCGGAACTTCTGCCGGCTGGGTGAGGGGTTTGCTTTGTCGGCCTACGGCCTCCTCGCAATGACGGTGATGAGTGGGGGCTTCATGCTGTTCTGAATTACGATCTAGTGATGAGTGATGAGTGATGAGTGATGAGTGAGAAGTGGGAACTTCATTTTGTTCCGAAGTACTGCCGACTGCTAACTGCCGACTGCTGACTGCTGACTGCTGACTGCCGACTGCCGGCTGTTCACTGCTTACCGGCTCATCTTCGGCGGGGCTATCGTTTTTTTTTTCAGCGCCTATATTCGACAGGCGCACTAAGGTTAATTCAATGTGCAAACGCGGGTTCCCGCTGGCTTTGTAGCCCATTTCACAGGCATTGGTCAACTGCAAGGCTTCAAACAAAAATTCGGGAGGCGTAGCAGCCGCTTGTGTTTTATATCGTTCTCCAATAGTTTCGCCCACTTCTAACAATGCAATGGTGCGCGGATCTTTGCACACCAGCAAATCGCGGAAATGCGTGCTTAGGCCGGCAATAAAATGCTGGGCGTCGAAACCCTTGGCCAGCACTTCGTCGAACAGCAGCAAGGCATCGGCAAAGCGATGATCCAAAAAATGCTCCGTTAGTTTGAAGTAGTATTCATAATCGAGCACATTCAGGTTCTCAATCACACCGGCGTAAGTAATGGTATCGCCACAAAAAGCGACCACCTGGTCATAGATAGACAGGGCGTCGCGCATGGCGCCATCGGCTTTCTGTGCAATCACGTTCAAGGCAGCAGGTTCGGCCTTCACACCTTCCTTTCCGGCAATATACGTCAAATGCTTGACCATATCGGGGATGGTGATACGGCTGAAATCATAAATCTGGCAACGCGATAGAATGGTTGGAATAATTTTATGCTTCTCGGTAGTGGCGAGAATGAAAATAGCATGCGCCGGCGGTTCTTCCAGCGTTTTCAGGAAAGCATTGAACGCCGAAGCCGACAGCATGTGCACCTCATCGATGATATACACACTGTATTTACCGATCTGTGGCGGCACACGCACCTGCTCGGTGAGGATGCGAATATCGTCGACCGAATTGTTGGACGCAGCATCTAATTCATGAATGCTGTAGGAGCGGTTTTCGGCAAAAGAGCGGCAGGATTCGCACTCCCCGCAGGCTTCCATATCGGCAGTAGGCTGCAGGCAGTTAATCGTTTTGGCAAAAATACGGGCGCAAGTCGTTTTACCCACACCACGGGGGCCGCAAAACAAGTAGGCATGCGCCAAGTGTCCGCGTTGAATGGCATTCTTGAGCGTTACACCTATATTTCCCTGTCCCACAACCGATTCAAAGGTGAGCGGACGATATTTCCGGGCTGATACAACAAATTGCTCCATAATTTTACAAAGGTACAAAAAATTCCGGATATTTGAAAATTTAGGAAAAATTGTATCTTTGTATTTTAGATTTATTATGAATATTACTAAAGTCCTCGTTACAGGTTGTAAAGGTCAATTAGGGCGCGACATACAGACAGGCGCTTCCCGCTATCCCAATATCTGCCTGCTGTGCACGGATGTAGACACGCTGGATCTCACCAAAGCTGCGGATGTTAAGGCATACATAGCGGAACACCGGCCGCAATTCATTGTTAATTGTGCTGCTTATACGGCGGTAGACAAGGCCGAAGATGAAAAAGAACTCGCTTTTAAGCTCAACTGTCAGGCCATAGAGCATTTAGTAGCGGGCGCCGGTATAGTAAATGCCCTGTTGATACAGGTGTCTACCGATTACGTATTTGACGGGCGTTCCGAAGAGCCTTACCTCGAATCCGACCCTGTGAATCCACAGTCGATATACGGGGAAAGTAAACTGGCCGGCGAAAAAGCTGCCCTGAGTTATGACCATGCCATGGTGGTGCGCACCGCCTGGCTTTACACTGCGGAGGGAAATAATTTCGTGAATACGATGTTGCGATTGGGCGCCGAACGCACCGAACTTAATGTGGTGAACGACCAGCAAGGCACTCCTACTTACGCTGCCGACTTAGCCGATGCATTGCTTGCTATTATCCAAAAAGTAGGCACAGGTGAAAAAGTTTTTATTCCCGGTATTTATCATTACACCAACGAAGGCCTCTGCACCTGGTTTGATTTTGCGCAATACATCATGGAATTGGGACAGCGGAAATGTGTGGTGCACCCTGTGGGCACCGACCAATATCCTACCAAAGCGCGGCGCCCGGCCTACAGTATTTTAAGTAAAGAAAAAATCAAATTAACTTACGGCATTACTATTCCCGAATGGCAGGAGGCGCTACAACGTTGCTTCGCCCGGAAATCTTTAACACTCTAAATTGTCAAACCTCAAATTATTTTTATGGATACAATTGTTAAACAACGCGCCGAGGCATGGCTCACGGGCAGCTATGACGAAGAAACCAAAGCTCAGGTAAAAGCGTTGACGGAAAATAACCCGAAAGAACTGGAAGAAAGTTTTTATAAAAACCTGGAGTTCGGCACCGGCGGACTGCGCGGTATCATGGGCGTGGGCACCAATCGCATGAACAAATACACCGTTGGGATGGCCACACAGGGATTAGCCAATTACCTAAAAAAGAATTTCCCTTCGCTGCCGGAGATTAAAGTAGCTATTGCATACGACAGTCGTAACAACAGCGCTTATTTCGCACAGGTTACCGCTGAAGTATTTGCGGCCAACGGTATCAAGGTATTTTTATTTGAAGATTTGCGTCCAACCCCCGAATTGAGTTTTGCCATACGCCATTTGGGCTGTCAGAGCGGCGTAGTGGTCACGGCTTCACATAATCCGAAAGAATATAACGGTTATAAGGCTTATTGGGAAGACGGCGCACAGGTTACCGCTCCACATGATGTAAACATCATCAAAGAGGTGGAAAAAATTACCGGTCCGGATCTGGTGAAATTCAGCGGCAACGCAGAAAACATCCAACGCATAGGTAAGGAATTGGACGAAGCCTACTTAGCCAAGGTACTTGCACTCGGTTTGTCGCCCGAAGCGATTAAGGCGCACAACGGTATTCGCATTGTATACACCCCCTTGCACGGAACAGGAGTTACACTTATTCCGGAAGCATTGCGCCGAAAAGGGTTTACCAACATTATCCGAGTTCCGGAACAAGATATCAGCGACGGAAATTTCCCGACGGTGGAATCACCCAATCCCGAAGAATCCAGTGCGCTGAAAATGGCCATAGATAAAGCCATAGCCGCAGGCGCCGATATGGTAATGGCCTCCGATCCCGATGCCGACCGCGTGGGATTGGCCATCCGCAACGATAAAAAGGAATTTGTGCTAATGAACGGTAACCAAACCGCTTCGCTCCTCACCTACTACCTGCTGCGCCGCTGGAAAGAGTTAGGCAAATTCACCGGCAAAGAATATGTGGTGAAAACCATTGTGACCACCGACTTGATCAAAGTGCTGGCCGACCGTTTCGGAGTAACCTGTCATAACGTATTCACCGGTTTCAAATACATTGCCGAAGTGATCCGTGAACAGGAAGGAAAAACCATCTTTATTGGCGGCGGAGAGGAAAGCTACGGTTACATGATCAGTGATTTTGTGCGCGATAAAGATGCTGTGTCCGTATGTTGCGCACTGGCCGAAATCGCTGCCTGGGCGGCGTCACAACAAAAGACGATGTATGAAGTAGTGCTGGATATGTATGTGGAATTCGGTTTCTTCAAAGAAAAATTGGTGTCGATTACCAAGAAGGGCAAAGACGGGCTGGAACAAATACAGCAAATGATGGTAAACTTCCGCAGTCAACCGCCGAAAACCATCCATAACTCAAAAGTAGTGCTCATCCACGATTATAAAACGCTGGAAACTACCGATACAATCACAGGCAAAAAACAACCGATATCAATGCGCGAAACGTCGAACGTACTGCAATTTATTACGGAAGACGGTACTATTGTGAGCGTGCGCCCCAGCGGCACCGAGCCGAAAATCAAATTCTATTTCGGCGTGCGCTGTAATCTGCCGCACAAATCGGACTACGACCGCATCAATGCCGAGATGGAAGCTAAATTTGAGCAAATCAAAGCGGAGTTGTGCTAATTGCTTTATAGAACGCGGATGACGCGGATTTAACAGATAATCGCAGATACGAATTTCCCGCAGAACTCGCAGATTTATGCAGATAATTCTAATAAAAATCCGTGTAAATCCGTTATATCCGCGTCATCCGCGTTCTATTTTCTGTTTCTTCGTTTTCAGTGCGAGTATGTGAATGGTGACGGCAATGCCGATGCAGGCGAGTAACAGCCGTACCCACAGCAATTGAATAAATATCATGCTCACGCAAAGGCTCACCCACAGAAAGGCGATGGATTTGATTTTGACGGAACGTTTTACGCTTTTATCCTGATAATAGTCGCGCAAAGGCGGCCCCAGCCATTTGTTATTCAATAGGCGGCGCGCCCGGGCAGGAGAACTGCGCAAAAAACAAAAGACCGCCAGCAACAAGAACGGTACGGTGGGCAATAAAGGCACAAACACGCCGACAGCGCCCAGCACCGTTACGCTGTAACCAATCAATAACCAAAGTACACGTTTAGAATTCTTCATATTTTTTATACGCTCCGCGCTTCGGGAGCAATGTCCAGCTTGGCCGTAAGGCCTTGCCGGAATTTATAATAAGCGGTAATGCCAATCATGGCGGCATTATCTGTAGTGAAACGACATTCGGGAATATAGACTTTCCAGCCACGCCGGGCACCCTCTGCCGGCATCCTGTTGCGCAACCCCGAATTGGCCGACACGCCGCCGGCAATGGCTACTTCGCGTATGCCGGTTTGCTCAGAAGCCTTTATCAAGTTGTCGAGCAACAAGTCGATGATGGTGAATTGCAGGGAAGCACAGAGGTCGGCCTTATGTTCTTCAATGAAAGCAGGGTTTTCGGCTAAGCGGTCGCGCAGGAAATAGAGGAAAGAAGTTTTCAGTCCACTGAAACTATAATCCAATCCACCCACCCGCGGCTTGGCGAAACGGAAAGCGAGCGGATTACCTTCCGCAGCCAACCGGTCAATCACCGGCCCGCCGGGGTAAGGCAAGCCCATTACCTTGGCGCACTTGTCAAAAGCTTCTCCTGCCGCATCATCGGTGGTATTACCAATAATCTCGAAATCGAGGGGGGAACGCACTATAATAATTTGCGTATGTCCGCCCGACACCAGGAGGCAAAGGAAGGGGAAGGCCGGGTGCGGCAGTTGTTTGCCGGGCACATCAATGAAATGCGAAAGGACATGCCCCTGCAAATGGTTCACTTCCACCAAAGGCTTTCCGGTGGCCAACGACAGTCCTTTGGCGAAGGAAGTACCCACCAGCAGGGAGCCCAGCAGTCCCGGCCCGCGGGTGAAGGCTATGGCATCAATACCGGAAACTGTCACGCCGGCCTGCTCCAGCGCCTGATGCACCACCGGAATGATGTTTTGCTGATGGGCGCGGGAAGCCAATTCGGGAATTACACCGCCATAAGCCTTATGCTGCACATCCTGGCTCGCCAGCACGTTCGACAGCAAACAGGTATCGCGCAGCACGGCCGCCGATGTATCATCGCACGAGGACTCTATGGCCAGAATAGTTGTAAAATTTTTCGACATTTTTTTTAATAAACACTACAAAAATACAAAAAAAAGCTAACTTTGTAGGTTAAACGTGTGTTTCGATTAAAATTTAAATGACAAATGTACGAAAATTGGTAAAAAGAACGGTCATAATCATTGCGATTGTGCTGTTGCTGCTGCCCCTGACGTTGTACTTCCTGGTACAACTTCCGGCAGTGCAAACCATGCTTGTACACGGCATTACCCATTCCTTACAAAAACAATTGCCGCAATCATCCATTTCAGTAGGGTCTGTGCATTATGCCCTTTTCAACAAGTTGGTAATAAACGATATATACGCCAGCGATATTCACGGCGATACCCTGCTTTACGTACAAACGGCAGCCATCAACATTTCCCGGTACCGTTTTACGACACGGGCGCTCACGCTAAGCGCCGTGCATTTATACGACGGCGTGTTCAACTTATATGACGGACCGAAAACCAACAATATCAATGAGGTTCTCAATACATTGCAGGAAAAAGATACGCCGCCCGACACTACTGCCGGCGAAGGCCTGCAACTACAATTACAGGTTAAAGATATTGCGGTGTCGAACTTCAGGTTCACCTACCGTAACCTGCGCAATCCTTCCCGTAATCCCTCCCCCGACGTTGTCGACTTTAAGGATTTATCTTTAAGCAAAATCAACATTAGCATCAAAAATCTCAGCATAGAACGGGATACTGTTTTCTTCGGGATTAAAAACATTGATTTTTACGAAAAAAGCGGATACCGTGTACAACAACTGTCGGCCGGACAAGCCTACCTGTGCGCCAATCAGGTGATGTTGAAAAATGTAATCATCAACGACGGGTATTCGTACCTGAAGCTGAAACATTATTCGATGAGCTTTGCCAGTCGTCACGACTTCAACCTGTATCCGAAAAAAGTAGTCATGAGCGCTGATTTCAACAACGCCTTGTTCTCATTATCTACTATCAACCATTTTGCCAAAGGATTTCATGTGAAGAACATCAAATTGCGGCTAAACGGAAAAGCCGGCGGCACAGTGGAACATTTACGCAGTCCATTGTTGTCTATCGTTATGGAAAACAGTATCACTACCATGTCCACTTCCGTTCAAATAGACGGATTGCCCGATATCAATAAAACGATGTTCAAGCTGACGATGCATGACCTCAACACCAATTCCGAGAACCTGGCGCATATTTTGAAAGACCTCATCAAGGAACAGTACACCCCTTCCACCGATAAAATCATCCAACAACTTGGACAGATGCAATTCAACGGCGAACTGGAAGGTTATTATAATAATTTCACCGCCCGCGGCGATGCAATGACGTCCATTGGCAATGCCTCCCTGGTAGACATGCAATTCTACAGTTCGGCCGGCAAGCGCTTCACCGTCGACGGACACACATCGGTGAGGCAATTCAATATCGGCAAATTTCTCAACATACAATTGCTGGGCATGGTCAATGCAAAAGCGAAGGTGGCCTTAATGTTCCAGCCGGACGAACCGGAGCCATTCAACTTTAAACTGGCGGGCGATGTGTCGAAATTAGACTTCAACCGCTACAGCTATTCCGGTATGAAAGTTGACGGGCTGTTCAGCAACCGTCATTTTGAAGGAGAAGTACAAAGCAATGATCCGAATTTAATGATGGATTTCAAAGGATATATTGCATTCAATCAAGGTGATGATTCTACCTTTGCCATACGTCATAACTATACGGCGAATATTCATCATGCCAACTTACGGGAATTGCATTTCAACCCCCGCGATTCCATTTCGGAATTAAAAACACAATTGACGGCCAATTACCAATACCAACAAAATTTTGACGATGGTGAAGGAAAAATGGAAGCCGCTAATGTTTTTTACCGTGATCATTCCGGCGTACACCATATCGGTAATATTTTATTACTGTTTTCGCGAAAAAGTGACAGTTATCAAACGCAATTGCGTTCCGGCTTTGCCAATGCCGACTACAAGGGGCCGCTGCCTTTATTCAACTTCATTGACGATGTGCAATATGCTGCTTATCTGAAGCGGTTGCCGCTGTTGGGCGACTCTGCCAATCACAGCGCCGGCCGTACTTCCGATTATACATTGGACATACAATGTAAACGGATTAATGAAGTAGCTACTATTATTAATCCCGAACTGGTGATTGGCGACCAAACCGCTATTAAAGCGACTTTAACACCGGCCGATGATTTTCATATTTATCTTAATAGTCCTGTGCTGGCGTTAGGCGACGATCATTTAATCAAAGTAAAATTGCAGGGCGACACCCGCGACAGTTTGCTCAACCTGCAACTCAATGTGAACAGTGCCCGTCTCCTGGGCTTTGGAATACGCAACATTGACGTTGGCATAGACGTGGCAGATAACGATATTTACACAGCCATTAATTATAATAACAACAGCTACCCTGAAAACAAGGGAGTATTTTATTTCAACACTTCATTTACGCCCAATGCGCCTACGTTGCCGCCTATCATTAACCTCAATGTTTACCCGTCTGAAATTACGGTAAACGATACCACCTGGTCAATGGCGCCGGCAGATATCATCATCAGCAACCGTACATTATCGTTTAACGAAATGTCATTCTACAACCAGCACCAGCAAATTGCCGTGCAAGGGGTGATATCGCCTGTAAAAACCGACACCATTACCGCCACATTTGATAATTTTGATGTGTCTAACTTTAATGTATTCAGTCAAGACCGGGGGTATACATTGGAAGGCGTACTATCGGGGAATGCCCACCTCACCGATGTTTACGACAAGCTCACATTTTACGCCAATTTTCAAGGCGACCGTATTAAAGTCAATAACCGGCCCTTAGATCATATTGAAGTAAAAAGTTTTTTGGATAACAAATCGGAACTGATACAGCTATCTGCCGTCATCAAAGAAAAAGACAATACCCGCCTGCAATTAGCCGGCACATATGCACCAAAAAAAGACAACTTAAATCTTAACGCCTCTTTCCAACGTTTTTCCCTGGCCAATGCGGAACCCCTGCTAAATGGCGTGCTGTCGGACATTAACGGCTACCTGTCGGGCGAAATCACCGCCCAAGGCCCGCTCAAAGCGCCGGTATTACGCGGGAACAATGTTATTTTGGAGAACGCAGGGTTAACTGTTGATTATTTGAAAACACATTATACGTTGACCGCTCCCGTAGATATTACACCGGAACTCATCAGTATACACGATGCGGAAATTTTTGACGACCCCGGCGGCAAGGGGAAACTAAACGGCTCCATGACACACCGGGCATTCAAGAACCTGGACTATAACATCAATATTACCTCCGACAACTTATTGTGCATGAACACTACCATTAGGGACAATGAGTTATTTTACGGTAAAGCCTATGCTACCGGCGTACTGGGCATTCAAGGCAATCAGTCCGGCATCCATTTTAATATTACGGCGCTCACCAATCCGAATACTGCTTGTTACATTCCTCTGTCCAGTACTTCCCGCGCCAAAGAAAGCAGCATACTGACATTCAAAGAACCGGTGGAAAGCGATGATGAACAGGAATGGAAACCTGCGCCCAAACCATTGGCTGAACAGGGACAGCATATCACCGTGGATATTAATCTCACAGCCACTCCGGACGCAGAAGCGCAAATTATTTTTGATGAAAAAGCCGGCGACATCGTACACGGCTGGGGAAACGGGAATATACAACTCAGCATTGACCCTTCTATCAATAAATTCGACCTGTATGGCGACTATGCCATTGAACGGGGTGATTACCTGTTCACTTTGCAAAACATCATCAGTAAAAAATTTATTATTGAACAGGGAAGCCACATTTCATTCAACGGCGATA